>Ga0210390_10001450_pt1 | contig 22718 bp, 18 predicted proteins | sample IncBWH11OmetaG_FD_161050 | JGI IMG/M metagenome (GOLD analysis project Ga0210390, IMG submission 161050) | Forest soil microbial communities from Barre Woods Harvard Forest LTER site, Petersham, Massachusetts, United States - Inc-BW-H-11-O ... | reverse complement strand
GCTCGCCGCCGAGTTCCATCGTGCCCCATTTGCCGTAGACGCGGTCGGGAATGCCGGCGTCGTTGGTCAGCGTGCTGACGAGGAAAATTGAGAACTCGCTCGGATAGTCGGCCGTCATCAAGAAGGTGTCGGGGATGTCGCGGCCGTCCTTCTCGATGTAGAGCCCGCCGCACGCGTTGACGCGCGACGGATATTCGCCGTCCGGGCCGGCGATCGCCAACAGGAGCGGGGCGAGCTTGTGATACAAGAGGTCGGTGGCGACGCCGCCGTTGTAGGGCCAGTACTTGCGGAAGCGGAAGAAGTGCTCGGGGTTCCACGGAATCTGGGGAGCGAGATCCCACTTGTAGCCGAGCCACATATCCCAATCGATGTGATCCTCGCCCGACTTCTCGGGGCCGGCGGTCGGATCGATCTTTTGATGGACGTTGAAGAGGCAGACCCGCTCATTGCGGTTGTAGCAACCCTGCGCCCAGGTCACTTTGCCGATGCGGCCGTCGCGGATCGCCCGCTGGGCCTGCCAATAGCCGTCGTTGGCGGTGGCGTTGGGGCCGACCTGCAGGATTTTTTTGTGACGGCGGACCTTGTCGCGCAGCTCGATCGCCTGCTCGACCGTGTGCGTCATCGGCTTTTCGCAATAGACATGCTTGCCAGCCTCGAGCGCGTCCCCGGCGATCTTGGCGTGCCAGTGGTCGGGCGTGGCGATGAGCACGGCGTCGATATCGGGACACTCGAGGACTTTGCGGTAGTCGCTGTAACCTTCGGCCTTCGAGATCGACTGGGCCCGCGTGATTCGCCGCCGATAAACGTCGCAGACGGCGACGACCTCGACGTTGTCGGCCTTGGCCCGCTTCACCAGCCCGGCGACATGACCGGTCCCCTGCCCGCCAACGCCGATCACTCCTATGCGAATGCGATCATTGGCGCCGATTGCCGCCGCCGGCGCCAGACTGGCTGCCATCGTCACGGCTCCGGCCGCCGCCACGGAAGTCCGAACAAATTGTCGACGCGAAAAGTCGGGTTCATGCGTCACGGGAGAACCTCGCAGAGAAGGTGCCGGGCAGGGTCGATGGATAGACAGCAATTTCCTGCGATGGTAGAACCCCGCCGGCCGGGTAAACAAGCGAGGCATCGTGCCGCGAACCTTAGCACGCCCCCCAGCGCGGTGAGACAAGGAGGTCCTCATGCGACGATTCGCTGTCGCCCTCGGTTTGATCATGGCGGTTTGCCACTCGGCGAGTCGCGCGGCCCCACCTGATGGAGGTCGAGCCGTTGCTGTGCGAGGCGAGCCAGTTCAAGCGGGCGAGTTGAGGCTGCGTTTTCGCCTGCCCGCTGGGATGATCTGGCCGGCCGGCGTCGTGCCAGAGGTTTATGGGGAAGACTTACGCGACAAAGCGCAGTTGTCGTGGCAACCGATGAACCGTCACGACGGCGAGCCCGACGTGTACTCGGCCGGTGTTCGCTCGATCGGGCCGGCGGAGTTTGCCTCGCGGCTTTCCACTCCCGGACAGCCGTTCTACGTGGCCGTCTTCGCACCCGGATTCTTGCGGTTTTTCGAACGCGGTCCGTACAAAGTTTCCGACATCAAGGACGGCCAGCTGGAAATCGCTCTTGAGAAGCCGGCCGCTCTCGAAGTCCACTTCGATGCGGGAAATAGCAAGCGGGAGAGCCTGCCTTTTGACCGCCAGATGTTGACGGTCATGCGAATGACAACACGGAACAGGTATTTATGGGCCGCCTATCGCATGGACCTGCCACTGGGGGCTCCACTGCGAATTGCCGATCTGGACGCGGGCCATTACTGGATCACGGCCTCTACGCACCCCAAGGCGGAAGTCAAAACCATTTCGGGGACGGTAGAGCAACCAGTCAATCCGGGCTGGTACCACGAAAACGTGGAACTCCATCTGGCCCCCGACCAGACGCGTCGGATCGATTTTCACTACGCGCCCCCCGATCCACAGGCTTTTCGCGGGCAACGCACGGCCGTCGTGCGTCTGCGCAAGCGCGACGGCCAGCCCGCGAAGGGCGTCAAAGTTTCGATCGGCTATCGTGACGGCCACTACGGCACGATTCCCGTCTTTGCCGCCCCAGTCCCCGAATCGGGGGAAATTGTTCTCAAGGGAATCACGGACCGTGTCTCGCAATGCCTTTGGTTCCACCGAGGTTACACGGTCAAGATCGGAGAGCACCCGCGCGATCTTGGAACCTTCCAATTCCAGACCCGTTCGGCCCCCGAAACGTTCACGTTCCTGCTGCCTCCGGAAGTGGGGGACATGGCGCCCGACATCGACCTGGTGAGCGTGACCACCGGCAAGCATACAAAGCTCAGCAACCTGCGTGGGGAACTCGTCTGTCTCGACTTCTGGCTCAGTTGGTGTCCGTACTGTCAGGAGACAATTGAGAAGCTCGATCGTGCCAGCGCGCAGAATCGCGACCATTGGAACGACCGTGTCACCGTCGTGCCAATCAGCATCGACGAAGAGCCCGACAGCGTTGCGCGGCACTTGAAGGAGCGCGGCTGGAAGCACCTGGAACACTATTGGGCCGGACCCTGGAAGTCCTATCCTCTCGACACGGCGCCCGCTGTGGCCTTTGGTCTCGACTTCGCTCCGAAGACGTTCCTTATTGGCGCAGACGGCCGCATTCTCTGGCGCGGCCATCCGCTCGCGAAGGTCAGCGGCAAGGACATCGTGGAGCGGATCGAAGAGACGCTGAAGCTGTATTCACACGGTGCTTTGCCTGCGACGTCCTCAACTTCCAGCGTAGCGCCAAAAGAGCGGGGCGCGAATTCCAGCCTCGCCGGCAAGGGTTCGTCGAACCCCGGTTGACCAGCTCTCAATCATTGCTGCTGAGCACCGCTTATTTCGTGCGCGATTCTTTGACGACGGGGTTCGTCAGTGTGCCGATGATTGGGGCTGCAATCGACACCTTGTCACCGTCTTCGAGTCCGAAATCGTCCGGAGGCACGACGCCCGTGCCGGTCAATAAAAACGCGCCATTGGGAAAGCTGTTCTCGCGGGCCAGCCAGCCGATGAGTTCCTCGAACGAACGCACCATCTGGCCGAGATCGGTCGCTCCCTCGAAGACCGTTTTCCCTTTGCGGACGATCGTCACGCCGATCTTGGTCTTCTCGCGATCGAGCGGCGTCTCCGGCAGGAAAACCCACGGGCCGAGGGCACACGATTGGAGATAGAGCTTGGCCTGCGGTAAATAGAGTGGGTTTTCGCCTTCGATGTCTCGGGCCGACATGTCGTTGCCAAGCGTGAAGCCAACCAGCTTCGCTTTGTCGGAGACGACGAGCGTCCATTCGGGCTCGGGGACAGTCCAGCGGCTATCGAACCGCACGCGCACCGGCTCACCCGGTCCCGAGACGCGGTTCGCGGTCGCCTTGAAGAACAACTCCGGACGGTCGGCCGTGTAAACCTTGTCGTAGTGGACGGCGCCGGACGCCGATTCGTCCATGCGGGCGACCTGGCTGCGCTTGTAGGTCACGCCGGCCGCCCACACTTCCTGATCGTCGATGGGTGCCAGCAGGGCCGCTTTGTCGACGTCGATCGCGGGCGACTTCGGATCGATGAGAAACCGGGCCAGCCCCAGCGGATCGGGGGAGTGCAGGATGTCCGTCAGGCTTTTGATCTTTTCGACTTGGTCCAAATCGAGCAGGCGCAGCCGGCGGTCATTGTCTTCGACGGCCGCCAGTCGCGGTGTCCCATCGGTTAGTCGGATCTTAGCGAGCTTCATGATTTCCTATCCGGCAGGGGACAGTGGCAGGCGAGGGCTGCGAGGGTCCGCGCGATGTCGTCGGGTAATGGTGCCTCAAATTCCAGTTCCTTGCCACTGTGCGGATGGCGAAAGGCGAGCCGACGGGCATGCAGGGTCTGGCGGGCGATCAGCACGGGTGACGCATCGGCGTCCGTCTCGGCACCTTCGATTGGTTCGCGCGGCTCGGCGGCGTGTTTTGAGGAAGAATTCAGATCCGCCAACGACAGCCGAGCGCCACCACCATACAGACGATCGGCAACGATCGGATGGCCCAGGTGCTGCAGGTGCACGCGGAGCTGATGCGTGCGACCGGTTTTGGGATAGAGCCGCACCACCGTGAATCCGGCGTAACGATTGGCGACCGCGTAACGGGTCACCGCCGGCCGAGAGTTGCCGTGCGGCTCACAGACCATCATCTTTTCGCGGTGCCGGGGATTGATGCAGACGTGCGTGGCGATTTCGTCCTCATCGAGGTCCAGCGTGCCGCGGGCGATTGCCAGATACTCCTTCGTCACTTCGCGGCGTTCGAACTGGCCACTCAAGCGGTGATGCACCTGGTTGTCTTTGGCGATCACCAGCACGCCGCTCGTATCGCGATCGAGTCGGTGGACAATGCCCGGCCGGAGCTGGCCGGCGACGTCGCTCAGCCGGTTGAAGTGAAATTGCAGTGCGCCGGCCAACGTGCCGCGATAGTTTCCCTTGCCCGGATGGACGATCAACCCGGCCTGCTTGTTGAGGACGATCAGGTAGTCGTCCTCGTAAATGACATTGAGCGGGATGTCCTCGGGGGGCAGCGTGCGGTCCGGCAGGTCGGGCAGGCGAACCGAGAGACGATCATTCATCCGCAGTCGGCGCGACGTCTTGACCGGAATGCCGTTAACCAGAATCGTCTGCTGCTCGATGGCCCTTTGGAACAGGGCGCGGCTGAAATTGGGGAAGAGCCGGCTGAGGTAGTGATCGACGCGCCAGCCTTGAGCGCGGGCCTCCACCGTGATCAGGATCGGCTGGTCGGAGGAAAGGCCGTCACTCATTCCGGACTGGTCATTCCGGCCTGGTCACTTCGGGCCCAGCGCTCTGGGCCCCGTCACTCCAGACGGCGTGCCGGCCTCACTTGGTTGGAGACGCGGGAGCCGGCATTGCCGGGCCCTCTTCGGTCGCCGGCGATTTGCTCGCGGGCGCGGGCACAGTGGACTTGGCCGGGCTGCCCGCTGGTTTCGTTTCGGTGGCTTTGCCGGACGCGGGCTTGCTCGTGGCGGGAGGCGGCACGGTCTTAATCGGCGTGCCGGTGGCCGTCTTCGTTTCGTCAGGCGATGGCGGGATCAGATCCTTGGGCATCTCGCGGTCGGCCGGCTTGGGATTTTGCTGCTCGAACCAGGCGTAGAAATCTTGGGCGGTGCCCGTCTTGAGGGCGGCGATTCGCGCCTCGGCATAGTCCTTATAGACGCTGATCGGGAACTCGGTGACGAGACGCTGATAAGTTTCGATCGCCCCGTCGTTGATTTTCGACGGACTGAGATCTTTCGGCGGCAACGCCTCTTTCGCCCGAGCCAGCCCGAACAGGGCGCGCTCGATGACGTCGCTCGGCGTGGCTTTGTCGGCGATCAGTTTCTCGAAATTCTCCTGGGCCTTCTGCAGGTCGGAACGTCCGGCCGATCGATCGGTGAAGCTCGAGCGAATGCCGCTGTTGAGCTCCATTTCGCCTTCGAGCAGCCGGGACCATGCCGCGGCGACGCTGCCCGAGTATTTGTCGGCGACGTTGCCGTAGTCGGCCGCCTTCGACGCGCTGGCAAACTCTCGCCAACCTTGCTGGCCTGCCGAACCAGACGAGCTGCGCCAGTACACCACGCCACCTGCGCCGATCAGAATCGCAACGACGGCCGCCGCGAGTAGCATCCAATTGTCGTGGACGTAGTGCTCGGCGGTGTGGCCCAACTCGGAAGCAATCCGCTCCAGCTCGTTGGTTTTCAGCTCGTGGCGATGTTCACTTTTCATTCGAAACGGCTCATTCGGAGGGGCGCATGGGAACTTGGGCGCGAGTATAGGAGGGTCCGAAAACAGCGTCAAGTCGCGACATCGTCATAGGATACGTCTTAATTGCTCTGCTCGGACGAACCTTTGATAACGACTGTTGCCGTCAGCGTGCCGAGACTGTATTATAGGAGTGAAGTTGGACCTGAGACTCAGTCTCAATTCAACGGACCGCGCGTTTTAGGCCCTGACATGAAGCGCTCCCCGATGTCGCCTACTGATACAGCCGTCTGCCAAGTCATGCCGCTGGACCACCTTGCACCCGGGGATTCGGGGACGATCGTGGAAGTCGATGGACAGCCGGAGCACGTGCATCGCCTGGGAGAAATGGGTCTGCGTCCGGGCCGTCCCGTGCGAATGGTCCGCTCCGGCGGTGACTGCATCGTGGCGGTCGGAAACCATCGGTTCGGGTTTCGCGGCTCCGACGCGGCCTTGATCCTCGTCCAGGTGGGCAAGCCGGCGGCCGCGCGGCACTAGGTCCCGATTTCGACGAGCTCCCGCCCTGCTGGCCCTTCATGATCATGCCGGTGTTTCTATGGAAACCCTCGATCAATTGAAGGCCGGATCGCGAGCCATCATTCGCGAAATTCACGGCGACGACGGCGTGGCCGTGCGCTTGCTGGAAATGGGGCTGACCGAGGGGGAGGAGATCGAAGTCGTCGGCTTCGCCCCGTTTGGCGACCCGATCGAGTTTCGCGTGCGCGGTTACCGCATCTCGCTGCGGGCCAACGAGGCGCGCCGGCTGCAAGTCGAGCGGCTCGGCACTTAGATCGAGGACGCCCGCCGTGCCCGAAAACCACACAGCATGACCGCCACCACGCCGAGCCTGACCGGTCAGACATCGCATCCCCCGCGCACGCTCACCGTGGCCTTCATCGGCAACCCCAACACCGGCAAAAGCACGCTGTTCAATGCGCTGGCCGGGATGCACGCCCGCGTGGGCAATTATCCGGGGGTCACCGTCGAGAAGAAAATCGGCCGCGTGCGCGTGGGCGAAACGACTCTCAAGCTCGTCGATCTGCCGGGCACGTACAGCCTGGCCCCGCGATCGCTGGACGAGATGGTGTCAGTCGAAGTGCTGCTGGGACGTCAGCCGGAGGTCGGCCGGCTCGACGCGGTAGCCTGCATCGTTGATGCCTCCAACCTCGAACGCAATCTGTTTCTCGTCAGCCAGGTGCTCGACGTCGGACTGCCGACCGTGCTGATCCTCAACATGTCGGACGTGGCACGACAGCGGGGTACCTCGATCGACGTGCCGGCCCTCTCCCAGCGGTTGGGGATTCCCATCGTCACGACGGAGGCCCATCGGCGGGTCGGCATCGAAGCGGTGCGGCAAGCCTTGCTGGACGCGGCCGAATCGAAACGCCCGGCGCCCAAGCCCGTCTTTCCGGCGGCGTTTTACGAAGCGGTGGACGAAATCGCCCTCGATCTTCGTCCCGTGAACGGAGAGGTCCTGCCCCGTTACCTGCTCGAGCGGCTGCTGCTTGATCCGAACGGTCAGATCGAGAAGTGGCTCACGCCGACGCAACCGGCCGGTTTTACCGAGCGGCTCTCCCAAATCCGCGATCGGCTGGCAAAAGACGGATTTCGCCTACCGGCTGCCGAAGCGAAGACACGCTACGCGGCTATCCGCGAGGTCGTGTCCGGCGTTCTGACTCATACGGTCCAGCCGGCCACGACCACCAGCGACCGCATCGATCGCGTGCTGACGCATCGCGTGTCGGGACTTTTGGTCTTCGCGGGCATCATGTTCGTCGTGTTCCAGTCGATCTATTACTGGGCCGAGCCGTTCATGCGCTCGATCGAGTGGACCGAGGGGTTGATCAAAGGCGGCGTCGAATCGCTGATCGGCCCGGGAGCGCTTCGCAGCCTGGTGGTCGACGGCGTGGTGGCGGGCGTCGGCGGCGTGCTCGTCTTCCTGCCCCAGATTGTGTTCCTGTTTTTGTTCATCGCCGTGCTCGAGGACTGCGGCTACATGGCGCGGGCGGCCTTCCTGATGGATCGCCTGATGAGCCGGCTGGGACTGAGCGGCAAGTCGTTCATTCCGCTGATGTCATCGTTCGCGTGCGCGATTCCCGGCGTGATGGCGACCCGCGTGATCGAAAATCGCCGCGACCGGATGGTGACGATTCTGATTGCCCCATTGATGAGTTGCTCCGCCCGCTTGCCGGTGTATCTGCTGTTAATCTGGGCCTTTGTGCCCGCGGTGACCTATCTGGGCGGCTGGGTCTCGCTGCAAGGACTCGTGCTGTTTGCGATGTCCTCGTTGGGAGCGATCGTCGCCGTTCCCTGCGCGTGGCTGCTGAAGAAGACATTCTTCCGCGGCGAGACACCCCCCTTCGTGATGGAGCTGCCGTCGTACAAGTTGCCATCCCCGCGAGTGGTGTTGCACCGGGCCTACGATCGGGGCAAGGCCTTCGTGACGCGGGCCGGCACGCTGATCTTCGCCACGTCGATCGTGGTTTGGGCGGCCGGTTATTTCCCCGCCAATCACAGCGAACGCGACACGATCGTACGGCAGATCGAGGCGATGCCTGCGGTCTCGCAGGAAGACGCCGCGCAACAGGCCGAACTCGACAAGCTGAGGGAACGCCGCGACAAGCTCGGCAGCCAATTGATCGAGAAGAGCTTTTTGGGGCACCTGGGGCACGCGATTGAACCAGCCGTGCGGCCGCTCGGTTGGGATTGGCGGATCGGCGTCGGCGCGATCGCCTCGTTCCCGGCGCGCGAAGTGATCATTGCGACGCTCGGCACGATCTATAGCCTGGGGAACGAGGTCGACAAGGACAACAACCAGGGGTTGATCACGTCGCTGCAAAACGCCACCGACTCCGAAGGGCGCAAGGTCTACAGCCTGCCCGTGGCCCTTTCGATCATGGTCTTTTTCGCGCTCTGCGCTCAGTGCGCCGGCACCTTGATGACGATCAAACGGGAGACCAACCGCTGGATCTGGCCGGTTTTTACTTTTGTCTACATGACGAGTCTGGCGTACGTGGGCGCGCTGATCACCTACCAGGTCGCCCGACTGTTTTGACAACGATTTGCGGGACGTAACCTTGACTTGGGATTGGCAACAACTGGTCGCCCTGATTTTCGTCGCGGCCGCTCTGTTCGTCCTGGGCCGCCGCAGCTGGCGATTATGGACGGGCTCCGCGCGCGCGGGGAGCGGCTGTGCCTCGTGCCCGGTTCACGAAGGCTCGACGGCTTCACCCGCCAAACCTTTGGTCACGCTCAATCTGGGCCCTGCGGCAGCGGGAGACGCGCTGAACGGTCGCGGGCCGACGCATTCCGACGGCTCTGCCACCCGCTGAGCACTGCGTAGCACGGCAGGCGCCGGTCACTCGGCCGACTTCGCCTTGCCCTCGGCTTCGTCCGTCCGCGATTCATCGGGCACTGTGGCCGATCCTGGGGCCGACTGGCCGCGGCCATTCCGATGTTGCAGCCCGCCCGAAAGCCACATAAAGACCGGGCGCAGCTCTTTGAATTGATCGTCGTTAGCCAGCGCGAGCTGCACGCCGATCATGCGTTTTCCCTGCCTGGAGCTGAACTGCGGCTTCTGCTGATCGCGTTTCCCGGCGGGAGCGATCGCCAACCGGCGATTGATCTCTTCCTCGATGGCGGCCGGCTTTGGGTAGACGGCCCGAATTTCGTCCCACCACTCCCCGGCGAGCGAGCGGCTCATCAGCTGCCCCAAGAGACGCCGGGGCGTTCGCGGCGCTTGCTTCATGATCCGGGCTTTGAGGCTGTCGTTGGGAATCGCCTCCAGCAGCGTTTGCACGAGCGTCTGACTGGCGGCCGCGCTGCGGGCCTGCTGCTGGGCAGCCTTGAGAATCCGCAGATGGCGTTCGCGGCCCGTCAGCTGTTCAGGGATCTTCTTGCGCGCTTCAGGGGTGAGGAAATTGTCCTCGACGGCTTTCAACATCGTTTCGAATTCCGCCGGGTCCAGTGCGAGCGCCGGCCGTCCGCCCGCGTCGATGCCCGTCGTCGCCAGGCGTTTCTGCTGCTCCTCGCGAATCTCGTGAACGAGCTGAGCCCGTTCGACCGGGTCGGTCTTGCTGAGGATCCGCTCCTGGTCGAACGGCGACAGGGTCGACAGCCAGCGGTTGTAATCGGTCATCAGCTTGAGCAGGTGGCCGCCGTTGGCCGTGTCTTGCTTAACCTCGTCATCCAACTCTTGCAGAGCCTTGCGCCGTTCGGGTGACAACTTGCGGAACTCGTCGTAATTCCGCCGCAACTGTTCGATTTCGGCATGCGTCATCCCGGCGATGCGCGTCCGCCGCTCGGCGAGCAGCCGCGACTCGTCGGGCGTCGTCCCGCAGAGGAACGTCACTGCGAAAATTGCAGTCAGGGGACCGATGATCCCCGCCGTGCGGCTATCGCTTGGGCTGGGCATCAAAGGTTCCGATCTTTTCGTCGAGCTGTTTGAGGAAGTCGAGCGATTCGACGTTGCGGTACAAGTCCAGCTTCTCGACTACCTCCAAGTTGCGCAACAGGTCCTCCGATTGATCGGGGACCCAATGGGCCGTGGCGGAGTAACCGAGGAAGGCGCTCGCTGCCAGCACCGCCAGCCAGATCAACAGAATGCCGCCGCGGCGCAACTGACGGCTTTGCAGCCGTTCGCTCACGCTCGAGGGCAAAAGGGGGCGGGGCGCCTCTTCCTGTTGGGCGACCGACAGCGTGCGGGCGGTGAAGTCTTCTTCGGTCGCCAGGCGGGGCAACTGATCGAGCAGGTCCCACGTGCGGGCGAGCATCTCGACGTCGTGACGGACCGCCGGGCTCTTGGAGAGCACCTGGTCGATTTCCTTGACCGCCGGCTCGGGCAATTCGCCGTCGAGATAGGCGACCAGGTTTGATCGCTGGTCTTGAGTTAGTCGGGGGATCTTCTGCATCGTTCGGCAGAAACGAGCGGCCTTCGCGGCTTCGATCCACGGGGCGCGTCGGCTGACGCACCAGAGCCGCTACGATTTCAAGTGGGGTTCCAACTGGGTCCGCAGGTTCTCGCGGGCCCGTGCCAAGAGCGACTTGACTGCCTCGGTGGAAAGCGACATCGCCTCACCGATGTCCTCGTAACTCATCCCCTCGAATTTGTGCAACAGCACCGCCAGGCGTTGGCGCTCGTTGAGGGTGTCGAGCGCCGTCTGCACGATCTCGCACGTCTCCCGTTTCACGAGCTGCCGCGTCGGAATCAGCGACGAACGGTCGCTGATGACTTTTTTCTTCGTGCCGACCGAAGGCACCGATCCCGATTCCTGAACGAGCGGCACCTCTTTACGCCGGCCGATGGTTCGCCGGGCGTTGCTGGCCACGTTGTTGGCGATGCGGAACAACCAGGTCGAAAACTTCGCCGTCGGCTGGTAACCGTTGCGGGCGCGGTAAATTCGCAGAAAGACTTCTTGCACCAAATCTTCCGCGGCCGCCTGGTCCCGCAGCAGATGGTAGAAAATGCTGAGCAAACGATCCTGATACCCGGTGACGAGCTGCCCAAACGCCTTGTCGTCTCCGGCCTTGGCGCGCAGCATCAGCTGAACGTCCGGATCACGGAGAAAAACCGCGCGCTGCGTGCCGCTCGGAGCCGCCGAACTCAAGGCCTCTACCCCCGGCCCATCGTCCAATGAATTGAACCCCACCCCAATTCCAAAGTATCTCTTTTTTCGCGCCGGCGAAAGGTGCAACCAGCCGACTTCAGCATTTCGCAAGCCTTCGGCCCGGAACAAAGCACGGTGAAAACGCTTACCGGGACGAGTGTTGCTGCGAATCGAGATACGACTGCAGCATGATCTGGGCGGCGATTTTGTCCCGCAGCAACTTGCGCTTTTTCGGCTTCAAGTTGGCCGCCGCCAAATGCTCGTCCGCCTGCGAGGTGCTCAGCCGCTCGTCCCAAAAGGTGATCGGCAAGCCGGCGACGTCTCCGGCCCACGCCCCAAAGCGCCGGGCTTCTCCGGCTTTTTGGCCCTCTTCGCCCCCCATGTGCAGCGGCAAACCGATGACCAGTCCGACGATGCGATGATCGCGGATCACGGCGGTCAGATGCCGGGCGTCCTGCTCCCGGTTGCGGCGGGTATAAGTCTCGAGCGGGACTGCCACCCGCTGCTCCTCTTCCGTCACGGCCAGGCCGACCCGCACCGTGCCATAGTCGAGCCCGAGCAATCGGCCCCGGCGCGGCACCGTCAGTGGCGCAGCGTGCGGGTCCCGACTTGCGGCCGTGGAACTCCCGTCAGGCGCACCGGGCTCGGGCGCACCAAACTCGGCCGGACCGTTAGAGGAATCGCTCATACCCGCGTTCTCTGAGGGCCTGAACGAGGCGGCGAATGCTCTCTTCGTCATCCTTGCGCGCGACCAGCGTCGCGTCGGGTGTGTGGACAACGATGCAATCGGTCATGCCGATCGTCGCCACCAGGTGATCGCCGGTCGTCCGCACGATGCAGCCGTGGCTGTCGACGCTGCAAAACAACCCCTGCGCGCGGTTGTCGTCGGCGTCTCCCGTTTGTGCCGCTTGTCGCCCCAACGCCTGCCAGCTGCCGACGTCGTCCCAGTCGAACGGGGCTTCGATCATCAGCACGTTGTCGGCCCGCTCGAGCACGCCGTAGTCGATGGAGATGGCTTTGATGCTGGGAAACTCGGCGGCCAGCACGCGGTCCCAGTTCTCCGTGTTGAGATGCGGCCGCAAGCCGGCCAGCCGATCGTAGATCGACGGCTCGAAGCGCCGCAGGGCCTCGAGAATCGTCGCTGCCTTCCAGACGAAGATGCCGCTGTTCCAGAAAAAGCTTCCCGCGGCGAGGAATTCCTCCGCCTTGGCGCGGTCGGGCTTTTCGCGAAACGAGGCCACGCGGAACGCGCCTTCGCGGCCGCCGAGCGCCGCGCCCCGCTCCAGGTAGCCAAAACTGACCGACGGATAACTCGGGCGGATGCCGAAGAGCACGAGCGCCGGCTCTCGCTCGACGATGGCCACCGCTCGCTCGACGGCTTCGTGAAACCAGTCGGCCCGTTCGATGCGATGGTCGGCCGGCATCACCAGCATCACGCCGTTGGGGTCGCGCTGGGCGATCAGCATGGCGGCCAGGCCGATGCAGGGTGCCGTGTTTCGTCCGCACGGCTCGCGGACGATGTTCGCGGCGGGAACCGCGGGCAGCTCGCGGGCCGTCTCGGCCGCGTGGGCCTGGTTCGTCACGATCAGCGTGCGGTCGCCGCCGATCCAGTCGGCAATCCGCCGCACGGTCGCCTGCAGCAACGTTTCGTCGCCAAAGAGGGGCAAGAACTGCTTGGGCCGGTTAGCGCGGCTGGCCGGCCAGAACCGCGTTCCGCTGCCTCCGGCCATGATTACTGCATGCAACATTTTCGACTTGCTCGAACGGATTTCAGGTTTGGCGGTATCAGGATTCCGGCGTCAGGTTTTTGGCGGACCGAAAAACGTCGGTTGGGCCACGCGGGTGCGGCTTGCGACCCTCGTTCGCACGTCGTCCGCGTCGAGAGCAAAGAGGGGACTGATCTCGACCGGCGTTTGATCGTCGACAATCGCGCCTGCCTCGCGCAACCAACCTTGATGGAGTCGCACGAGCGCCGCGCGAGCCGTGTCGGGCGAATCGTCGCCGCAGGCGTTCTTGACCGGATTGAACTCACGCGCGCGATCGGTCTCCTGCACCAGCGACCGCCGCGCCTCCGGCAGGGCGTCGAAAATGAATCGCTCGAACTTGTAGGCGTTCTCCCGTTGGGGCGAAACGGACGTCCCCTGTTCGTCGCAGTGCGGGACTTTCTTGTGTGCGATGTGAAACGGAAGAGCCGCGTCGCTATGGGCCACGCGATCGAGAAACGAGCGACTGAAGACGTGGATGGCCGTGCTGCCCGCCCACAAGAGCAGCTCGCCCCGCTCGTCGGTCTGCGCGGCGACGTCGGCGGGCAGGTCGCTGTACTCGATGATCTGCGTGCGGCCGTCGACGTCGACCGCCACGCCCATCCGCTCGCCGGCCGACCGCTTGGCGACGACCTTGATCGACATTTCCGCGCCCCGCTCGGCATGAAAGCCGAGGAAGACCGGATCGCAGACGATGGCCGTCGGATTGTCGACCTGGTGATAGTGCAGAAACTCGATGCCCCGCCGCCGCATCTCGTCGAGCAAGCCGGCTTTGGCGAGCGCCGCAAGCATTCCGCCGTGTCCGTCGGGACTCGTGCTCAGCGAGCCTTTCTCGGACAGCAGCAGCTGGCCGGTGGCCGCGTCGACGGCAGGCATATTGCCCTGCTCGAAGAAAAAGACGTCGCCGGCTGGCAGGCCGAAGAACTTGTGCTCGTGGAAAAACGCGACCGTCTCTTCGTGCGTGGCGTCGCTGGTCATGACGAAGTAGGGGATCGGTTTCCCCGCTCGCCGCGAGCGCGCCAAGAGTTGCTCGGCGAGAATCTGGAAGAGCGTGGCGTGACTCACCGGGCCGATCGGGAACATACCTTTGGGCTTGTCGAACCCGAGTCGCGTTCCCTGCCCTCCCGCTACCAGAATCGCGCCGACCTGACCGGCTTTGAGGAGCCCCTCGCCGATTTTGTGGGCCCGTTGCCATTCGGCACGCGCGGCCGGCGTCTGCGGCAGTCGCACGATCGACGCCGGCGGCACGGCCCGCCGTGCGATCTCTGCAAGATCTGCGGCGGACGATTTCTGGCCCGCCTGCTGCTTTGATTTCCACAGCGCGGCGATCCGCGGCAGATCGAGCGATTCGATCTGCCGTGCCAGTCGCTGCCGCTCGCCGCTCGACAACTCACCCCACCAGCGCAGGACGTGCTCTTGCCCGTGGGGCTCCAGACGCGATTTCAGCTCTGCCGGCGCTGCTTCAGTCATGGGGTGCACTGGTCGTCAACGAATCTCGAGCACGGTCTTCGATTCCACGTGCTCTTTCAGCTCGGCTTCGTTCCACCACGTCGGCTTCATCTGCCGCTTCGAGTAGAGCTTTTCACCCTGATCCATATAGTGCGGCGACTTGGGATCGGAGCTCTCCCCCCAGGGCGTGACCGTGAACGACCGCACGCCGTCCTTGTGAAAGAACATCAGGATCGTGGCCATCGAGCCGTTCATGGCGATGAAGCGGCCCGGCTGCTTCGGATCTTCTTTCGATTTGACGTCGAACAACGTTTCGGTGAAGTTCGCCGCCTTGTCGCCTGATTCGTAATCGCATCCGCCGACCGGGAAGTAGACGCCACCGCGGCCCACTTTGTGGACGTCGCCCCAGGCAACGTCCCATTTGCCGTAGCGGGTCTTCATCTCGGCGATGGTTATCGCGAGCAAGTCGAGCAGCTGCTTGTTCGTCGCTTCGTCGAGCGGCTTGCCCTGGCCCAGTGGACTGAGGTTGAGCTTGTCGCCGCACTTGAGCCGCCAGAACTTGTAGACAACCGTCGCCGTGTACTCCGGCAGATAAAAGCCGTCCCACGCCTCGATCGCTTTGACCGCCGCGGCGAACTCCGGGTCTTTCATGTGCTCGGCGCCGACGGTCGACACGGCCGTCTGCAGTGTCGCTTTCCACTTTTCGGCCAGGATGTCTTTCACGTCGGTCGTGAACCGCTTCGCGTCCTCCTGCGTGACGCAGTGATCGGCATTGAGCAAGTGGGTGATCCGCTTGCCGCGCGGATTGTTGTCATCCCACGAGACGTTGTAGATGTAGCGCGGGTACTTGTCGGGAGTCAGCGGCGAGCCCACCATCATGTTCTGCGGGCTGATGTTGCAGTTCTGCATGTAGCCGGCGGCCGGATTGAAGATGTGCACCAGGTCGTCGATGGGATGGATGCCCTTCCAGGCCGTGGCGGAAGTCGTGCCCGGCACGGGCATGCTCCAGTCGTAGCCCTCGGGACGAATCGGCGTGGCGCCGTTGCGCACGTAGGCGATCGAACCGCTGTCGTCGGCGAACATCACGTTTTGTTCGTTGTACTGATTCATGCCGAGGGCGTTGTAAACGTCGTGCACGTTCTTGGCCATCGCCATCTTGTAGAACTGTTCCGAAAGTCCCATCGCGTCGAAATAGGGAGACGCCCCCACGAAGGCGATGCCCGTCTTACGATCAGGCGCCGAGATCACCGGCCCAAGATGCGTGTACATCGCCGGGCGAAACATCGGGCGCGCGTCTTTGACGAGGACCTGGATGAACGTGATCTTGGCGTCCCGCCATTGGCCGTCGTACTCGTACTGCGGCTTGGGCGACATGCGGAACTTCATCTGGTAGACGTCGGACGTATCGGGCCCGCCGGTCGTAAGCGCCCAGCCGACGTGCTGGTTGTGTCCAATCCCCAGCGTCGGTCCGCCGACGAGGAAAAAGCCGTTCATCTGCAGATCGCCCGCGTGCACGCGAGCCTCGTACATCACGGCCATCCCCTCCCAGTCGAGGTGCGGGTCGGCCAGCAGAATGGGAACTTTGTCGGCTGATCGCGACGGAGACACGCACCACTGGTTGGAGCGCATAGGCACGTTCTTGCCGGCGTGCTGTTTCTTTTGCCCGCGCTCGAGGTCGTCCTTGATCGTTCCCAGCGGCCAATTGAGCGTCATCGCGCGGCCGACCGTCAGCACCTGCCACGGCTCGAGCTTGAGGGCGAACGTCGGCACTTTCTCGGGATGCTCGCCGATGTAGCGCTCGACCCCCGCGACGAAGCCGCTGCAGACGTCCTTCACGTGCGGAGGGGCCTTCTTCCAATATTCCTTGGCCAGCTCCTCGTTGCGGCAGAGCTTCATGATGTAGTCCTGGTCGGCCAGCTTCTTCCCGCCGAAGGCTTCCGCCATGCGGCCCAGGCCCGTGCGCAGGTTCTTGTAGATATCGTCGAGCCGGTCCTGGGCCTGGACGTAACCCAGTCCGTAGGCTCCCTCGCCCGGCGTCTTGGCGAAGATGTGCGGCACACCCCAGGTGTCGCGATAAATAGTGACGGAGCCCTTCAGCAGCGGACGATCGGCGGGCAGATCATCGCCTCGAGCGCCCGCGAGAGGCAGAATGACACCGATCGCGAAAACCGCAGCACAAACGAGCGAACGCATCAGCAATTCTCCGGAACCAAGCGCGATTGGTTGCGGTTGGCGGTCAAACAGTGGATGCAAAAACGGCTTCCTGCAGCATAATGCGGAGGCTTCCAAAAAGCTCTCCGGACGGACCGCCCGACTATAATTGCGCTACCATCGGACCCATGAACGCAGATTCGCCTCTCCAAACACCGGTGCAGTTCCTCAAAGGCGTGGGGCCTGATCGGGCACGGCTGCTGGCCAACCTGGACCTGGTCACAGTCGAAGACCTGCTCTGGAACCTGCCGCGCGACGTGCTCGACCTGACGAATGTCTGTCGGGCCAGCGAGCTCCGCGCGGGCGAGTTGCAAACGGTGCGGGGGACCGTCGTCGATCGCGACGGTCGCATGACGAGCAACGGCCGCAACCTGGTCGGCGTGCTAATCGACAGCGACGGCCTCTACGTCCGCGGGCTCTGGTTCAATCAACCCTGGATGATGCACAAGTTCCAGGTCGGCGAGTCGGTCCTCTTTTCCGGCAAGCCCAAGCGGACCTCGGGCCGCTGGGAATTCTCGCATCCCCGAGCCCAGTTAATCGGCGACGCCGACGCAGAGGCCCGCGGCGAGGTGTTGCCCCTCTATCGGTTGACCGAGGGTCTGTCGCAGGACCTGTTGCGAAAGATCGTGCGGTCGGCCGTCGAGCAGTTCGTCGAATTCGTTCCCGATCCGCTGCCGGCCGAACTGCGCGAGCGGCTGAAAGTGTGCGGACTGAAACAGGCGATCCGCGAACTGCACCTGCCGCAATCGGTGGCCGAGTTTGAATCGGGCCGTCGCCGCCTGATCTTCGACGACCTGTTCGAGTTTCAGCTCGGCCTGGCGATGCGGCGGCGGAGCTGGAAGACTCGCGGCGCGGCGCCCGTGCTGCCGACGACCGCCAAGATCGACGCGCGGATCCGCCGGCTGTTCCCCTTCACCTTCACCGAGGGACAGAGCCGGGCCGTCGCGGAGATCTCGCGCGACTTGGAGTCAGGCGAAGCCATGCATCGCCTGCTGCAGGCCGAGGTCGGCGCGGGCAAAACGGCCGTCGCTCTCTACGCGATTTTGGTGGCGGTCGCCGCCGGTCATCAGGCCGTCTTCATGGCGCCGACCGAGGTGCTCGCCAACCAGCATTGGCACACGATCGACAAAGCGCTCGCTCACAGCCGAGTCAATCGACTCTTGCTCACCGGCGCCTTGAACCCCCGCGAGCGGCGCGACGCGCTGGCCGGCATTGCCGACGGATCGGTGTCGCTGGTCGTCGGCACACAGGCCGTGATTCAAAAAGACGTGACGTTCGCCAAGCTGGGCCTGGTGGTGATTGACGAACAGCACAAGTTCGGGGTGATGCAGCGAGCCGTCTTTTCCAAAGGCTCGAACGACCTGGCGCCGCACGTGCTGGTGATGACGGCCACGCCGATCCCCCGCAGCCTCTGCCTGACTCAGTTCGGCGATCTGGACCTGACTGCGATCGTCGACACGCCCCCCGGTCGACAGAAAGTCGTCACCAGCCGCGTCAGCGACGCGCCGACGCGAGACCGCGCGTGGCAGTTCATCAAGGAGCAACTGCAAAAGGGACGACAGGCCTACGTAGTTTGCCCGCGAATCGAAGCCACGGCGGACGACCTCTCGAAGCGGCCGGCGGCCAGTGCCGAAGAGGTTTTCAAACTGCTGAGCGCTGGAACGTTTCGGGAGTTCCGCGTGGGGCTGATTCACGGCCGCCTCGACTCGGACCTGAAGGCGGCGGGGATGGCCGCGTTCAGCAACGGCAAGATCGACGTGCTTGTGTCGACGACCGTCGTCGAAGTGGGCATCGACGTCCCCAACGCGACGATCATGGTGATCGACGAGGCGCATCGTTTCGGATTGTCACAACTGCACCAGCTGCGGGGTCGCGTCAGTCGCGGCAAGTTTCAGGGCTATTGTTTTCTGTTTTCGGATGCCGAGTCGCCCGAGGCGCAGCGGCGGTTGGAGGCGCTCGAAACAACGTCCGACGGCTTCGCCATCGCCGAGGCCGATTTTGCCATCCGCGGCCCGGGCGACGTGCTGGGAACGCGACAACACGGCGAGTTGCCGCTGCGAGTCGCCGATCTGACGCGGGACGAGGCGATCCTCAAAGAGACCCGCAGCGCGGCTTTCGACTTGGTCCGCTCGGGAGAGTTCGATCGGCCCGAGCTGGCACCGCTCAAAGTTCGCGTGCTCGAACGATTCGGCAAGGCCCTCGACCTGCCACAGACGGGTTGATGCGCAGTCGGCGCGACTCGCAGTGCGAACAGACTCCGAGCGGGGGGCATGAGCCCCCCGAGGTCTTCCCAAGGTTTAGCGGCTGTGCTCGGGGGGCTGACGCCCCCCGCTCGGGTGAGCTGCGCGATTTTCGGGGACGTGCGACTTCGGTCCAGCGCTACTTAGTGACGGGCAGCACTTGCGCGAGGAACTGGTCCATCAGCCAGACGCATCGCGCGTTGACCACCGCGACGGCGTCCATCGCGTGGTGCCAGCCTTCTTGTCGGTCGTAGAGATAGGGCACGCCCAGCTCCGTCAGCTTGGCAGCTAAGCGGTCGGATTGCCCGATCGACACCAGCTCGTCGACGGTGCCATGCATGATCAGGGTGGGCGGCGCGCCTTTCGTGAGGTGGTTGATGGGCGACGCCTTGGCGTATTGCTCAGGGGCTTCGTCGATCGACTTGCCTCCCATGAACTTCAACACGGGGCTCTTCGGGTTGGACTTGCTCGCCTTCAACTCGATGGGTCCATAAAAGTCGATGACCGCCTGCACCCGGCTGGAGATGCCCGGGTTCCCGCCCGTGCCCTCGAGCTCCGGATCGTCGGTGTGGGAATAGGCGGCCAGCAGAACCAGGTGCCCGCCGGCTGACCCGCCGACAATGCCGATCTTGTTCGGATCGACGTGCAGCCGCTCGGCGTTTGCCCGCATCCAGCGGATCGCGCAATTCACGTCCTGAATGGCGGCCGGAAACGGGGCCTCCCCGCTCAGACGGTATTCGATCGTCGCGGCGACGTATCCCTTTTCAGCGAAGTGCTGGCAGTAGTAGCCGTAGATCTTCCGACTCCCGCGACTCCATGATCCGCCGTGGACGAAGATCAAGCCGGGGGCCGGCTTTTGCATCTCCTTGGGCTTGTAGAGATCCAAGAGCAGCGGCTTGCCCGCTTCGCCGTATTTGACGTTGAGCTGGGCCTCGACTTTGTCCGGCAACGGCGGGATGCGGGTGATCTGTTTGATTTCGCCAGAACGCATCTTGGATTTGATCTCATTTGCCGACTCGCCGCCGATGGGAATTGCCGGCGGCGTGCCGTCGAGCTTGCTGGCGAGCGGTCCCGAAACACCAGCCACGGCGCAAACCGGGCCGCTCAGTAACACGCAGCAGGCGACGGACATCGACCCTAGTCGAAGGTTCATGTGAGACATCCTCGTGTTGTCACATTAGAGGAGTATTCGGTGAGTCGGCAGAGTGGGGGCTCGCGGCGGGCCTTCGCGCGACGAATCAAGGAAGGTGCATTCGATCTTGCTGCGAAATCGCCGCAAATACAAGGCTTCGCCGCGATCAGGCTGTTGGGTGGCCGAGCAGGCGTCTCGAAGATGAGGATCCGCGGGGCGTAGGGCAGACTTCTTCAATTCGCTAATTCTCGGCACGTTAAGGCAAGCCTGTCACTGCCGGTAATGATCGTTGGCATACCAGTTGCATTCTCTCAGTTTCTGTTTCTGTGAGCTTGGTTCGAGAATCAGACTGCAAGGCCGGTCAGCGGCCGACCAGTGGACCCGTTTGGAGAGATGCTATGCGAATGATCCCCCCGACCCTGCCCCTCGCCGGCGCGCTCGCGATGTTTGCTGCTTTGGCCGGCTGCACCCAAGAGAGCAACCCCGGCGGCCCCGGAGTGTCGAGCAATCCGAAAACCACGACCTCGAGCACCTCAACCGTGAAGTCGGACGGCTACTCTCGGGAAACGATGAAGGAACAAACCGCGCCGAACGTCGTCGATAAGGCGAACACCTTTACGCTGCACGCCCCGAAGATGGAAACCACGCTCGACACCGGCAAGAAACGCGACGTCGACATCTCGATCAGTCGCGGGAGCGAGTTTAAGCAGAGCGTCAAACTGGAATTCAAAGCTCCGTCCGGTGTGATGGTCACGCCCACCATGGCCACCATCCCGGCGGGACAAGACAAAGTGACCGTCAGCCTGGAAGCGACCAAAGAGGCTCCTGCCGGCAAGAATCAGGTGCAAGTGATGGCCGTTCCGGAGACAGGAAAGTCGGTCTCGCTGGAGATGCCGGTCGAAGTCAAACACGCCTCTTGAATTGGAAATTTGCAGCCTGTGCTTGGCTGATTGACGACCATGTGGGTCGCATCGCTTGCCGGCCGGGCGGAACGTCGGATGGGCAAAACCATCTGACGTGAGTTCGGAGGGGACCATCTCCGGCGTGGGCTGCAACAAAAAACACAAGGCGAAGCAGCGGACCCGCGACCGCGGAAGCGGTTGCAACGCCAAGCTTTCCTTGTGTTTTTTTCGTTTGAATGGGCGAGTGGAGGTCCCGTCAACGCGCCGTCGGTGAGCGTTCGCCCCGTAGGAGGGACACGTCGATTTCGCCGGAGTTACCCGAACCCTCGTGGGGCTAACGACAAAGGGCCATTTTCTGAATTGTCGTTCAGGTTTCGCGCAACCTTAAATACTATTTACACAATCACTTACGGCGCCAATCGGCGATTGACAGCGGTGCCGATTTCGTCGATGATTCCCACCCTTCTCCCAGCTCATCATTTTTTGCTCCCTCTCTCACTTCAAGCCTTTCGCTCATCGTCCTTCCAAAACGAAGCAATCTTCTCGTTCCCCGTCCGAACCACTTGATGCCGCGACCTGCGGGCACGCCGACAGGGCGCCTCTCCGCAGGGCTCCTTCCATCCTCCACTTAAGGTCGTCGGGATTGGAGACAGTCTCCCCGTCCACCGACCGGATCCGCGCAAAGCCAGTCCACCTCTGGCGGCGCTCAATCTGCGCGCTAACGATCGTGCTCACGTCGTTCGTCGCGCCGCCGGCGGCTCATTGTGAAATCCCGTCGTGGCTGCCACGTTACGACTTGGGCATGCGGATCGAGGTGCCCGAGCATCGCGTCCTCGTGACCGAGCGCGTGACTTGGCACAACCGCCACGCCCGCCCGGCCGGCGAATTGGTGTTCAACGCTCACGCTCACTACTCCGTCCTCTCGGCCGATCTCGGCTTGCTCGCCAAGACTTTGGAGATCTTGCGGCTCGCTCCGAGCGACGCCATCGACTTGCACGGCCCGCCGCTAACGATCGAGCACGTCTGTCTGGTGAGTGAGGACACACGCAACGCCGCGACGCCACCGGTCGCGCTGCCGTTTCACTATCGCGCGGACAACGACACGGCCCTCGAAATCACCTTGCCGCGTGAGATCAACCAGGGCGACCACGTCACCGTCGAGGTCACGTTCTCGTTGCGACTGCCTCAACGCCAGGGACGTTGGGGACAATGGGAAAGCGTCACCTTTCTGGCGCAGTGGCTGCCCGTGCTGGCCTTCTACGACGAGCAAGGCTGGCAGCCGACGCCGTTCATCCCGTGGCATCAACCCTTCTTCAACGAAGCCGGCGTCTACACGGCCCACATCGATCTGCCACTCGACCAAAAGCTGGCGTGCTCGGGCTCGATCGTCGGCGAGCGCGATTTGCAGAACGGCCGCAAGCTGGTCGAAGTCAGCGCTCCGGGCGTGCGAGATTTCAGCCTCACGTGCAGTGCCTGCTACCAGGAATATCTCGGCCAGGTCGGTCCGGTCCGACTCCACTGTTTCGCACTGCCCGAGCACGAGTTCTACGCCCAGCAAATGATCCGGATCTCGGCCGAGGCCTTCGAGGCGTATCAGCGGTGGTTCGGCCCTTATCCGTACGCGGACTTCACCATCTGCGAGTAGT
>Ga0210390_10001449_pt1 | contig 22721 bp, 20 predicted proteins | sample IncBWH11OmetaG_FD_161050 | JGI IMG/M metagenome (GOLD analysis project Ga0210390, IMG submission 161050) | Forest soil microbial communities from Barre Woods Harvard Forest LTER site, Petersham, Massachusetts, United States - Inc-BW-H-11-O ... | reverse complement strand
GACGGCCGGTGCCGTGCGATGGGTCGGCGACCACCGGCAGGTGTGAGAGCTGCTTGATCACGGGGATCGCGGCGATGTCCATGGTGTTGCGCATGTACGTGTCAAAGGTGCGGATGCCGCGCTCGCACAAAATCACGTTGTAGTTTCCGCCGGACATGATGTACTCAGCGCTGAGCAGTAGTTCTTCGATGGTGGCGGACATGCCACGCTTCAGCAGCACCGGCTTCTGAATTTCGCCGAGAGCCCGCAGCAAATAATAATTCTGCATGTTGCGCGCGCCCACTTGCATCACGTCCACGTACGGCAGCATCACGTCAATCTGCGACGGGTCCATCACTTCGCTGACCACCAGCAAGCCGTTGTCGTCCGCCGCGGCGCGCATGAGCTTGAGGCCGTCTTCGCCGAGCCCTTGAAAAGAATAAGGCGAGGAGCGCGGCTTGAACGCGCCGCCACGCAGCAGCTTCGCACCAGCCCGCGCCACTTTTTCGGCGATTTCGCCGATTTGCGCCGCGGATTCCACCGCGCACGGCCCGGCCGCTGCCACAATTTCTGTCCCGCCGATGGAAACGCCCTTGCCGAGCTCGACCACCGAGCCTTCGGGGCGAAAATTTCGGGATGCGAGCTTGAATGGATGCGTGATGCGGATGATTTCCTCGACGCCCGGAGCCGCTTGCAGCGCTTCGAGTTCCCCGCGATGCTTTTCGCTTTTGCCGACAACGCCGATCACGGCTCGCTCCTCACCGCGGCTCAGGTGCGCTTGAAAACCGCATTCCTGAATGCGCTTCACGACGTGGTCAATCTGCTCTTCTGTCGCGTTTACGTTCATGTTGATGATCATTGCATCCCCTCGGAGATAAATTTATCGGCAGACACTGTTTCCGCCGATTTGTACGAGCCCAAAACTTTCAGTTCCACTGCTTGCTGCGCGAGTTCGCCGAGCGCGGCCGCGAATTCCGGATCGCTGGCTGAGGCTTGCAGATCGAGATAGAAGCGGTATTGCCACGGACGCCCGTGCACAGGACGGCTCTCGATTTTCATCATGTTGATATTGCGGCGCGCGAAAGGCTCCAGGGCGTGATGGAGCGCGCCAGGCTTGTGCGCCAGCTGAAAGACGAGCGAGATTTTGTCGGCAGCGGGAAATTCATTGGGGGCGTCTGCTGATGGCGCGAGCAAGAAGAAGCGCGTGTAGTTCTCGCGGTCGTCTTCCAGATGCTCTTGCAGGATCACGGCGTCGTAAAGCTCAGCGGCGCGCTTGCTGGCGATGGCGGCGCGCGCGGGATCGCCCACATGCACCACTTCGCGCACGCTTCCTGCTGTATCTTCGGCTGGAATACGCTTCAGGCGCGGATGCTGGATGAAGAATTGTTCGCACTGGGCTAGCGCCACCGGATGCGATTCCACCGACGCGATTGTTTCAAGCGTTGCGCCGGGCACGCCGATCAAGTTGTGCGCGATCGGAATGATCACTTCGCAGACGATTTGCAGCCCGCTTTCGACCAGTAGATCGAATGAGCGATGCACCGAACCCGCGAGGCTGTTCTCCATCGGCGCGAGCACGTAATCCGCAGAGTGGTTGCGAATCGCGGCGAAGGTCGCGTCAAACGTGGCGCACGGCACCAGCGTGATGTCCGCGCCGAGCAGCTTCAGCGCGGCTTCTTCGCTGAACGCTCCGCGCTCGCCCTGAAAAGCGATCCGCGCTGTGGCCAGGCTTTTCATGCAGCCGCCGCTTTGCGCCGCTTTTCCGGCAGGCGCGTCTTGCCGCGCTTGGGAAGCTGCGTCGAGCCCAAACCGTGATCCGCCTGGACGCGTATGGATTCATGCAGGATCTGGCTGTAGATTTTTTCGACAGCTTCGCTATCGAGCGGGCCGGGATTCAACTTCTTCATGCGCGCGAGGATTTCCTGTTCGCGCGCGGGAACGCGCAGCGCGATGCCGCGGGCGCCTTTCAGCCGGCCGACTTCGAGAGCGAAACTCGCACGCACGTTCAGCAGGTGCAGCAGAGTGGTGTCAATCGCGTCAATTTTCGCGCGCCAATCGCCAATTTTGATTTCACCCATCCCGCTTCTCCCTTTGTATCCAGCGCTGAAAATGGCGCCAAAAACAAAAAAGGCCGCGTTCCCCTTGCGGGTCGCGGCCGGCTTGAAAGACTTGGTGCGGTTCTAGTAGCTGAGTGCTAGGTGATCCGCGCGCGTCTCGCCGGCCCGCTCCCCGGATAAGGGAAGCGGTAAGTAAAAGCGAAACGGTAATAAAACATATTACCCACGCGCCTTGTGTCCTTTTAAGTCCCTAGCAACACTCACTATACGAAAGCCCGGGCCCAGCGTCAAGGGCGGCGTACGTAAATTCTCGTATAAGCTTGATTTATGAATTCTCCAAGAATTACAAATTGGACTTATCCCCCTTCCGGACGCTTACTAGGAAAGACGATATGCAAAGCGACGCTATCAAGAAGGGGATTTCCCGCGCGCCTGCTCGCGCGATGCTGAAGGCTACCGGCCTCACCAACGCCGACCTGGCACGTCCGCTCGTCGCGATAGCCAACACCTGGACCGAAGTTACTCCCTGCAATTTTCATTTGCGCCAACTGGCGGAGCGCGTGAAGGCTGGCGTTCGCGCCGCGGGCGGTACGCCGATCGAATTCGACACCATCACGATTTCCGACGGCATCACCATGGGAACCGAAGGCATGAAGGCATCTCTCGTGTCGCGCGAAGTGATCGCCGATTCGATCGAGCTTTTCGTGCGCGCGCACGCGTTCGATGCGGTGGTGGCGATTTGCGGCTGCGACAAAACAATTCCCGCGACGGTGATGGCGCTGGCGCGGCTGAACCTCCCTTCCCTTTCGCTCTACGGCGGCTCGATTCTGGCGGGCCATTTCGCGGGGCACGAAGTCACGATCATGGATGTGTTCGAAGCAGTTGGCGCGTGCGCCGCGGGCAAAATGACGGAAAAGCAGCTGGGCGAGCTGGAAGACGTGGCGTGTCCTGGAGCCGGCGCGTGCGGCGGGCAATTCACGGCGAACACCATGGCCACGGCGATCACGTTTCTCGGCGTCTCGCCTATGGGCGCAAACGAAATTCCGGCCACCGATCCGCGCAAGGGCAAGGCGGCGTTCGATTGCGGGGAGCTCGTAATGCAGCTGCTGAAAGAAGATATTCGCCCGAAGCAAATCATCACCCGCGAATCGCTGCACAACGCGATCGCGTCGGTCGCCGCCACCGGAGGCTCGACCAACGCCGTACTACATCTTCTGGCGATTGCGTCGGACGCAGGCGTGCCGCTGACGTTGAAAGATTTCGATGAAATTTCGGCGAAGACTCCGATTCTGGCGGACCTGAAGCCCGGCGGGCGTTTTACCGCGCCGGACATGTTCCGCGCAGGCGGGATGCGCCTGCTCGGCAAGCGTTTGCTGGAAGCGGGGCTGCTGCACGACGGGATCACGACCTCAGGACATAAGCTGTTCGAAGAAATTCACGACGCGACAGAAACCGCGGAACAGGAAGTAATCCGGCCGCTCGCGAAACCCTTAAAGGCGGACGGCGGTCTGGCGATTTTGCACGGCTCCATCGCGCCGGAAGGCTGCGTCGTGAAACTTGCCGGACACGAACGCGTGCTGCACAGCGGTCCGGCGCGCGTATTCGATTCCGAAGAAACTGCGTTCGCCGCGGTGCAGAGCCGCCAGATTCAGCCGGGAGACGTGGTCGTCATACGTTACGAGGGGCCGAAGGGCGGGCCGGGTATGCGCGAAATGTTGGCGGTTACCGGCGCGCTCGCAGGCCAAGGGATTGACGACAAGATCGCGCTGATTACCGACGGGCGATTCAGCGGCGCGACGCACGGGCTAATGGTCGGCCATATTGCTCCGGAAGCGGCGAACGGCGGGCCGATCGCGCTGTTGCGCGACGGTGACATTATTACTCTCGACGTAAAAGCGCGACGCCTCGACGTGCAGGCCAATCTCGAGGAGCGTCGCGCGCTGTGGAGACCGCCCGCACCGCATTACACCACGGGCGTGATGGCCAAGTACGCAAAGCTTGTGACATCGGCATCGCTGGGCGCTGTAACCAGCGCCGCGTAGAAATTGCAATTACAAGGAGAACGACGATGGCGAAAATGTTCTGGGACACCGACACGAATCCACGCGCGCTCGAGGGAAAGCGAATCGCCGTGCTGGGGTACGGCAGCCAGGGCCGCGCACACGCGCTGAATCTGCGCGACAGCAAACTAAACGTGACGGTAGGACTGCGCCGCGGCGGTCCCTCGTGGAAGCAGGCTGAGCAGGATGGCTGGAAGCTTACGGGCCCGGCCGAAGCGGTCGAGGGCGCGGACGTAATCGTGATGCTCGCGCCGGACATGGCGCAGCCGGCTTTGTATCAGAACGAAGTCGCGCCGAGTCTGAAAGAAGGCGCGATGATTCTGTTTTCGCACGGCTTCAATATTCATTACGGGCAAATCACGCCGCCGAAAACAGTGGACATCACCATGGTCGCGCCCAAAGGGCCCGGAAACTTAGTGCGTCGCACCTACGAAGGCGGAGGTGGCGTGCCCTGCTTGCTCGCGATTTATCAGGATCATTCGGGCCAGGCGTTTGACCGCACGCTGGCTTACGCGAGCGCAATTGGCGGCACACGCGCCGGGGTGATTCAAACCACCTTTGCGGAAGAAACCGAGACGGATTTGTTCGGCGAACAGGCTGTGCTGTGCGGCGGCGCCCGCGAGTTGATTCAAGCGGGCTGGGAAACGCTGGTGCAGGCCGGATATCAGCCGGAGGCCGCGTATTTCGAGTGTCTGCACGAACTGAAACTGATCGTGGACCTGATTTACGAAGGCGGGATCGCCAAGATGCACCAGTTCGTCAGCGAGACGGCCAAGTACGGCGACATTACCCGTGGTTCGCGCGTGATTGACGAGCATGTGCGCGAAAGCATGAAGAAAATTCTCACGGAGATTCAGTCCGGCGCATTCGCCAAGGAATGGATCCTAGAAAATCAGACCGGGCGGCCGGTTTACAACAAGCTGCTGGAGAAAGACAAGAATCACCCCATCGAAAAAGTTGGTGCAGAGCTGCGAGCGCAAATGTCCTGGCTGAAGCCGGAGACGGCCGCGACTGCAAGAGGTGCCAAATGAAGGGCGCAGAATTTTTGGTAAGGGCTCTCGAACACGAGGGCGTCGAGATCATTTTCGGTTACCCCGGCGGTGCGATCATGCCGGTCTATGACGCGCTGCTGGATTCGAAGATCCGCCACATTCTGGTGCGCCACGAACAGGCCGCCGCGCTCGCCGCGGACGGTTACGCGCGCGCCACGGGAAAAGTGGGCGTGTGCATGGCCACGTCCGGACCCGGCGCGACGAATCTGGTGACGGGAATCGCGAACGCTTACATGGATTCCGTTCCTATGGTCGCGATCACCGGCCAGGTCGCCACTTCGTTGATGGGCACCGACGCGTTTCAAGAGGTGGATATTTTTGGCATCACCCTGCCCGTGGTGAAGCACAGTTTCCTCGCGAAAACTGCCGCAGAATTGCCGCGCATCGTCCACGAAGCTTTCCGCATCGCGCGTTCAGGACGTCCCGGCCCGGTGCTGATAGATCTGCCGAAGGACATCGCCAATACCGTGGCCGAATACGAATTCCACGAAGACGACGCGAGCGAAGAAAGCGCCGAGCCATCCAAGGAATCCATCACGCGCGCCCTCACGCTGATGCGCGAAAGCCGAAACCCGGTGGTCTATGCCGGCGGCGGCATCGGCATGGGCAACGCGCTGGATGAATTCCGCGCGTTCATTGCCGCGACGCGCATACCAGTTGTGGCCACGCTGAAAGGCCTCGGCGCGCTGCCCACGACGCACGAACTTGCGCTAGGGATGATGGGCATGCACGGCACAAAAACCGCGAATCACGCGGTGCAAACTTGTGACCTGCTGATCTGCGTCGGCGCGCGATTCGACGACCGCGCAACCGGCCGGCTGAACGCGTTCGCGCCGAACGCCAAAGTGATTCACCTGGACGTGGACCGCGCGGAAGTGGGCAAACTGCGGCGCGCGGATGTTCCGGTGATCGGCAACCTGCGCCGCGCTTTGAAAGCGCTTACGTGCAAGCTGACGAATATCGAGCCATGGCGCCGCGAGTGCACCGCCTCGAAAGAAACGCACGCATGGGATTATGCCGCGCCCGGCACGGAAGTCTATGCGCCAGGGTTTCTGAAGAGCCTGTCAGATCGCGCGGGCGATGATTCCATCGTGGCTTGCGACGTGGGCCAGCACCAGATGTGGGTGGCGCAACATTTCCATTTCAATCGCCCGTCGCAACATCTGAGCAGCGGCGGCCTGGGCACCATGGGATACGGCCTGCCCGCGGCGATTGGCGCGCAACTGGCGTTTCCGAACGCCTGCGTGATCAATGTTTCCGGCGACGGCTCGATCATGATGAACCTGCAGGAGCTCGCGACGCTGCGGCGTTACGATTTGCCGGTGAAGATCGTGCTCTTCGACAATCGCGCGCTAGGGATGGTGCGCCAGTGGCAGGAATTGTTCCACGACAAGCGCTACAGCGAAGTGGATCTCTCCGACAATCCCGATTTCTGCCGGGTGGCGGAATCCATGGGTATTCCCGCGTTTCGCGTGGAAGATCGCGCGGACGTTTCCAGCGCAATTGACCGGCTGCTCGCGGAGCCTGGTCCGGTGCTTGCGCATGTGCTGATTCATCAGGAAGCGAACGTCTGGCCGATCGTTGGGCCGGGCCGCTCGAATTCCGAAATGCTGCACCAGCATGAAGTGGCGCGCGAGGTTGCGCGGTGAACAAATTCACCGTACAGCTGCGCGTGAAGCAGAGCGAAGGCGCGCTCGTGCGCATCCTGGGAGTTACGCGCCGGCGGCGCTTCGATCTGCTACACCTGACCGCGGACACTACCGAGGACGGGCACTTTCTCGATATACAAATGACCGTGCAGGCTGATCGTGCGGAAAACACGCTGGTACGGCAGATCGAAAAACTCGAGGACGTCTCGCAGGTGGAGGTCGTCGAACCGGGCGCCGCTGTCAGTGAGCGCCGCGCGGCGCGTTCGACCTCGGCCTGCTGACTCACGAATTTCGGCAACTTGCATTAAACTATCGCGTGCCTTCGACTAGCGCAGTTCCCTTCTCACGCGTAGCCATCCTCGGAACCGGCCTGATCGGCGGATCGTTCGGCCTGGCGCTGCGTAAACATTTCCCGGATATATCAATTGTAGGATTCGACCGCGCGGAGACTCTGCAAACGGCTCTTGCGCGCGGAGCCGTGCAAGAAACGGCGCGGGATCTTGCGAGCGCGGTGCGCGGCGCGGATCTGGTCTATGTGGCGCTGCCGATTGGCGCGACGATTGAGGCGCTTCCCGCAATTGCTGCAGCGGCGAAAGACGGCGCGCTTGTGACCGATACCGGCAGCACGAAAGCCACGATTTGCCGCGCGGCGAAAACCGCTTTTGCGGGCGCTGCGCGTTTTCTTGGCGGGCATCCCATGGCCGGCAAGGAAACTTCGGGAATCGCGCGAGCCGATGCTAAATTATTTTCCGGTGCGCGGTATGCGTTGATTGGCTTGGAAAGCGATCCGGATCCGCGAACGCACGGACTTGCTGCGCTAGTGCGCGAGTTAGGCGCCGAGCCCGTGTGGACCGATGCGGAAACCCACGATTGGGCGGTAGGAATCGTCTCGCACTTGCCGCAACTGCTGGCCGTGGCGCTGGCGCGCGTCGTGCAGGACGAAACCGACGAGACAGGATTGCCTCTTTCGCTTTCCGGTCCCGGATTGCAGGACATGCTTCGCCTCGCGGGCAGTCCTTACAGCGTGTGGCGCGACGTCGCGCATACGAATACTGAAAATATTACGCGCGCGCTGGACCGGCTGGGGCAGGCTGTCGAGTATTTGCGCACGCGGCTTACTTCTAAGGAATTGGAGCAAGAATTTCTGGTGGCGAATGAATTGTACAAGCAGCTAAAGAAACCGGAGTAGGCGGCACATCGCAGCGGTTTTCTCACCGCGAGCAGTTCGCGGCGTGACGCCGATGGCGCACTAAACTGCGCCGCTACGAGTTCAGAACTCCGAGCACTACGGCTCGCGCGTCTCAGCCGGAACCAAGCGCTTATCTCGGACGTAAAATTCGCGGCCACGCCAGTGGATGCGTTGCGGGAAGAAGCTGGCGACCCACACGATGAACGCGAAGGCGTCGCGCAGCGGCAACAATTCCATGTGCCGGCGCACGCCGGCGTCGCGCATGCCGTACACCCCGACCACCCACGCTGAAACTCCCCGCAGCAGCAAATACCCGACCAGCAAGCTGATCGCCCACGCAGCGGACGGCGCGAAAATCGCTGCCAGCAAAGTGAGCGGCAATGCTTGCGTGAAAATCAGGCCAAGGTGCCCGGCGGGGCGCGAAAAGCGAATGCTCACGTTCCAACGCAACTGGTGGCGGAAGGCGTCGGCGAGCGTCTGCTGCGGATACACGATGGAAACGGGAAAAGCGCTGAGCTCGACGCGATGGCCGCGCGCACCGATGCGATTGCCCAGCTCGTAATCGTCGGAAAAATGATCCACCAGTGATTCGAAGCCGCCGATTTCGGCGAGGCGCGTCTTGGTGGTGGCCATGGTGGCGCCAAGCATGAAATTGACCGGAGCGAAAAGCCACGCCACCAAAACTCCCGCAGTGAAGTCCGTGCTGTTGCCAATCGCTTCCAGATTTGCGGCGAGCGAACCGTCGGTAAGGCCGCGCTAGAGACAAGTGACCGCGCCAACAGCAGGATCACGAAAGGGCGCGGCGATGGCCCGCAGATATTCCGGCTCCACGCGCACGTCGCTATCACTGACCGCTAGAATTTCGTGCTGTGCCTCGCGCACCATGCGGCAAAGCTTGTTCACCTTATCGCTGACGCCGAGCGTTTCCGAACCAATCAGTAGATTAATACGGCGCTGCGGAAAATCGCTCGCCAGCTTTGCAATCACCGGAATCGCGGGGTCCAGCTCGTCGCTCACGCAAAATAATATTTCGTAATCGGGATAATCCTGCGCGCAAAGGCTCGCGTAATTCAGGTAGGTCTCGCGGTCCAGTCCATAAATCGGTTTGAGGATGCTGATGGGCGGCGTGAAATCGGTGGACAGCGCAGCGGCATCACGACGGCGAAAAAACCGCAGCGCCGCGACGATCGCGACCACGTAATATGCGAACGATGCGAGCGCCAGCAACAGCAGCGCGTCGCGAGCCACCGTCCAGGCCATCAGATTCGCTCAGTAGTTCGCGGCGGCGTATAGCCCACAATCAAAACACCCGCGCAGAGCAGCGCGATGCCCGTCCAGCGCAATGGGCTAACAAATTCACGCAGAAAAAAATGACCCAGCAGCGCCACGATCGCGTAGGAAAGCGACGATGCCGGCTGCACGAAACTGAAATCCGCCCAGGAAAGCACCAGCATGTAGGAAATGAAAAACGCGAGCAAAAGAATCACGCCGAGCCAAACCGTTCCGGAAGAGAATGCGCGCACGAAAAAGTGAAAAATCGCGACGGGATCCTGCATGTTCAAAGCGCCCACTTTTTTCATGCCATCGGCCAGAAACACGTCGCCCAGCGGGCCGAACGTGACCATGAACAAAAGGAAAACGTAGGTTTTCAGGTGCAGGCCGTGCGAAGACGTCATGCGCCGTGCGATTCGCCCGCCGCGCCGGAAGTTTGCGGCTCCATGGGAGGCGCTTGCACTTGCACCATGGCTTTTTTCTGCACGCCTTTTTTGGCCACCTTGCGGCGGTCGTGGCGCAGCTTCATGAAATCCACGGCTTCGTGGAACAGGCGTTTGCGTTCGTGGGAATCCCACAGAGCTTCGCGGACGATGCGCCATGCCACACGCGGGCGGAAATAATACTCGTCGTAAAAGCGGTTGACGGATTCGACCATGTATTCGCGCGAGAGGTGCGGATATTCCAGGTGCGGAAGCTGGTGGCCCATGTCGTCGGTGATTGCTTCACCGGCGAGAAAACCTTCGCGCATGCCTTGATCGTACAGCTCGGTGCCGGGATAGGCGTGCGCCATGGAAACCTGAATCGTCTCGCAATCCAGTTCCTTGGCGTAGTTGATGGTTTTTTCGATAGTTTCTTTTGTTTCGCCGGGAAGCCCGATGATGAAATCGCCGTGCACGTGGATGCCGACTTTCTTGCAGTTCTGTACGAAGGTGCGGCCCATTTCGACGGTCGCGCCCTTCTTCAGATTTTTCAGAATTTGCGGGTCGCCGGATTCGAAGCCGACAATCAGGAGACGCGCGCCCGCATCGGCCATGGCTTTCAGGGTTTCGTAGTCGCTGTGCACGCGCGCCGTACAGGACCACTGGAAGCCCACGGGCTTGAATTCCTTGCAGAGCGCCAGCACGCGGTCTTTGCGGATGTTGAACGTGTCGTCATCGAAGAAAAATTCCTTCGCTTGCGGGAACATCTTGTGCGCTTGCCTGAATTCGCGCGCCACGTTTTCCACCGAGCGTACGCGCCAGGCGTGGCCGGAAAGCGTTTGCGGCCACAAGCAGAAGGTACAAAGAGCCGGACACCCGCGCGTGGTGTAGAAAGAAACGTACGGATTCAGCAGGAACGGCACATTGTATTTTTCGATGGTGAGATGTTTCTGGTAAACCTCGGTGGCGAATGGCAGCGCGTCCAACTCGGCGGTCTGCAGCATCGGCCGCTGCGGATTGTGCACAACTTTCCCGTCTTTAACGTAGCTTGCGCTGAGAATTTCGGAGAGCGGCTTGCCTTGCGCGTACTCGACGACAGAAAGATCGAACTCGCCGCGCACTACGAAGTCGATATCAGGGCTCGCCAGCAGGCTTTCCGCTGGCTTGATCTGCACTTGGGGACCAACAAAACAGATTTTCAGCCCGGGCTTCTTTTCCTTCATGGCTCGCGCCATTTTCAGGTCGCTCCAGAAGCCCACGGTGGAGGTGAATAGCACGACGAACTCGTAATCCTGCGCGATCTGCACTACTTCCGCGGGCGTGATGTGGTGTGGAGGACCATCAAGAAGACGGCTACCCTCGAGCATTCCGGCGGGATACGTGAGCCAGACTGGATACCAGTACGATTCAATTTCGCGCGTGGCGGGCCAACGCGAGCCCGCGCCACCATCAAATTTTTCAAAGCTCGGCGGATTCAACAACAACGTTTTCATTACAGACGCCATGTACTATAACCCCCTCAGGGCTTCCAATAAGACGTATGAACCACAGCCTGACCACCAAGTGTCAATTTTACTCGATTTCCACAGCCAGCCCAAGCCAAGCTTTTCGCGCGGCGTGCTACTGGAACACTTTAGCCAACTGGCCGGTAGCCTGCAGCAGCGTCAATTGGCTGCGCTGGCGCGCGAAGTCCGCATCCAGGAAGACTACCCACTTGTCGCTCTCGTCAAGCCGGGCATTCTCGATGTCGCGCAGGTTGGCCCGGCCCTCGTCGAATTTCGCCTGCGTCAGCTCGACGGTTTCCTGCGCGAGCTTCAAGTCCAGCCGCGCCACTTCCCGGGTGGCATCGAGTTCCAGCACGTTGCGCTGTTTCTGCTTCAGGTCGAGGCGCACTTGTTGGCGTTTGTTCCCCAGGGTGATTTCGGAGGCGCTTAATTCGCTCTTCGCTAGCGTGATAGCTGCACGGGTCTTCGCGGAGTAAATCGGGATGGTGTACTGGATTCCCACTGCGACATTGTTTCGTTCAAACTTTTTGTAAAACTCCAGATAATTGTTGGTGTTGCTGAGAACGGAATATTGACCGAGGACGCTGAGCGTCCCGAAATAGCCCAACTTCGCGCCGTGAAGAATGCGCTGGTGGGCGAGTCGGTCATTTTCCGCTTCTTGAATGTCGCGGTCGCTTTCCATGCCGAGCTCCAGCAATTGCGCGTCTTGCAAGTCGGTGTCGAAGCCGGGATCTTCCGGCTGAACCGCGATGGCTTCACCATCCGCGATGCCGGTTAAGTTCCGGATTTGCTGGGTTAGCGCCTCATCGCGGCCCTGGAGCTTGATGATCCTCTCCTGTATGCGCGCCGCCGTGAGCTGGCTGCGGGTCACTTCAATGGAGAGTTCCTGATTGGCCTGCACGCGCTCCTGGGTCACTTGCAGAATTTTTTCGGCGCTGGCTTGCTCGGCGCGGAGCAGTTCGAGAGAGTGGCGAACGTTGGCCAATTCCAAAAATGCGGAAGCGGCTCGCACGATGACGTCGTCGTGCGTGCGATCGACTTCCAGTTTCATGGATTTGGCGTGTTCTTCGGCAGCCTGTTGCTGCGCCTTCAACGTCGGGTCGAAGATATCCTGGTTGTAGTTTAATTGAAACGCGGCGGGCGGCGCGCCACCTAGGGAAGGAAAGCCGGAGGTGTAGGCATAGCCGGAGCCGGTGTAAAGATTCGGCCGGAAGGCGGAACGATCCACGGCGGTTTGATTCAAGGCGACCGTGTACTGCACGCGGGCCAACGCGAGTTCTCGGCTGTTTTGCAGCGCCAGCGCCACCGCCTCGCGCATGCTGAGCTTGCGATCTTCCTGTGCGCGCACCGGAACCGCGGCGCACAGCGCGAGCAGCGTCAGCAGCAGCGCCGGAAACCGAGCCGCCCGCGATTTTCGCAATGGCGTTTTATTCATAACGCAACGATTCCGTAGGCTGCAATCGCGCCGCGCGATTCGCCGGAAGATAACCGAACAGCAGGCCCGTCGAGCAGGATACCAAAAACGCCATAACCACCGAGACCCACGACACCGGGATGTGCACACCCGCGCTGGCCAATTCCGGCACGAGGCTGATGAAAACGTTGGCCACGACGGGAATCGCCACGGCGATCGCGATGCCCACTAGCGCGCCCGTCCCGCTGATCAGAAATGCTTCCATCAGAAATTGATACAGGATGGCAACACGCGGCGCGCCGATCGCTTTGCGAATGCCAATCTCGCGCGTGCGCTCGGTCACCGTCACCAGCATGATGTTCATGATGCCGATGCCGCTGATGGTCAGCGCGATCGTCGCGACCACGATCAACAAGACCGTGAGCGCCAGAGAAATCCTCCGCGCCGAATCCAGCAGAGAATCCAGATTTTCCGAGAGATACTCCGCGCCGCGGCGGTGGCGGCTGCTCAATAACTCGCCGACCTGCTTGGTGAGCTCCGGAACATTTTCCGGCCGGTCGGCTTGCACATAGAGCGTGCGGAGGTATTCCTCTCCGGTGTAATACTTGATGAGCCCTATCGGCACGATCACAGAATACTTCGTGACTTCAGTCAGGCCAAAAGTGGCGGTTCGTTCATGAAACACGCCGATCACGTTGAAGTGCAGATCGCCCAAACGAATGTCCTTGCCTAGTGGATCTTCGTCCGGAAATGCCAACTCGGCGAGTTCCCTGGTGATCACGCACACTTTACTGTGCGAATTGAAGTCGTCCTGGTCGAGATAGCGTCCGTCGAGAATCAGAAAACGGCGAATGGTCTGAAAACCCTCGGTGACGCCTACCATGCTGACCGGGCGACTTACTCCGTTGACCACGAAGGTCATGGGCATATCGTGCGAGCCCGCTGCGACCGCCACATGAGGAAGCGTAGCCTGGGCGGCTTCCAGGTCGGCCAGGGTAATCTCGTCACCTAACGTAATCCGCTGGGTGTCACCAGCGTGTACCAACTCAGCGTGAATCATATTCACGCCAACGCCTTCAATTTGTCCCACGACGTAGCGTTTTCCCACCAGCGAGACGGTGACCACCAGCACGATGCACGCGCTGCCGATGATCACGCCCAGCATGGTAAGCATCGCGCGCACTTTATTGCCGCGCAGCTCCTGCAGCGCCAGGCTCCAGGTTTCGGCCCAGAGAATCGGCGTGGCTTTTGAAGTTGGCGTGATAGGAATCACCACAGGATGAGATGCGGTTCGCAGGGCGCGAGTTTCGAGCGAGTCTTTCACGGATTTAATGCGCGGACTTAGCGAGCTTGTCCAGCCGCGTCTTGGCGTCCTTGTCGCTGGAATCCAGTTGCAACGCGGCGCGGTATTGCTCGGCGGCCTCGCTGCGCTTTCCTTGCGCTTCGTACACGCGACCCAGCCAGACGCGCGCGGCCGCGTGGGAAGGCCAATCGCTGCGATCAGGCGTGCTGGCCAAGTACGCCTTCAGGTATTTTTCGGCATCGCCCAGATTCGTGCCCGCAAGCGCCAAGGCCGCGCCCCGCCAATATCCCAGCCGAGGGTCGTTCGGAGCCACCAACGCCGCAGCTTCAATCGCAGTCTGCATGTCCGCGGGCTTATTCTGTTGCTGAAAGAAAGCGATCACTTCCAGGTAATCATCAATTTTGGCGGGCTTGGCAGCCAGCACTTCGCGGTATTCCTTCTCGGCCAGATCCGCCTTCTTCGCGCCGTCCATATCATAGACTCCGCGCGCCAAGTGCCCCGCGACGGGATCGCGCGCGGTGATGGCATCCACTTGGGCTTTGCCTTCGTCCTTATTACCGCCCACCACCCACGGCGCCTGCAAATCATATTCTTCCAGATCGCGTCGCGCTGCCACGTTGTCTGGATTCAACTCCACCGCCGCTTCGAATTCCTTCTTTACTTTCCGTGCATACGAAAAACTGCGGTCGCGGTCAGCCTTGCCGCCGTAAATTCTTCCCAGCCACTGATGGTAAACAGAATTTTTGGGATCGAGCGCGATGGACTTCTCGCCCGCCGCAATCGCGTTATCATAGTCGCGGATTTCGTAATAAGTGCGTCCCAGCCAGTAGTAAGCCTCGCCGCTGCTGGGATTTTGCGTGACGGCGGATTGCAAAGTGGTGATCGCTGCTGAATAATTCCCCGCGTTGAATTGCCGTTGCGCGGTCTGCAACAAGGCTGAGGCATCGGCTGGCATCGCCACGGCCGCGAAGGAACGCGGCTCGGCATGCAGCGCAACCGCGCCTATTGCCAGCAGAGTCACTCCGGCAAGCCCGGCCGCACGAACGATCTTGGCGACTTCGACGATCCTGTTGACACCCTCATGCCCCGTTCTCATTTGGCCTCCGCGGCTCGGACCTTCATGCCGTCGCGCAAATCCACCTCTCCCGGCAGCGCCACTTTATCCCCCAAGGCCAGCCCGGAAAGCACCTCATATTTATCGGCGCTCGCGACTCCTACCTTAATATCGCGCCGGTGCACGGCGCCGCCATTGTAGGCCAGCACGAAATGCTGCCCCTGGTCGTAACGCACCGCGCCCCGCGGAATCACCAGGACCGCGCGCTGTTCGTGAACCCGGATGCGCACTTCCACATTCACATTCGGCAACAGCTCGACCCCATTATTGTCCACCGAGCAAAGCACCTCGCCCACGCTGCGCGAACCACGCGCCACCACTTGCTTGGGCACCTGCTCGACCTTGCCATTCCAGACGCGGTTAGGCATCGCATCCCACAGCACCTGCACCCCCTCGTTCTGCGCAAGCGAGCCCAAATCCGGTTCATCCACAAACGCGCGGACGCGCACCTGACGCAGGTCCGCCATTTCCGCCAGTACGTCGCCCAGCTTCACGAAATCGCCCTTGCGCACGGGCAGAGAATAGAGCGTGCCATCCGTGGGCGCGATCACTGTGGCCGATCGAACTTTTTCTTCGAGAGCGGCTACCAGATCCTGCTGTTGCTTCATATGCAAGCCAGCGCCTTCCACATTCACGGAGGCACGCTGCTCGAGCGCCGCCTTTTTCTGCTGAAAGGTTTGCAGATTGGCGCGCGCAGTGGTCAGGGCCGCCTGGTTCTGCGCCACTTCGTCCTGGGTGGCTGCTCCCTTGGTAACCAGCTGCGCCAGCGCTTGCTGCGTTCGTTCCAGGTTCGCCACCTGCGTTTCAGCTTTCTGCAAATCCCCTTGCAGTTGCGCTACGTCGTCGGGAGGCCCGCCGGCACGCGCATTGCGCAAATCCGTCTGCGTTGTCAGCAAATTCGCGCGGGCTTGCGAGAGCTGTGCGCGCACATCCGCCGCATCCAAAGTCAAAATCAGCTGACCCTTGCGGATTGCCTGCCCTTCGGTAGCTTTGACGTCCGCCCCAAACGTCGGAAATTGCGCGCGCGCGACCGTCGGCGCAATCGGCTCGACTTTGCCATTGCCGGTGATCGAAGCGGTCAAATCCTCACGCTCCACGCTCACGATCTGTACTTGCGGCGCCGGTCCGCGCTCCGCCAGCACAATCATTAGCACCACGCACAAACCCGCGGCGAGGCTCCCAATCACCCATTTTGGCTTGTTGCTATCCGGCATGTAAGAGCGCGCACAGCTACGGCGCAGGCTTCCCCCGAAGTCGTGAAATTGTAGCAGACCCTTTCCCGGGTTGCCCGCGCAAACGCGCACGGGTGCTCCGGCCCGCATCCCTGCGGCGCCGTGCGTGATCCGGGCAATCCGTGGCTCCGCGTGGTCGTAAGTGACAGGCGTTACGTCGTAAGTGTTCCGTGACGAGCCTTACGTCACGATGGGTAGTTGCGGCGAGCCTCGGGTTCCGCTTCATGCTAGAATTCGCCCATGAGCGAGCCACAACATAGTCAGCATTCCGCGCATGCCCCCGAGACCAAGCCGGGCGAAAAGCCGCCCGCGAAAATCCATCGCGTGTGTATTGGATGCAACAACATGTTCGAAGTGACGATGGAAAATTACGAAGCAAAACACTGCTCGGTCTGCCATAAGGGCTAAGCAGCGGCCCCGCTGAACGAGCGGTTGCGGGCACCTCCTTGCGCGCGACAAACTCAAATCCCTTATCCCTCCGGCGCGCCGAATTTCACTTTCTCACGTCTAAAGCAGCCAGACGGGGTGGCACGGGCGCCCGGTGCAGGTGACGCGCTGCCCGTAGTCGCGCGCCAGAGTGCCGCGCCTGCGCAGCTTCCCTGTAAATGCTAGAATTCACAATCGGATGAGCGCCGACTCCCTAATTCACGTCCACGAACTTTCGAAACACTTCCGCACTTTCAAGCGGCGCGAAGGCGTGTGGGGCTCGATTCAAAATCTCTTCGTCCGCGATTACCGCACCGTGGCCGCAGTGGACCGCGTCGGCTTCACCATCGAACGCGGCGAAATGGTCGGCTACATCGGCCCGAACGGCGCGGGAAAATCCACCACCATCAAGATGCTCACCGGGATTCTGGTTCCCACCAGCGGTGAAATTCGCATCAACGGTTACGTTCCCTATCGGCAGCGCCGCCAGTACGTGAAAACCATCGGCGTGGTGTTTGGCCAGCGCACGCAGCTGTGGTGGGACATCGCGGTGATCGAATCGTTCAAGCTGTTGCGCCGGATTTACGACGTTTCGCAGCGCGATTTTGACGCGCGTATGGAACACTTCGACGCCATCCTGAATATCCGCGACTACCTGCACACACCCGTGCGCAAACTTTCCCTCGGCGAACGCATGCGCTGTGACTTGGCCGCCGCGCTGCTGCACAATCCCCCGCTGCTGTTTCTGGACGAGCCGACCATCGGGCTGGATGTGGTGGCGAAAGACCACATCCGCCATTTTCTGCGCGCCATCAATCGCGAATTTCGCACCACCGTGTTGCTGACCACGCATGACCTCGACGATATCGAGGAACTTTGCCGCCGCATTATGATCATTGACCACGGCAAGGTGCTCTACGATGGCCAACTGGCGCAGCTGAAGCAACAACTGCTGCGAACTAAACAGATTAAATTCGTGCTGAAAGACCGCACGCAAGCCGACCGCCTGGACGCTTTCTCGCGCGACGGCCTGGAAGTGGATCAGGTAGATGAGCTGACCTATCGCATCCGCTTCGACCGCGTGAAGGTTTCCACGTCCGACCTGATCCGCAAGATCCTGGACGCCGTTGAAGTCCGCGACTTGCTCATCGAAGACGAGCCCATCGAAGAAATCATCAAACGCATCTACGCCGGCGACGCGCACCTTGAGGTAAGCGTGTGAGTAGCTGGGTGCAGGCGCTGGTGCCTTACGCGGAATTTTCGCGCGTGGGATTTGTCAACATTCTCGCGTTCCGGCTGCGCTACTTCACCGGCATCATCACTTATTTCCTCAACGTCACCGTGTATTACTTCATCTGGAGCGCCGTCTACAGCGGCGGGATGTCCATCGCGGGATACAACCTGGCGCAGATGATCACCTACGTGAGCGTTGGCTGGATGATCCGCTCGTTCTACTGGAACACGATTGACCAGGAAATGGCGTACGAAGTGATCGAAGGCAAGATCGCCATGGACCTGATCAAGCCGGTTTCCGTGCAGTGGATGTGGATTTCGCGCGCGATCGGCGAATCGGCGTTTCGTCTAGGGCTCTTGACGCTGCCCACGGCCATCGTCGTGGCGCTGGTCTTTCCTGTGCAACGTCCGGCGTCGCGCGAGAATTTCTTGCTGTTTCTCGTTGCCGTACTGGGCAGCTTCTTCCTGATGGCCGCGATCAATTTCATGATCGGCACGTGCGCGATTCCGCTGAAATCCATTCTCGCGCTGATTCGCGCAAAGTATTGGCTGATCGAGCTGCTCTCCGGGCTGCTGATTCCCATGTCATTTTTCCCGGACCGTGTGCAAAAAGTGCTGGCCTGGCTGCCGTTTGAGCACATCGCCTACACGCCGCTGCAAATTTATCTGGGCAAGCTGGACCGCGGGACGGCTTTGCGCGCCCTGGGAATTCAGTGGCTGTGGGTGATCGCGCTGCTGTGGCTCGCGCACGTGTGGTGGGAACGTGCCGCGCGCAAGATCACCATTCACGGAGGCTAGTTCATGGCTCAAGCTTTGCCAACGACAACGCCCATCACTGAAAAATCCGGCATCGCCGGCTTCCTCGACGCCACCCACCGGCATTTCGGCCTGTTCTTCGATTATTTCTCGCAGTACGCGAAAGTGCGCGTCAGCTATCGCGGCGATTTCTTTATCAGCCTCGCGACCAGCTTCGCCGCCACCATCTTCGCGCTGAGTTTCGTCGTGGTGCTGTTCCAGAGAGTTCCGCAGCTTGCCGGATGGCGCTTCGAAGAAGTGCTGTTCCTCTACGGCTTCTCGCTGATTCCCTACGGCATCTTCAACATCATCAGCCTGAACCTGTACGAGTTCGGCAGCACCTACATCATCGAAGGAAAATTCGATCGCGTGCTGCTGCGGCCGATCTCTTCGCTCTTTCAGGTGCTCTTCGAAACATTTCGCATCGAATCCTTCCAGGAAGTTGCCACCGGCATATTCTGCATGTGGTGGGCCACGCGCCATTTGGGCTTGGCATGGACACCCGCGAAAGCTTCCATGTTATTTTTCTTCGGGCTATGCGCCGGCATCATCTATATATCGGTCTTCCTCATCCTCAGCACGGTGTCGTTCTGGTTCGAGGATCGCATCGGCGTGCACCCACCCGTGTGGAACGTGATGGCCTTCGGCCGCTACCCGCTTTCGATTTACAGCGGCGCAGTGCAATTCTTCCTCTGCTGGATTATTCCCTTCGGCCTCGCGTCCTTCTACCCCAGCGTCCGCATGCTCGGCCGCACCGTCTCGCCGCAATACGCTCCGCTCGTGCCGGTCGTCGCGGTAGTGTTCCTCACCATCGCGATCTCCCTCTGGAATTTCGGCACGCGCCACTACTCCTCCACCGGCACGTAGGCTTGGTGTGAGCCGCGTAACACCTTCGCCGTTACTGAAACACCGCAACGCTCAATTTCGTAACATCTATTATAGAGGCTCACATGCGCCGGCTTGCATTCATCGCGATTCTCGTGGTCGTCGCGCTCGCTCTGTTATCTGCAGCTTCCGGGCTTATCGGTCACGCCATCGGCGCAGGGGTACTGCATCCCGCAAATTTGAATTCGCAACGCCTGGAGGAGGCCGACCAAGTCTTTAAGCGCACTAGTCTGAAGAAATCGGATTTCACCGTGCGCGCCAAAGATGGAATTGAGCTGCGCGGCTGGAAAGTCGTCCCGCCGGCAGCAAACGGCGACTGGGTGCTGCTGTTTCACGGCGTCTCGGACAATCGCACCGGCGACCTGGGCGACGCGGAATTCCTTTTGCGCCACAGGTACAGCGTCGTGATGATGGATTCGCGCGCCCACGGAAAAAGCGGCGGCGACATGGCCACCTACGGCTGGAAGGAACGCTACGACACCGTCGCGATCACCGACGCCCTCTACGCCGCCGAGAAAGTCCGACATCTCTACGCGCACGGGATTTCGATGGGCGCGGCAATAGCGTTGCAGGCCGCAGCCGTCGAACCGCGCATCGCGGCCGTCTCTGCCGAAGATCCCTTCGCGAACCTCCGTGAAGTCACCTACGACTATGCAGGGCTGGATATGAGCCCGTTCCTCGGCGAGACGCTCTTCCGACCCGCTTCAATCTTCGCGATGCGCGCAGTAGAAAAAAGCGGCGGCTTCGACCCCGACGAAGTCTCGCCAGAAAAAGCTGTAGCGCAACGCCCTTTCCCGGTCCTCCTGATTTGCGGAACGGACGACCACAGGATTCCCTGCCGCCACGCGGAAGCCATTTACAACGCGGCGACGGGATCGAAAGAGTTGTGGATTGTGCAAGGCGCAGGACACGCCTCGGCCCTCGGGCAAGCCCCGGCAGAATACGAAAATCGCGTGGTCAGCTTTTTCGAGAAATATCCAGGCAATCCATGAGGCAAGGCAAAATCAGGTAACCTTAATAATCAGAATCACGCGGTCATCTTCATGCGTGCCGCCGCGCGAGAAGGCATCCACCGAGGTCATCACCGCCTGCACAATCTCCTGCGCCGGCAGATGGCGCTCGCGCGTCACCAGGTCCACGAGCGCCTGCGTCCCAAATTCCTCTTCCGAAGAATTATTCGCCTCGGTAATTCCGTCAGTGCAGAAAACCACGACGTCGCCCGGATGCAGCTTCACGTGCCCGCGCTCGTAGCGCACGCCCGCGAAAAGCCCCACCACCATTCCGCCTTCGGTGAGATATTCCACGTCGCCACTCACACGCACCACCGCGGGCTGCACATGCCCCGCGTTCACATAATGCAGGGTGCGCCGCGGCTGATCGAGCAAGCCCACAAACATTGTCATGAACTTCTGGCCGCGCGTATCGGCCAGCATCATGTCGTTCAATGATTCCACCAGCCGCTCGAGGGAGTGCAAATGCGCGAGCAGCGCGTGAAGCGTCGCTTGTAGGTTGGCCATCACCATCGCGGAGCCGACGCCCTTGCCTTCCACGTCCGCTACTACGGTGAGAATCGTATCCGGCGCGAGCGCAATGAAATCGTAATAGTCGCCGCCCACTTCCAGCGAAGGCCGGTGCGCCACGCCAATTTCAAACCCGTCGAGGAGCGGTGGACGCTCCGGCAGCAGCCCCAGCTGAATGCTGCGCGCCAAGGCCAGATCGCGCTCCATGCGCTGCTTATGCAGCAGGTCACGATGCAGTTGCGCGTTTTCCAAGGCGAGAGCGACGTGATCGGAGATCGCGCGCAACAAATTTTCATCCGCGCGCGTAAACGGCCCCGATTTTTTGTTCAGCAATTGCAGCACGCCGATGGTTTCACCGCTTTTGCTGCGGATAGGCAGGCACAGCAGCGACTTGGTGCGAAATCCCAGCCGGATGTCCACTTCGGATTCAAACCGCGGATCGGCGTAAGCATCTTCCAGGTTCACGGTTTCGCTGTGTCCCGCCACCCAGCCGGCAATACCGCGGCTGATGGGCAAGCGAATTTCATGCGTATCGAGGCCTAGCCCGACGAGCGACCAGATTTCGCCGCGCTCGCGGTCCACCAGAAACACCGTGCCGCGCTCCGCGCCAGTATGCCGCGTAGTCAGCTGCAAAATAATGTTGAGCAATTCGGCGAGGTCCAGCGTGGAATTCAGCCGCTTAGTGGCTTCCACAATCGTGGAAAGCTCGATCACTGCATGGCGCCGCTCGCTGCTCTCTAGCGCCACTTCCGCGTAACGCCGGAAAAGCTCCAGCCATCCACGCGTGCGCGGATCGAGCGGGCCCTTCGGCCACGCCTCCAGAATTCCGACGGGATGCGCGCCGTGCCCTAACACAAAAGTGCAGTAGTCGCCGTTGGTGCCGGAATCCTTCCCTTGCAGAATTCGCTCGATGCGCGCCGCGTCCGGCTTCGGAAGCTCGCCGCTTTCCTGCCACACCGACGGTGCTCCGCCCGCCACGCGCCACAACCGCGCCCCTTCCAACCGTCCCGGCGCGGCCAGCACGCACACCATCTGCGCGGCGAGTTCGCCTGGTTCGGTTTCCGGATTGAGCGTCGCCACCACCTGCTCGAGCGTCTCAAGCGGCAGACCGCCCTCACTGGCCTGAGCGGATTTGCGTTTCACGCTGCGTTTCCCTTGTATTGGATCACCAGAATCGTAATGTCGTCGGATTGCGCCGCGCCTTCGGTGAATACGCGCATGCCTTCGCGGATGGCGTCGCCCAACTGCGTCACGTTCTCGCCGGCAAAGTCTTCCACGATCTTGCGCAGCCGGAATTCTTCGAACAATTCGTTGCGTGTATTCGTCGCTTCCGAAACGCCATCAGTGTAAATCACCAGAAAATCGCCCGGCTCGAATTGCACGCGCGCGCTCTGGTATTCGGCTTCCGAAAACATACCCACCGGAAAATTCGCCGAGCCCAATCCTTCCAATCCGCCCGCCTTGCGTTTCAGCAATGGCGGCACGTGACCCGCATTCACATACTCAAATCGGCCCAACTTATCCAAAATCCCATAAAAGACGGTGGCGTAGCGGTCTTCGCCCGTGCGCTCACACAGATATTGATTCACGCGCGAGAAAACTCCCGGTAGCGAT
>Ga0210390_10001448_pt1 | contig 22730 bp, 17 predicted proteins | sample IncBWH11OmetaG_FD_161050 | JGI IMG/M metagenome (GOLD analysis project Ga0210390, IMG submission 161050) | Forest soil microbial communities from Barre Woods Harvard Forest LTER site, Petersham, Massachusetts, United States - Inc-BW-H-11-O ... | reverse complement strand
CCCGCCCCCACACCCGTAGCCGGGCCCGCAACCGCCGTCGCCGCACGGACTACACCCGCCATAGCCGCATCCGCCACCATAGCCGCATCCGCCGTTGTAGCCGCATCCGCCGCCGTAGCCGCATCCGCCGGCTCCCCAGCCGCATCCGCCACAGCCACCGTAGCCGCCGCCGTACCCACAGCCGCCATTGCAGCAACCGGAATTGCAGCCGCCGCAGGCCATCGGATCGTAATAGGTCTGACAGCAGCAGCAACCGACGAGTGCCGGCATCGCGACTGCAGCGAGGGCGGCCAAGAAGATCCGTCTCATGGGTATCGTCCCTGACTAGGCTCGAAGGGAATGGGCCTGACGTGAAGGCATCTTGCCTCTCATCCCTTTATCGGCAGCGAAACTGGAAAACTTTAGCGGTTTTTCCTGATTTTCCGGAAATGCCGGATGTGGCGATTGCGCAATGGGTTGCGCGCGACGGCTTAACTTCGCCATACAGCGAAGGATCGGCAGTTTCCAGCGGCTCAAAGTGAGCGGGCAAACTTGGAAAGATTTTCCGGCCGCCCGCAGCAATGACCTAGGTTTCCCTTGGACTCCTTTCTCCTCGGGAAGCCTATGGATATCGACGACCATTCGCTGGCGCGGACCCAACGATCGGACGACCGGGCATCCGGCAGTCTGGCGACCACGGAATTCGACGAATCCGCCATCGCCGTTGCTTTAGAGTTGGCCGCGGAGTTACGTCGCGCGACCGCCACTTATCCGGGCCCGGCTCCTGGCGAAATCGATGCGGCGGAAGTCGTCGCCTATCTGCGGCGAGCGCCGACCGCACCTGTGGCCCCCGCAGTCGAAGGGCGGCCGGACTTCAGCCTCGAGTGCGCCGTGCAGAAGTTACCGGCGGCCGAGCGTCACTTGGTTGCCGTTGACGCGTGTCCCGTTTGCGAGAGCGAATGGGCGCGGGCCCGCTTCGCGCTGCCGGGGGTCGGGCTGCGGATCGTCGACTGCACACAGTGCGGACTTGGACGCGTGCACCCGCGGCCCGACGCGGAACTCATCGCGCAGTTTTATCCGCCCAGTTACTATGGGGTCACAGGGGCGAAGTTTGTCCCGCTGATCGAGGCGCTTGTGCGACTGGTGGGAGCGCGGCACGTCCGCGCCTTGTCGCGCGGTTTGCAGCCGGGCGCAGGGGTGCTCGACGTCGGCTGTGGACGGGGAGTATTACTGTCGGGGTTGGCTCGTCGCGGTTTCGAGGCACACGGCTTCGAGATGAGTGCCTCAGCGGCCGCCGGCGTCGATCCCCGAGCCGTCGTTCGAGTCGGCAAGAGTCTGCGCGAGGCCGACTACCCATCCGCTTATTTCGATCAGGTGATCATCTGGCACGTCTTGGAGCACCTGCCCGATCCCCGCGAAACTCTGCAAGAGATTCGTCGCGTTCTCAAACCGGGCGGTCGACTGGTGGTGGCCGTGCCCAACTACAGCAGCCTGCAAGCCCGCTGCTCGGGAGCGAACTGGTTTCACCTTGATCCGCCGCGGCACTTGTTCCACTTTACGGCCGAGGGGCTGCGGCAATTACTCGCATCGACGGGTTTTGATATCGAGCGGGAACATCACTTTTCGCTGCGGCAGAATCCGTTCGGTTGGGTACAAAGTGCCTTGAATTGCCTGTCCCGCCTGCCGCGAAACGGGCTCTATTCGCTGCTTAAACGGCGCGATGATCACCTGCCGGTCAGCGGCCGTCGGGGACGGCTCCTTTTCCTGGCGGCCTATTGGCTGGGAATGCCCCTGGCCTGCGTGCAAAGCGTGATCGACGCGTGTCTGCGGAGGGGAGCCTCTGTCTGTGTTGAGGCCCGGTCGCAAAGTTGATTGACCTGGCGCGTGCCAGATTGAAGAATTCAGGGCTGACCGGCACTCAGATCGCGGCGGTCCCCGCCTCCCTCTCCGAGAACTCTCGCGGCGGACTCGAAACACGACCGCTCAACGCCTGGCGAACGTCAGCAGGAGAACCAGAATGGCAGTCCGTGGACGGCGTGTCAGCGAATCGAAGTCGCGATCGAATCAGCCCCCCCAGCGCAATGGGACACGCGCGGCCCGCGCGACGGCCCCGCAGCCTGCCAAGCCGAACGGCAAGTTTCCGACGATCGGCGAGTACATCATCCAGCGGCTACAGGATTACGGCATCCACGACGTCTTCGGCATCCCTGGCGATTTCGTGCTGCAGTTCTACGGAATGCTGCAAGAGAGCCCGATCCGCGTGGTGGGAACGCGGCGGGAAGATTGTGCCGGGTATGCGGCCGATGGATACGCCCGCGTCAACGGGATGGGAGCAGTCTGCGTGACCTACTGTGTCGGCGGACTGAGCCTGGCCAATTCGATCGCGGGAGCTTACGCCGAAAAATCACCCGTCATCGTGATCAGTGGTGCCCCCGGGATCGATGAGCGTCGTTCTGACCCGCTTTTGCACCACCGCGTGCGGGACTTCAATACGCAGCGAGAGGTTTTCGAGAAGATCACCGTCGCCTCGGCCCTGCTGGACGATCCGCTGACCGCTTTTCGCGAGATCGATCGTTGCCTCGAAGCGGCCGACCGGTACAAGCGGCCCGTCTACCTGGAGTTGCCTCGTGACCGCGTGCACAGCCGGGCCCTTTACCCCTATCACGCTCCCACCGAAAAGCCGATCAGCGACAAACAAGCCTTGAAAGAGGCCGTCGACGACGCGGCACGGCTGATCAACGCGGCCGAGTGCCCGGTGATCATCGCCGGCGTCGAGATCCATCGCTTCGGCCTGCGGGAAGAAGTCATCCGCCTGGCCGAGCGAAACCAGATCCCCATGTGCGCGACTCTATTGGGCAAGTCGGTCGTGAGCGAACGGCATCCGCTCTATCTGGGGGTTTACGAAGGGGCGATGGGGCGGGAATCGGTGCGTCGCTACGTCGAGGAGAGCGACTGCGTCGTGCTCCTGGGCACCTTCATGACCGACATCAATCTGGGCATTTACACCGCCCACCTCGATCCGGCCAAGTGCATTTACGTCACCAGCGAGAAGCTGCGGATTCAGCACCATCACTTCCACGACGTGCTGTTGTCCGACTTCGTCAAGAAGCTGGCCAAGGCCGAACACAAAACAGCCCGCAAGCCGCCGGTGCTCGATAAGTCGGTCGAAGCCGAGCCCTTCGTGCCCAAGGCCGACACGAAGATCACGATGAAGCGCCTCTTCCAGCGGATCAACCAGACGCTGGGGGACAACATGGTCGTGGTGGCCGACGTCGGCGATTCGCTGTTTGCCGCCTCGGACCTGACGATCCATCAGCACACGGAGTTTTTGGCCCCCGCGTATTACACGTCGATGGGCTTCGCCATGCCGGCCGCCGTCGGCGTGCAGGTGGCCAACGCCAAGCTGCGGCCGATCGTGCTCGTGGGCGACGGGGCGTTTCAGATGACCTGCATGGAGCTATCGACGGCCTGTTCGCTCGGATTCAACCCCGTGGTTCTCGTGCTCAACAACCGGGGCTATACGACCGAGCGGTTCCTGCAGGACGGGCCCTTCAACGACATTCCACTCTGGAACTACCACCGCCTGCCCGATCTGTTCCGGGGCGGATGGGGGTTCGAGATTCGCACGGAGGTCGAGCTGGATCAGTCGCTCAAGGCAGCGCTCGAAAACAAGGACGCCTTCAGTCTGCTCAATATCCACCTCGAGCCCGACGACGTCAGCCCGGCCCTGGTCCGGCTGACGAAGCGGCTGGCTAAGCGGCTGTAAACAGCCCACCAGGTGATTGGGCGGCGACGCGGAGAGGCTCTCGCGAATCTTGGCCGCCCACAAACGAAAAAAACCTTTCGCGAGTCGAGGAGTCCCCGTTGCACGCTTTAAGCGCAGCGCGGGAGCTCTTCGACCGCGAAAGGCAGCGTCCCCCCTGACGACAGGCAGGCCAATCTCTCGGACAGCCCGCCGCACGCAAAATCGCTACCGACGAGTCAAATGAATGAACGCGGACGTCTCGCGAGGGGATCGGTAAAAACTCAACAGAGCAGTTTAGGGATTGGCAGGCGCAGGAGCCGCCGCACCGCCGCCCGGCGGAGCCGGTTGAGGTGAAGCGACCGGCGGACCGGTCTCCTCCGTCTGGCCCGCCTTGTACTGCTCGAGCGCTCGTCTTTCGGCGAAGAGCTTGTCTTGTGGTCCGGCCGGGAAGTACTGGACGTCATCTTGCAGGTAATAGGCTGACGGCAGTACCTGTCCGCCAACCGTGGTCTGGCAGCCCGCGCTGGCGACAACCGTGATCAGGGCCGCCGCGCCGAGACCCAGCCAGGAAGCATTCGCAAACTTCAGGGCTTTCATGCAAGACTCCGTTTTTCGGCCTCCCCGATCCGTCGCACTGTTCTTCACACGGTCGCGACGGTCGCCGCTCCCTTACGGTGTGCCGACGCAATCGGGTCACGGGTCCGGGGGACCCATGCCTTATGAATAGATCGGATCGATACGACCGGAATCTACGGCACAATCGGCGAAATTTGACCCGGTTTGGCGAACTTTTCCGTTACCGCGATTTGGACGGAATCGAGTGCGGCAAGATGGGGAAAATGCAGGCCCCGCCGGGAAGTCGAAGAACAGGCGAGGGCGAACGCGCTTTGGTCGAATACACAGGCTGCGATCAGGTCTTTTTCGGCTGAAAGACCCGCTGCAATTCTTCCAGCGAGGTCTTTCCCTCGATCACCAGCTTCAGTCCCTCCTGGTGCAGACTGAATTTACCTTCCTTGCGAGAGAGGACCTTCAGGTCCGCGGGACCTTTGCCAGCGGCTACCGCCTGTCGCATCGCCTCGGTGATCTCGACCAGCTCGAACATGGCCGTGCGTCCCAGGTAGCCGGTGCCGCCGCACGTGTCGCAGACGGAGAACTCGGCCGACTCGCCCGATTTTTCGTCGGCTACGGGGGCGGAGGGGGCGCGATACAGCGTTTTTGTCTCCGGCGGCAGCCCAATCTTCGCCAAGATCTTCGGATTGGGGCGGTAGGCCAACCGGCAGTCTTTGCAGAGCGTGCGGATCAATCGCTGGCTCATCGTGGCGAGCAACGAATCGGCAGCCGCCCGGTTATCGCCGAGGAGCTTGGCGAACTGGGCGATTCCATTGATCGCGTCCGCGGCCGGAAACTCGGTGATGAAAGTGGCTTTGGTCTGGAACTTCGCCAGGGTCTGTGCCGTGTCGGCATTGCGGAGCGGATCGACGAAAATGACGTCCGCCTCCGAGCGGATCATCCGCTCAAACAGCACATCAAGCGTGTCGCCGTCATTCCGTTCCGGTTTGGTCAGGTTGGGGAGTTCCCAGCCCTGCGTGTCCCCCAAGGTGAAGACGGTGTACTGATAGGCATCCAGGCTTCGCAGGACGCCAAACGTGGTGGTGGAAACTCCCGAACCGGGTCCGCCGCAGATCAGGAAGATGCCCCGTTTCTCTGACGCCAGCTCCCGAATACGCTCCTTCAATTCGCGCGAGAAACCGACGTCCTCAGGGGATTTGGGAGCCAGAGCGAGATTGCGAATCTTGACGATCAGCCGCTCGCCGCCGGTCTGGAGTGGAGTCGTTAGGACTTGCAGCAGGTATTTCGTCCCGGCCAATTCCGCGCGAAGACCGCCCGTCTGGGGCCGCTGACGCTGCTGCACGTCCAGGCCGGCGAGTAGCTTCATCATCTGGGTTATGGCATGGGCCTGCGGCTTGGAGAGTCGGCCGCCCGCGTGGGCCAGACCGTCGACCACCATTTGGACGACCGCGCGCTCACCCTTGGGCTCGATCCGCAGCTGCTCGCAGCGTCGGCTGATGGAGTCGGTGATGATCTCCTTAGCGGGAATGAGCCCGGCTTCGGCAAGGCGGGCGTGCGCGTTGAGATTGGCTTCCTTCCCGTTGAGTGCGCCCTGAAAAAGAACGAAATCGACGTCCTCGACTTCGTCCACGTCGGCATCGCTGCCTTCACTTTGGTTTTTCTTTTTGCCGAAGCCGAAGATCACGCAACCACCTTATCGAAGGATCGAAATCGTCGAAGTCGTTCAGAGTAGTCCATATTGACCGAGAGTCTTTTTCAGGGCGGCCATCTGCGCCGAGTCGAGGGCCGTCATGGGGAGACGCAGTTCACCCGTGTCGCGCCCCAGCATCTGCATGGCGGCCTTGAGCGGAATGGGGTTGGTCGCCAGTCCTAACATGTCCCGGCACAGCGGGAACAGCTTGCGATGCCACTGCTGCGCGGCGTCCAAGTCGCCGGAGCGAAACGCCGTGATCAGGCTCTTGACGTCGCGCGGAATGATGTTGCCGACGACGGAGACGACGCCTCGGCCGCCGATGGCCATCAGTGGAAGCGTGAGGCTGTCATCGCCTGAAAGTACCGTCAGGTCGGTCAGGGCCAGGATCTGCGAGGCCTGGTCCATCGAACCGGTCGATTCTTTGATGGCGACGATCGTCGGAATCTCGGCGATGCGGGCGATCGTTTCCGGCTCGATGTTCTTGGCGGTTCGCCCCGGAATGTTGTAAAGCACGATGGGCAGGTCGACCGCTTGTGCGACTGCCTGAAAATGGCGGAAAAAGCCTTCCTGAGTGGGCTTGTTGTAGTAGGGCGCGACCATCAACGCGGCGTCTGCGCCCGATTTCTTGGCGAATTTCGTGAGGCGGATCGCCTCGGTCGTGCTGTTGGAGCCGGTGCCGGCCATCACCTTGATGCTACCGGCAGCTTGCTCGCAGACCACGGCGATCACCCGTTCGTGCTCGTCGTGGGTGAGCGTCGGGCTCTCGCCCGTGGTGCCGACGGGACTGACGCAGTCGGTCCCGCTTTCGACGTGAAAATCGACTAGCTTGCGCAGGGCCGCCTCGTCCACAGCGCCATTCTTGAACGGCGTCACCAGGGCCACTGTCAGTCCAGCGAAGCGTTCTCCTCTACTTCCCATGATCGCGCTCTTTCCAATTGACTCCGGAGAGCTTCGCTAGCGCGAGCTCCAGCGCGTGAGTTCCCAGGCGTCCGTACCCTTGGGCTTTCACCGCCACGTAAAGCTGGTGAGCCAAGGCGAGACCGGGCAAGGCCAGCCCCATGCGGCGGGACTCGGCCAGGGCGATCCCCATATCTTTGATGAAGTGCTCGACGAAGAAGCCCGGATCGAAGTTGTTGCTCATGATCCGCGGGCCCAGGTTATTGAGCGACCAGCTTCCGGCCGCTCCGCTGCCCACCGACTGCAGGACCGTGGGGAGGTCCAACCCGGCCTTGTATCCGTACAGCAGGGCCTCGCAGACGCCGATCATGTTCGTGGCGATCAGCACCTGGTTGACCACTTTGGTGTGCTGGCCTGCCCCCGGCCCCCCCTGGTAGACGATTGTTTTGCCCATCGCCTGAAAACAGGGGGCCAGACTCTCCACGACGTCTTTATCACCACCCACCATGATCGACAGCGTGGCATTCTTCGCGCCGACATCGCCTCCTGACACCGGAGCGTCGACGCTGGAAACCGTTTTTCGCTTCGCAGCCTCGGCGATTTCGACGGCCAGCGACGGCTCGCTCGTGGTCATGTCGACCAGGACGTTGCCGCTTTTGGACCCGGCCAGCGCCCCGTCCGCGCCGAGCATCACCTCGCGCACGTCACTGGGGAAGCCGACGATCGCGAAGACGACGTCGGAGGCGGCGGCGACGGCCTTGGGAGTGTCGGCCCATTTCGCTCCTTGACTCAGCAGAGCGTCGGCCTTCGATTTCGTGCGGTTGAAGACGGTGAGGGCAAAGCCCGCCTTGAGCAAATGGCCGGCCATGGACGAGCCCATCACGCCCGTGCCGATCCACCCGAGCCGTGTCTTCCCCGCTTCGATTTTCGCCATCGTCCCCGCATCCCAAGAGAGCCGGCTGATTCCGGATCCCGGCGGCCGCGGCCCCACTTTTTTCGGCCGAATCACGAGCCGGACCCCGCCTGACCCGGACAGTTCACTATATCGGTGCCCCCGCTTGAAGTCACCCGATTCTCAATGAGCCGGGGCCTGGTTTGGCCGCCCACCGGAATGCCGGTATTGCGCGACGGGGACGCGCCGTGGTCCGCTCGAATCGAGCCGTGGGTTATATTCGCGGGATCATGCTGGTGAAGCCTCGGATTTCCACGCAACGACGATTTTCCACGCGCATCGCGGTCGCCACAGCGATCTTAGGGGCGTGGGTGTGCACCGGATTTTGCGGATTTGCACAATCCGCCGAGACCGAGGCGCCTCAACGCGCCTCCCGCGTACTCACGGAGCATCCACGGCTCTATTTCACCGCCGCCGATCTGCCCCGACTGAGAGGCCGGCGACGGTCGGGCGTACCAGCGCAGATTTGGCGGAACCTGACGGAATCGGCCGACTGGTGCCTCACGCAGCAGCCACGGACACAGTGGATTCCGACCCTCTCTCCCGATCCCAAGTTCGAGAACTTGTACGACCGCTTTTACGCGGCCATGCACGATATGGCGATCATCGAGCACCTGGCGTTTGCTTCGGCCCTCTCCGATCCAGAGCACGATCCTTACTTTGGCGCGGCTCGAAGCTGGGCGCTGGCCGAAGCGAAGATTTGGAAGCACGAGGCCGACAACAAGGCCGACGCGAGCAAGGCCTACGCCGTGCTGCGGATTCTCAAGGCCTTGGCCGTCGCGTATGACCTGCTGTACCCGCGACTAAGTCCTACGGAGCGGACCCAGATTCGCGACACGCTCGTATCGGTGGGGCGAAACTATTTCGCGTTCTTTGCCGACCCGACGGCCGCCGGGGAAGGATACAACAAGCATCACGGCAGCGTGGACGCAGCGCCGTTGGGGGTGGTGGCACTGGCCCTGCTCGGCGAGGTGCCCGAAGCGCGATCCTGGCTCGATCGGATGATCGAGAAGCACGTCCACTATCTCTTGCCTTATGCGCTCACGCCCAGCGGAACGAACGATCAATCCTCGAACTTCTGGGCGTCGACGCTGCAGTACCGCATTTTCTTCCTGGACGCGTTGCGCCGCGTCACCGGACGCGACCTGTTCGCGGAATTCCCCGACGCGCTCCCCGGCCGTATGGGACTGGCGGCTGTTGCCGGCAGACTGCCGCGCGATGTGCTAAACAACGAGTTCGACCGCACAGTTCTCTTCGCTCCCGATTATGGACAGATCGACTATTGGTCCCCCGTCCTGCTGTTTATCGCTCGCGAACAGCGACGACCCATCTTTCAACACCTGGCGCTGTGGGACGAATCGCTGGGCAAGCTGCAGCGGACCCGCTTCATCACGCCGCACAAGAAGGAAGAGCTGCTGTTCAGTTTCGGCGGCTATGCCTACGTCTGGTATGACCCGTCGGTTCCGGATGCGATCGAAACCGACGTGCCGCGGGCCTTCGAATTCCCGGAACCGGAAGTGTGCGAAGCCTATCTCCGCGATTCCTATTGTGCCGGGGACATCGTCATCGGAATGAACAAGGGAGGCTTGATCGTTCACGCCGGCGGAGAGCGGATACTCGTCGATCAACTGCCGGTCGACAATGCCTCGCACCCAGCCGCACCGGTCGACCAGTTGCTGGTCACCGACGACGGCCGCCGCGCGCTCATTCGTTGCGTCGGTCCCAAAGCGCAGGGGATCGGCGAACAGCAAGTTGAACTGCGTCGACCGGGTCAGTTGACCATTCGTCGCGAAACCACCCGCGAAATGAGTTGGTGGTACGCGGGCCAGCCGGTTCGCGACAAGAACAAGCTCCGCTGGCCGAACGGCACCGAGTTGTCCGTCACGCGGGGTCGCATCGCCCGTCTCGACCCGCGCGGCTATGCGGAGAAGAAAGTTCACTACGGCGGAATGGAGTTCGCGGATCCCCATCCGTTCACCTATCCTGTGGTGACCGCCAGTCCCGAGGGCGGCGTCCTCGAGATCTCGGTCCGCGTGGAGTCGAAGTCATGTGCCCAAGACGTCAACAAATAGCCCTGGTCGTAACGGCTCTCGAAATCACGCTGGGAACCGCGGCTGTTGCGACGGCACTTTTAACCGGATTGGGATGCGCAGTTGCCGGATTGGACTCCGCGGCCAAAGGAAAGGACCACCCGTCGGCGGTTCCCGGGACCGCGCATCTGCCCGCGGCTGCCAAGGAGCGGGTCTACCACAACCGGCTGACCCCGATCGAGCACCCAGCACCATTGCTGGCCGACTACCCCGAGTTTGTGCAGTCGGTCATCGAAAAGTCTCGCTTCGAGGCGCCTCGGCTGGTCGACGAACGGGATGCTGATCTTTCGGTGCGGGCGTGGAGGTTCAGTTACAACGCCCGCGGCATCGTCGAGATGCCCAACCGCATCCGAGCTGATCATACCGCGGTCGTCATGGTGCACCCGTGGGGCATCGATGACGGGCAGGGTTGGCGCAGTCCGGAGCCGGCCGGCGTCTGCGACTTCTGCACGCCCGACAAAAATCATCTGGCAGGACGGCACACGCAGACGGTGATCGATCCGTTGCTGAAACGTCTGCGACCGCGTGTCGCTCAGGTGCTGTTTAGTCTCCGCGGCCGCCAGTATCCGGTCCAAGCCAAGCTCTATCGGAGCGTCCGACATACTCCGACTGCGTCCGAACGGGCCGAAGGACGCCGCGAACTCTCCGAAATCCTCAATCGCTTCCGTTATCACGGCGAGCCGCTGCCCGCGAAAATCGCACTTTCCGACGAGCATCCGGTGCGCGATTACTTTCGCCAGTTCCCCGGCCTCGACGCGGGAGCCCGCTACAACAACGCCGGCTTCTGGGAGTTGCCGATCCCTGTGACCAAAGACGTCGAAGTCTTTCCGAACGACATCGTCTATTACGACGAGGAGGGCTACCCGGCGCTGCGGGACTTTCTCAAAGCGCACGGCGTGCGGCATGTGATCCTGACCGGCTACGCCACCGACATGTGTTTCTGCAAGACGACGGCCGGCTACGAGAATCTGTCTCAGGACTTCAATGTTTTCCTCGTCGGCGACGCCACGCTGGCGACCTTTCCAGCGAATGATACGCCCGCCCACGCGACGAATGCCCACATTTCCTTTGCTTCGCTCAACCAGTTGATCACGCAGTGTTCGTGGATCCGGTTTGAGGCGAACGATCAAGCGCAGCGGTGACGACAGGGAACTAGCCCGCAAGCCGGGTATCCACCCGCGCGGTCGCTCGACAATTCGACGGCGTTCCCGGGTGCCACTAAGATAGGGGCAGAGACTGCGCGCCGCTGTGGGATTGGGGACACATCCAACATCAATGCGACGATTTTTGCGAGCCGTTCGCGACCAGGCACGCCGAGCCAGGCAGGATGTCGGCTGGGCGCTGCGCCGCCGTACCGTTGCCCGCGAAATTGAGGGCGTGCCGGCCCCGCCGACGCAGGACGAGTTGGCCGGCGCGACGCTGTTTTTCGTCCCTTACGCGGGCGTGACCCCCATGCTCGCGCAGGCGGCGGTCGTGGGGCGCACGCTGGCCGAGCGTGGGCACCGAGTCGTTTTTGCCCGTTGCTATCGGCTGTTCGAACGCTGTCCAGTCATGGACATGCACAAACTCCCGTATGAAGCCACGGCGGAACAAAAGCTCGAGAGCTGCCTGCACTGCGCCGACAACTCGCTCACGATGCTGGGCGAGTACGGACTGCCGACCATCGATCTGCGGTCGCTGGCGACGCCGTCCATGCGTCAACGCATCGAGCAGGCGCTCGCCCAGTCCCCCTCCGATTTGGGAAGCTTCGAATTCGACGGGATCGCGTTCGGCAAGCTGAGCTTGATGGACGTTGTGCTTGGGCGAAAGATCTCCGATTTCGCCGAAATGACCAACAGCGATCGCGACGGCTGGCGCGATTACTTACGCAGCTGCCTCTTGAGCTACATGCTCGTCGACCGCTGTTGTGCTGAGCTCGGCATCGCCCGCGTCGTCCACGTGAATGATTACTCTCTCTTGATGGGGGCGAGGGCGGCGGCCCGTAAGCACGGCGTGCCTTGCTACTGCCTGGCTTTCCCCGGTCATCGCAACGTCGACCTGAGCCGCTACCTGATGCTGTCCAATGTCTACAAGCCGGTTGCCTATCAGCTGCTGTCCCACTGGCCGGCGTGTCGCGATCTGTCTCTCGAACCGGCCGTAGTGCGAGAAGTCGCCGATGACCTGTTGGTGCGGCTGCGCGGCGCGGGCTCGTTCATCTATTCGCCGGGCAAGACGCTCGAGCAGGCCGACGTTCGCACGCGATTGGGGCTTTCCACCGAACGTCGACTCATCGTCACCTACACCAGCAGCCTCGACGAAATGCTCGCGTCGCAGATGGTGATGAACGCCACCGACACGACCATCCCCGATCGGCCGCAGCCGTTTCGCGATCAAATCGACTGGCTGACTCAGCTCGTGCGCTACGTCGGCGAGAGCGACGACCTGCAGCTCGTGGTCCGCGTGCATCCGCGAGAAGGGGCCAACAAACGCGAGTCTGTCGTGTCGCAACATTTGGCGAAGTTGAAACGGGCGTTTTCCGCGCCCTCCCCGAACTGCCGGTTCGTGTGGCCGCAGGATCCGGTCTCCAGCTACGATCTGGGCGAAGCTGCCGATCTCGTGCTGACGAGTTGGAGCACCATTGGACTCGAAATGGCCCGCCTCGGAGCGCCGGTGCTCGTCGCGTTCAATGGTGCCATCTCGGCCATCCCCCAGGACGACTTTCTGGAGTGGGGCCCGACGCCGCCGGCTTACTTCGGGAAGCTGCGCGAGGTCTTGGAGCGTCCCGTGACTTTCGCGCAGGTTGCCCGAGCCTACCGCTGGTATGCCCTGAGCATCTTCGGCGCGACGCTCGATGTTTCCGACGTCGTCCCTGCCAGCAACTTTGCGGGTCTGCCGAAATTCAAAACTCCCCGCCAGGCCACGACGCTCGAGCAGATCCTGATTCAATCGCGGGACGTCTGCGACCTGAATATCGAGCGGCTCCGGGCCAGCCAAACTCCGCAGAGCAATGAGCGCGAAACAAGCGAACTCTCGCGGCAACTTCGACGCGTGGTCCATTTCCTGATGACAGGCGAAGATCCGCCGCGCGACGCGCCCCTGGTGCTTGGCGGAATGCCTGACGCGAACGGCCTGGACGAGCAAGCGGAAAACGGATCAGCGAGCCGGAGACTCATTCTCGACTCGGACCGTGTCGTCTACCAGGATGCGGGACGCTCGTTTCGCCACTATTCGCCGATGGTTGCTCGTCTGGCCGCGCTCTGCTGCGACCAGGATGCACGCCTCGCCGCCGGTGCTCGTCGATGACCCGGTTCCTGATCGTCAACGCGGACTATCCGGGATTTCTCGACGTTCTGTATTCCCAGCATCCGGGTCTCGAAACGGCCGCGTACGACGAGCAAATGCGGGTGCGCACGGCCAGCCTGTTTGGTGTGGCCGATTTCTATCCGCGGAACCTGGTCCAACTCGGCCATCCGGCGCTCGAGGTCTACCTCAACAATCGTTTTCTGCAGGAGGCCTGGGCCCGTGAGCACGGTCTGAAGGTGTCCGACACGGGCCCCTCGCGTGTCGTGCTGCGGCGGGGCGTCGTTCCGTGGCTCGTGCGTGACCGTTCCGCGTGGATGTCTGAGGTTCTGCGAGCGCAGATCGAGCAGTTTCAGCCCGACGTCGTGTTGACGCATTCGCTGACTGATCTGCCCACGACGTTTTGGGCGTCGATGCGAAAGCACTTTCGGTTGCTCGTCGGGCAGATTGCTTCCCCCTTGGCTGACGACATCGACTTGAGCCCCTTCGATCTCATGCTCTCGTCGTTGCCGAATTTCGTCGCACGGTTTCGGTCGGCCGGACTGCGAGCCGAGCCGTTTCGACTGGCATTCGATCCGTCGGTCCTGACGCGGCTCGAGGAATCTGACGGACGCTCGGACGAGCCTCCGATCGACGTGTCGTTTGTCGGCAGTCTTTCCCCGCATCATCCGGGCCGCCACGCGTGGCTCGAGCGGCTGTGCCGCGAAGCGCCGATCCAAGTCTGGGGGCAGGGGGTTGATACGCTGCCCGCCGGTTCGCCCATCCGCAGCGTCTATCGAGGGCCCGCGTGGGGCATCGAGATGTATCGCCTGTTGGCTCGTTCCCGGATTTCAGTCAACTATCACATCGAGCTGGCCGGATCCTACGCCAACAACATGCGCCTGTATGAAACGACGGGCGTCGGCGCGCTCCTGTTGACGGACTGGAAGCAAAACTTGCACGAGCTGTTCGAGCCGGGGGCGGAAGTTGTCGGCTATCGAACGGCCGACGAATGCGTCAAAGCCATCGACCACTTGTTGAGCCACGAGCCCGAACGCTCACGGATCGCCCAAGCCGGCCACGCCCGCACTCTCCGCGAGCACACCTATGCCGGCCGAATGGCCGAACTAGTGGCGCTTGTGCAACGGCTTTTGTGAGTTCGGTCCAATCGGCGCGGACTTAGTAGGGCGCAGACTCAGTCTGCGCGACCTCGGCCGTCGCCGCGTGATTCGATCGGCTGGTCAGGGAGCGCCCCAGCCTTCCGGGACCCAGGGGTGGCCGCCGCATTTGCGCGGGCGGCAGCGGACGTTTGACAGCGTAAAATGTTTCCATGGCTCGGCTGAACACGCTGAAATATCGAAACTGGTCGACGACGTCGTAGTGCTCGCCGGGGGGCGGCTCGGGGGCGTGCACGATCAGGTATTCGGCTTTCGCCCGCTGGAGATCCATCCAGCGCCCGAAGAAGTCGGAGAACTCCGTCGTTTCCACCGGCGGGACGACCCGCGTGTAGTCCTCGAAGTGGTAGTAGCCATACCATTCCCAGCCCGCGAAGATGTCTTCGCTGGGGACACCGCTGGCGTGCAGCCGGGCGGCCAGCGTCCAGACGGCCTGATTGCGGCACAGATCCTCGCGCGTCCAGACGGCACTTCCCACCAGCAGCAACACGCAGGCGGTTAACACCGATCGGCGATGTTTCACAAACAGGTCTTCGGTTTGTCGGGCGACCGCGATCGCTCCGAGCGGCAGGAAGATCAGCGCGTCCTTGTCCCCAAAGACAAAGAACACCAGCGCCATCAGCAGTGACACCGAGGACACTGCGTCGAGCAGACCTTGCTCAAGCCGCGGACGATGATCGGCCGACAGGTACCGGCGCGCGAAGAAGTGCGCAAAGAGTACGCCGCCGATGATCGTCAGCACCGTCGCGGGTATTTCGACCTTAAGCCCGAGCAGCTTCATGATCTCGAAGAACCAGGGGAGATAGGGCATCAACCAGGGAAGGCCGTACATCCAGACGCCATAAGCGACGCTCGCGAGAATCACAAGCAGCCAGCCAGCGAGATCGGCCGCGAGCGCGCCCCGCGTTTGCGAGAGGCCGCCCTTTGCGTTCGGTGCGGACTCACCTTCAATCTCGATGCGGGCTTCCTTCGATCGCAACGCCCGCCAGGCGGCCAGTCCCGCAACCAGCGCAACGGGTAGCAAGAACCAGGCGATGTATTCGACCAGCACGGGGATTCGCCACGGTAAGCCCTTGAGGAAGCCGCCTTCCCAGAAGAATCGCTTTTGCCGATGCAGCAGCAGGGTCTGGGCCCAGTTGGACTGATTCCATCCCTGTTGCAGCTGCCAGAGCGTGGACATTGTGGGGAAGAGCGCGCCGACGAAATACTCGCTAAACCGGGCGAACCGCCGTCGGTCGCAGAGCCAGACCAAGGCCAGGCCGCCGAGAATCGCCATCCCGAACTGTCGAATGAAAATCGTTGCCGAGGCGGCGGTCGCGGCTACCAACCAGTCGAGCCAGCGCCCGCCACGCAGTGCCCTCGTGTAAAAGAGCACGGCCACGATGGTCGTCGCCAGAAATGGCACGTCCGACAGGTACGTGAGCGACAGCTTGAACACCAACGGCGAGGACGCCAGGCAAAGCGTCAGCAGGTTCGCCGTGCCGCGTTTCAGGTCGTGTTCGAGCGCCAACGCGCGAAACGCAACGAGCCCGATCACGAACAGGACCAGGGTCGAGACCCGCAGCGCACTGAACGAGTAGCCCCCAGGCAGGCAAAACAGGGCCCCCCAGACCGTCTGAAACGGCATGTTGGGAGCCAGCCAGGCGTTGAGGCGATACTGACCCGTGTCGAGCAAGTGCTTGACTGTCTCGGAAAAGGCCCAGTCGTCGTCGTAGGGCATTTCGCGAAATGGGTTGACCAGGGCAACCGCGCCGAGGAACAGCAAGAGCACGACCGTGAGGCTGATCCCCGGTGAGCCATTCGCCCCCGGGCGCACGGCCTGCGGCTCTGCTGCAGCCTGCATTTCGAAGCGAACTCCCGGGCAAAGCGACGTCGCAGAGATTGTAGGATCAGCGGCCGAAGAGGCCCCTGGACCTAAATTAAGTTCTCTGGCGCACCGCCTCAATCCCGGGAGCGGTTCAACGGGCCGACTGGCTAGATCACGTCGCCAATATCGTCGCCGTTGAAGTGTTCGTAGAACAGCCGGCCGATTTCTTCGCTCAGTCGGCCTAGGTACTCGCGGCGGAAGCGGTCGTAGCTGATGTCCGAGGTTTCGCGCGCCGTTTCGAGCGGATACGAGCAGGTGATTTCCTTGGTGTAGACCTTCTCGGTCGTGCCATCCTTCTGCATCTCGTAGACGCTGATCAGAACTTCCGAGCGGCCCTTATAGAGCTCGTGGCTGTTCTCTTCGAAGAGGTTGTATTTGTGGACGTCGACCAGGATGACGTGCGTAGCCTTCGACGCCTCGCCGATCTCTTCCGGTTTGTCCCAATCCTCGTGCTTGTCGAGCCATTCCTGCACGCGGTCGGGATTAATCGTGGCGATGTGGTGTTCCTTGAGGCGGTGGGCGACGTACTTGGCAATGTCCTTGTCGACGTCGATGAAATTGAGCCGCACTTCATCCGGCGCGAAGCAAATGACCGCCACCTTGATGTCTTTGTCGCGGAGCGATTTCTTGGTCATCTTGTCATAGTCAGGCTCGATCGACGGCGGTCCGCCCAAGAGGTAACCGGCCAGGATGAAGTAGTTGCAGCCGGATCCCAGAATCGACAGCAGGCCGATTGCCAGCAGGCCCACGCGGATGCGGGCCGACAGACTTGGGGAACGGTCGCTCGTCGTTTGTGCCGACATGAGAAGACTTTCTGGTGCGGTGGGCGTGACGGTTCGCCGATCAGCGTGGCTGGGAGTCGAGATCACGGCATCTCCTCGGACCGCGGATGGTCATAAAAGATCAGCGAGAGCTGCATTGCCACGCGGTCGACGAATTCCTGCTGGAAGTTCTTCGCCGACTTCTTGTCGACCGAAATCGGATTTCCTTCGGGGTACTTGGCGTTGAAATCGGAGCCCATGACCTCGATCAGCCGCTTCTCCGAGCCGGTGCCGTCATTCTTGTAGGCGTGCACGCGTCCCTCGGCCTGCCCGCGGAGCAGGTTGGGGCTGTTGTCCTCCAGCACGGTGAACTTCGAGAGGTCGATGAAGAGCACGTACTCCGCTTTGAACTTGTCGGCGATGGGCTGCAGATCGTCGAAGCGGCCGCCGTGCTCGTCGATCCAGCCGGCGACTGCATTTGGACTGACGATCTTCTTGATGCCGTGAGACTTCAAACGGTGAATCAAACCCTCCAGGACGTCGAACTCGACGGCCGCATATTCGGCATGAATCGTTTCGCTGGCCGAACAAAGGACGAGCACCTTGGCGTCGGACTTTGCCAGATCGAAATGAGTTGCCTGGTGGAATTGGCTGGACTGCTTCATATCGCCAAGCAGCATTTTTCCGCCCATCACGAAGAGCGAGCAGCCCGGCAGGCAGACGAAGAACACGACGAGCCAGGGCCAGAGCCTCCAGCCTCGCGAGGGGCGGAAACTTGCGAAGAACGGCAAGGCGTCAAAAAGCCGCGTTGCACTTCGCGGAGACCGCATGTTCGGTAGGTATGCAGCCATTGTGTCGTCGCTTTTCAAATTGCGGCGCCCGACAGCCCGGCGCTGCGGCAGTTCGGCCGCAACCCGAATCGGGAGCCGTAGACGCTACAGGATGGATCGACTGGAATCAGGCGAGGGACAGGAAGGAGTAATGAAGTTCGATCGGGATTGGGGAAGGAAGGATGTGCAAGCGAGAGAGGACCGTGCAGGACTTTAGATCGTCCCGGCGGAAGATAGGAAGAAAACGCGGACCAACCATTGGATGAGGGCGACGGCCGAGATGCTGCCCAGGAGCCAGACGGCGGCGGGAACCGGTCGTTGAATCCAGCACAAGCGGGCGTAAAACACGCTCAACCAGCACCAGGGGACGAGTGCGGCGCAGGCCAGTCCCAACAGCAGTCCGGCCGGATTGGCGCGGAACGACTGATCGAGTTGGCCTCGCATGAGAGAGGCGAAGCTCGTCGTCATGCCACAACTCGGACAGGGGATGCCGAAGAGAAGGCGAACGGTGCACGGAGGGAGGCCCAGTTGTCGGTGGGTTCCATAACCGCGCGGATCCGGCTGGAGCGTTGCGGCCAGGCAAAAGCCCGCAATCAACCCCAGGCTTAGCACGCTCAGCAGGGCACGGCCCCGCCGATCGAGTGGAAAACCGAGCGGTTCAGGATTTGGAATTGTCGATTGGGAATTCGGTGGGAAATGAGAGGGGGGCTTGATAGTCGTTTTCGTGATCGACGGCAAGAGCATTCTGGCGCGCTCGTCGCGGGGTTTATTTCGCCGCAGTGCTCAATTCGATTCAGGGTTCATTTCGCTGGCTCGTGTCCATGTTCGTGCTCGTGCACGATCTTGCCTGTGTACGTTTTTCCGCCGATCTTCGCCGTCACGCTTCCCTTTAGGTCCTCTTCGTCCTTGAGATTCGCTTTGACGTCGGGATTGTCGGCCACCTCAAAGCGAGACGACTTGTTGGGCGGGTCACCCGCATCGGGAACGGCTTTGCCCGCAAAGGACTTGGGTTGACCGGCGATCGCCAGCTCGAGCTTGAGTTCCTTGGCGTCCGTCGGTGCCGGCTTCTTGGCGGTCGAATCGAGCGTGTAGATCGTGATTGTCGCGGTCTTCGGATCGAACACGACCTCGGCGTGGTATTCCTCTTCTCCCAGCTCCACCAGATGCCCGTGGTGCGGCCCTTCTTCGTGCTCGTGCGGCTGCTCCTTAACGCGAACTCCCTTGGGCACTTCGTGATAGGCGTCCTTGGCCGAGTTGCATCCGACCAAGAGTGCCAGGCCGATCCACGCCAGCAAGAAAAAGCGAATTCGCATCGGGTTTCGCCGCGAGTTTTGCAGGGAGATAAGTTCGAGACTTGGAAGCAACGAGGCGCTGCTAAATCTGGACTCGCGCAGTCTTGCAGTCTTCAGAGAGCATAGCCGATCGCGCGGGTTCAGGCGACGCGCCAGATTCCGATCGCCGGGGGACTCTCGAAGCCGCCCACTCAGCGAGGGGAAGGGCGAATTCAGGCGAGGAACCGATGTCGCGGGACCTATGGCCCTGAATTCGGCGCGGCCGGCTTTGCCGGGGCTTCGCTCGGAGTCGTTTGCTTTGCCGGAGCCGCTTGAGCGGCTGTGGTCGGTTTCGGCGTCGCGGCGGCCGATTTTGCAGCATCCGACGCGGCGGGAGCCGCCGGGCTCTGCGATTGGTCGGTGAGCACGAAGAAGATTTGGAAGGACCTTTGGTCGCCGGCGACCTCTTGGGATTCCTTCTGCCAGCGGTCGGATAGGCTCGCGCCACCCCGCGCACCCGCGGGAGTAGGAGCTTTTCGGCGCGCCACAAGGGCGTTGCGCTGTTTGTCCCCGGGCTGGTCCGCCTTCGGAGCAGTTTGCTTGTCAGCCTTTAACTGTTCCGCGTCTGACTTGGGTGAAGCGGCAAACAGCGGAGCCGGAGTCTGTTGAGCTTGCGACGTCGACGACGGCTGTCCCCACCCCCTTGCCGACGGTTGGCCGGCCGACAGGATCTTATTGACGGTCGCAGCGGGCAGGCTCACCGCCATTTGTGAGCCAGTTGGTTTTGCTGGGGTCTGAGCAACTGCTCCCCTGGCGGCCTCGCCATCCGCGGCCGTTCGCTCGCCATTCTGCGGCGGAACGGCGTGGCGTGCATATTCTTCCAACGCCGTGAAGGAAATCGTGTTGGTCAGTTCGGCCGCTGGGAAATGGCTCTCGTTCTGCAGGTCGCTCAGGACGCCCAGCATTTCCTCGCGCGAACCCTCCACGTACACGCAGATCAGGTCGCCCGGAGCTTGCGGCACGGCCGATTTCGGCACCTCGGCGGACTTTCCGGCCCCAAATTGCTGGCGGAGGCGCTTGATCTCCTCGACGTTCTGCAGTGTCCGACTGGTGTTGCGGACCAGCAGGCTTTGGACTCCATCGAGTCCTTCGACCTGGTTGACGACCGTCAGACGGACGACGGCCACTTGCTGACCGTCCTGTTGCAGGGCCTCGACGACGTCTCCGACCTTGGCAGTCTTCAGATTGGCTGGCAGCATCAGGGCCGATTCACGAGACTTTGGCGGCGACTGTTTTGCCGCGAGTGCCGCCACGCCGCCTTTGGCCAGCATCGGTGCGTTGACTGTCGGAGCGGCCTTCGGGGCAATGCGGGATTCGCCTGACGCCGTGGTTTCGCGGCGGAACTCGTCGCGTGGAGCCGCGGCGAAATTACCGGAGATCGGGCGAGAAGGTCCGGCGTCGAACCCGTGCGGCCAAATCATGATGGCGATCAGCAGGCCGGCCACGAGCGAGATGGATGAGGCGACCACCAGCGTCCACTGTCGGCGGAGAAATCCTCCGACTCCGAGGGGCTTGACCAGGGGCCGCGAGGCGACCGAATCGAGCGGAATGAGGCTCTCACGCTCAGCCCGTTGCATGACAGCGGCGGCAAATTCGGTCGGAGCGACCACTCGGGGCAACCCCTGGAGGGTCCGCGATAGTCGCCCATATTCGCGAATTTCACGCGCAGCCTCGGGCGAACCCTTAACGAGCGACTTCGCGGCGGTCTCCTCGGACGGAGCCGCCTCGCGGTCGAAATAGGCCGACAAAAGATCGTTGGGGTTCGCGGAGCTCATGAGAGAGTATCAGCGCAGCGCGTCATCACGCGCGCTTGCAACTACCCTTAGGACGCACTTTTCAGGCTGACAGTTCCCGGCGACGTCTTAACGAATTGTCAGAAGTCAAAATGCAGCTTGAACTTATCGTGATCGAAATTCTTTGCCGCCACAAGGGTTCATGGGGGATTTGGACCGGATCTTTGCCCGAACGCCGCCGGCGGGGCAAGGCCCGTTTCCCGCCGGAATCCGAATTGGTCATTGGCACGGGTGGGCTGCGACGGTCTGCCAGTCGACCTCGATTCCCAAACCGGGCCGGTCGCTGATGGCGATCGAGGGGCCCCGGATTTCCAGCGGTTCTTTGACCACCGAAATCGCGTGATAATCGGGCCCCATGATGTCGCCCGGATACTTTTCGACATTGATGTTCCGACAGGCGACCACCAGATGGCACATCGCCGCCGAAGCGATATCCAACTCGAGGTTAGAGCCGATCGTGCAGGCTACGCCGTGCAGGCCGGCATAGTCGACAATCCGCTTCGACTTGGCGATGCCGCCGTTCTTGCCAGGATAGACGCTGATGACGTCGCAGGCCCGATGGCGGATGCATTCCACCGCGTCGGCAAAGTCGAAACAAATATCGTCCGCCATGACCTGCGGCCGGATCGCCCGACGAACCTCCGCCAGCGCCTCAAAGTCGCCGCGGGGCGTTGGCTGCTCGAATAGCGCGACGTTGCACGCCTCAAGTTCGTGAGCCACGGCGATGGCTGTCTTGGCGTCGTACCCACAGTTGGCATCGATGACCATGGCCGGCGCGGGGCCGATTGCCTTGCGAACGACCCGCACGCGCTCGACATCGCGCGCGACCTCGGTGCCGACCTTCACCTTGATCGTGTCGAACCCGTCGGCAATCAGTTCCTGGGCTCGCCGACGGGCGCGTTCGGGCTCGTAGGCGCCCATGGAGAAGCGGCATCGCAGGATCGTCGGTCGCACTGGCCCGCCGAGCAATTCGTAAACCGGCTTCCCGAAATCCTTGCCGCAGATATCCCAGCACGCCATTTCGAGTGCGGACTTGGCGAACCAATTGTCCTCGGCCGCTTCGTCCATCCGCGCGGCGATGTCATCGAGATCGGTCGGATCGCGGCCAACGAGCTGAGGGGCCAACACGCGATCGATCAAAGCCTGCGCGCCCCAGACGGTTTCACCGCTCCACCGCGGCAGCACGGTCGCTTCGCCAGCCCCTTCGATTCCCGCATCGGTGGAGATTCGGACGAGCACGTAGTGCGACACGTCGTACTGCCCGAGGGCCGAGACCATCCGCCGCTCGGGCTTGAGCGGAATGCTGACCGGAAACGTGTCGATTCGCGTGATTTTCATCGGACCTTTTTCATCGTGTGGCCAACACTCTAGAATTCAGACCGTTGCCAATCGCCACCTCGCGGTCGGCAGCGCCGCAAACTGAGCATGGCTGCGATTGGAATTGAACCACGGCAGGCGGAGTCGGCACAACCTTACGCGAGCGGCATGATCCGCGACGATTCCCGGTCCGCGAGAGTTGGCTTCAGCGGAGTGCCGACCTCAGAGTTGAGGCCAGTTTCCCAGTCCAGCAGTCCACCTCGAGAGCCCGCGTCTCGATGAGCGGGATCAGTCGTTGATGAAACGGACCTTTCTCACGTTAGCCGTCGTCAGCACGCTGCTCTTGATCGCAGCGTTTGTGATGGGCTATGAGATTGGCGACGCGCGGAGCGTGGCGGCTTCAACGCGTCGCCTGATGAGCTATCACTTGCTGCTTTCCGTGGCCGCCTTGATCTTTGCTGCGCTCGTGCAT
>Ga0210390_10001445_pt1 | contig 22751 bp, 25 predicted proteins | sample IncBWH11OmetaG_FD_161050 | JGI IMG/M metagenome (GOLD analysis project Ga0210390, IMG submission 161050) | Forest soil microbial communities from Barre Woods Harvard Forest LTER site, Petersham, Massachusetts, United States - Inc-BW-H-11-O ... | reverse complement strand
GGTGCTCTGCTCGCTCTCCGAATGAGGTAGTAACGCCGAATGAACGCCCATCCCTTTGGCCGCCTTCGAGACTGGTCGTTTAGCCAATTATAGTTCGGTCTTTCCCCTTCTACTGGGTTAACCAAAATTCTTTGGCACGTCTATTGCTACTCTCCCGGCTCCTAAAGGAAACTACACTACAGGTATGTCAGAAAATATTGCACCTGCCCCAAAGCCTACCCTTGGCTTAACTGGATTAACTATGAATGCCATGGCGCTCATCGCACCAGGCGCATTCCTTTGGTTAACCTACGCTCAACAGTGTCTATACGGTCAACCAATGGCCGGTGCCGCGATGTGGTTCGGTATTGTTGTCGCGCTACTGCTCTGTTTGGCGACCGCGATTTCATACGCCGAGCTGTCAAAACTCTATCCCGGCGCTGGTTCCTCCTATTTCTTCGCTGAACAGGCATTCTTATCCAAAAACAAAGCGTTCAAATATGCACGGATCGCCAAATTCGCTGTTGGGTGGGCCAGTCATCTTTATTACTGGGTCTATCCGGGAGTGATGGTCGGTGTGACCGCCCTCCTCATGGGCTACCTGTTGGGTCAGCTCTTTCCGACCGTCTTTAACTCCGCGGTCCCCAGCCCGGTGTTCATGATCTTGTTTTCGATCGTCTTTCCCTTCTTGGTTGGTTACATTGCTTACCGTGGCGTGACCGGTGCGACCTCCGTGAATATCGCGATCAACGTTATCCAGATCACCGCACTGGTGGTCTTTTCCGTGATCGCCATTGCTTATCGGGTGAACCACGGGACGGAAGGATCCAAAGGGATTACGCTTAATCCCGATGGCGTCCCTGTTTCCAAAGTCATCGCGATGACGACGACGAAGGATGATAAAGGCAATGACGTCACCAATCCAACCAAAGACAAAGACGGCAATTACGTTTTTGAAAAAAATGCGGACGGAACGGACAAAGATTTCACGTTAACCTATGCTCCGGACCAGGGGACCGACAAAGGCCCGGACCCAAAAAGTCCGACGGATACATTTCAATTCCATCCGAATGCCCTCTCGGTTATTTCGCCGCACGGATTCAGTTACGCGATTATTCAGGCGTGCGTGGCCATTCTGATTTTGGTTGGGTTTGAATCTGTCAGTTCGATGGGTGAAGAAGCCAAGAACGCCAAACGCGACATCCCAAAAGCGATTATCCTCTCGCTGCTGATTCAAGGAGTGATCTGCTATCTCTTTGAGTATTTCGCGGCGAATTACTTTTTGAATAGCGGATACAAAATGACACAGGCGGCTGCTTCGCCAGCGCCCATCGGCGACATGATGCAGATCGTCGGAACCTGGTTGTTTGGAAGTGCTCAGGCCGGCTGGTGGTTCATGTTCATTCAAGCGATTACCGTCTTTCTGGCGCTGATCGGAACGACGCTGTCCTGTATCAACACGGGAGCCCGCGTCACCTTTGCCATGGGGCGGGATGAGGAGCTGGCCGGGAACCTGGGGGTCCTTCATACCAGGAACCTGACGCCGCACCGCGCTATCTGGACGCTGTGCGTCATTTCGGCGATCATTGGGGTTTTCTCAGTGATCCTCTATTTCTGCGGTGGAGCTGCCTTGACCGACGACACGATTAAGACGCTGCCGCATAACGTCTGGTACAGCTTCGGAATCTTCGGGCACGATATGGCGGTGAACATCCCGCAAAGCTTGCTGATCGTGACGCTGACGAGCAACTTTGGTACCTTCATGCTCTACATGATGAGCAACATCATCGCGATCGTCGCTTTCCGCGAACATCATTCGTTCCACGGATTTAAGCATATGGTCATCCCGGTGTTTGGCCTGCTGGCGAATCTGTTGTGCATGTTGTTCTATCTCATCGGCCCCTTCTCGGTGGCGGGAATGAGCTGGAAAGAGCCTTTCATTGCTCTTGGCATAGCCGCGGTCTGGGGCATCTACGGTGCCATTCACTTCACTTGGGGCAGTAAGAAGAAGGAGAAATCACTCTTCGTACAGCAGGTTCCTGCCTAGCAGCTCCAAGAAAACGACTACACACACTCTCGGGTGGAATGCAGCGCGCAGATTCGGGTCAACCGATCTGCGCGCTGTGGTGTCTGGAGATGTCTACGAAAGCCTGGGTTCGGTATACCCTCCGCATCGCGGGATTTGGATCGCCCTTCATCTCTACCGTTGACTAGTGCATCGTCTCATATGTAGCCGGCCCATTTTCAATGCAACCCTCCGGGCCGCGGCCATATGCCAGCTACATATGAGACGATGCACTAGACTTATGGATCGTTGACAACTGATATTATAAAACGTAATACTCCGATGAAACAAATTGCCTTTGGACGAAAATGCTGTTTAGACTGCCGAGTTTATCGAAATGGATTTCCAAAGATTGTTCAAACGAAAAGAAGAGGGCGCTCTTCCTGTCGCCAGGGATAATACGAGGGAGATTTTAAACGAGCGGGATGTGCTCGTTCGTGAAGGAGAATTGTTCGACGGACAATCGCCCGCCTCCGTTGTTTGGAGCAAAGTCGGCGGTGCGATCAGCGTCAAAGCGGATAAGATTCTGGGCATCCTTGAGGGACGAACCCGGATCAAGGGGGCGGTGTTGCACGAGCTTTATCCTGGCTTATTTGAGAAACCTCCGAACCCCGGTACCGAGTTTACTATTCCTCTCCGGGCGGTAGTGACGCAGCTACAGGATGTGTTTGCGGGCGTCTCCCCGGAAGAAGCGGATCTGGAGGATTTTGATACACCCTTTGGGCAGCTCGCTCGCGAGGATGAAGCAAGATTTAAGAACGGGCGCGCGGATCGCCCGGGTAAAATCCGGTCATACGAGACGACTGCCATTCCGACGGCATTCGATAAATCTATTGGAAAAATCGTCCAACCCAGTGCGACGAACGGAACTCAGAATGATCTTGAGAGTCAGGTGGTTCGCGAGGAGCCGCCCAAACCGGTGATTGAGGAATTGTTTCCCGTGCTGGAATCGGGCCATCCGGACTCAGCAGGTGCTGTTCTTATCGCTGGCGCTCCAAATATTCAGAGCGAAAAGAAGCGTCGTCAAGGTTATGCGCGCCTTCAGGAGCTCTATCTTACCGACGAACCGCTCGACGGTTCCAAGGTCGCATCGCTGATCTTGCAACTTCCTGGAGTTGCGGGAGTGGTCATTATGCTGTCAGACGGCGCTGTCCTCGGAGGCGGGTTAAGCGGAGGACTCAGTGAGGGACTGCTTAGTTTGACTCCCGACTTTGTAAGGCATCTGCGGGGCTTCACGCAGGACATTGAAGGAGGCCCGCCGAGTTTTGCGACAATTTCCAGTGACGCTTTCCAGGTCTGCGTCACGATTGGCGGGGATGTTTTGATTCTGTCAGCACACGAGGGTAAAAGGCTTCCTCCGGGTCTCCGCGAACGGCTCGTTGCAACAGCTCAGGCGGTCAACATGATCTACGGCGCACAGTGGTGAGAAGAAAGTTGTGGCCGGGTGCGAGAAAAGAGAATTGCTGGCGTGGGAATCCCGATCTTTGCTGGGTTGTCTGTATGAATTTCAGCGGAATACCGATGCAGTGTGCGCTCTGATAGTGCAGGACGACGGCGCAATCCTCGCGAAAGTCTCAACGGTTGCAGATCTCGACATCGATACTTTGGGTGTCTTCTCATCCATGATTTTTGCCACCGCTCGAATCCTAGTCCGCGAACTCGGCGCGCACGGGGAGGTTTCGAGTCGCCTCACCATTGGAACTGACTATCAACTCCTGGTGATGGGCATCACTCCCAAAGCCGCTATGGTCATGCTTTGCAGAACGTCCTTCGGCACGGGGCTCTTGGAATACCAAGCGCGGATCCTCGTTCCTCGGATGATCAATTGCTTGCTCCAACCAACCTCGGAGGAACGATGATCCGGGCACTCCTGGCTTCCCCTTGGCTGCCTTTGCTTTACTGGACGGCTGCCTCTGCCGCAATGATCTGGGGCACTCATCAAGAGTTTCTCAAACAAGGTCCTCGCTATCACCAGACCAAGATGGTTTTAAGGTCCTCGGTTTCGGCACCTGCCAAAACTCATGATGACTCTTTCACCCCTCGGCAGTATCCTGGCAACCTTGTGATGGCCGCGGGAGGTGGTCCATCACACTTTTGGTATCCTGATTTCTCCGTTTTTCAAAAAGCGGATTCCTCCGCCCAGAAGCCTGTTACGGAAGCCGTAACCAATGTGGCGTTTTCGCCGAAGGCGAAAATCGCTGGTGGTCCTTCGATCACCATGCTGTCGATCCGTGTCGATCCAGTGCAGAACACCATGGCAAAGACGTTAGCCATTCAATGCAGGACCAGCGTGCCATTCAGCAACGCGGACGGGAGGACCGTTACCATCCACGGCGTAGTTAGCCAAGAAATCGTATCGTCCGCGGGGAAAATTCTGATTATGGCAGGAAGCAGAGTCGTTGGTTCGGGGCGACTCGATCTGGAAAACGGGCGATTCAAATCGGATGGACTATGGTCGATATTCTTCGACGATACGGAGCTGCAAGTCCAGGCTCAGCTCCTGGATAGGCCGGCAGGTTTGCCTGGGGTTTTAGGTCAGGAAGCGCTGATCGAAGATGAAGTACTTCGAAGGCGAGACGGTCGCTGTTTCATCGTACCCCGGAACGCACCATTCGTCCTGGAAGTCCGTGGCGAGATTCAACTTCGCGATCTAAAATCGCATGAAGCGAGCAATCCATAATCCCCGCTTGTCGCTTCTCGAATAATAACGTTAATAACACAACGTATTGAACACTGCTCCAAGGGGTTAGCCGGTCACGGCTGACCCTAAAGTAGCTCTCTCCTCAAGGTCTGTTCCTACCTGGGCGGCGACCCAGCCGAAATTCGCTGTTAGGATTTTAACGCGATTAGAAAACCCTGCACGTAGGCGGCCGGGACCTTGATTATCACAGCGCCGGTATCGCCAATAAGCTTCATATCGAGGCCGCTTTGGGCGTGAGAAACAAGGTAACCTCTTGACAGAGTAATGGCGATTGACTCGGTCACTGCATAATCGTTTTGGTCCTGAGAGACGACCTTAGTTTCCAGTTCCGCTCCTTGGCTATCAAAGGTTTGATGAAGGGATCGCCCGCCACCTGTCCCGTTAGAAAAAACACATTGAACCACCAGATCAACCTCTCTTCTTCTGCCCTCAAAGGCCACTAGGTATGCGGTTGCCGTGTTCGGGAAATCAAGAACCATCGGGATAGGTCTCGCGCTTATCTTTGTGACTTGAGTGTAGGGATCACTCGTTCGCGTTACGCCGGAGGCGACTGCGTTTGGGTCAGTACTATTGAGTTCTAAGCCAGCGCATCCGCTTACTAGCACGACAGCCAAAAGGCACAAGAATCTCATCTCCGCGCTATTAGATCCAAATCAGGGAGTTTTATCCATTAAAATCCTTTATTCCAAAGAGATTTCGATTGGTTTGGACGAGACGGTTGGTCGACTATCGAATATGAACGACGAAAGGCTTGCTAGCCAGGTATACAGGAAATTCGATTTCGGGATCTGCCAGGCCAGGAACCCTCGAAAAATTAGGCATTGCTAGATTTTTTCGACTTCTCTGCCAAGTTGCGCTTGCCGTTTTGCCGGCGAATAGGTACTGTTTTTAGAAGCATGCCTTTGAGGCGGCGACGCGCTGGCGTGGGCCGCGCTTCTGGACCGAATGATCATGGATGATAGAGCCTTGAGATCAATGCCATGAAATTAAGTCTTTTACTTTTGACGGTAACGTTAGTTGCTTCTGCCCAAGCTGGAAACAATAACAATAACACTCATGTCACTCGCTCTGCTGGAAGTAATTCCGGGGCTTATCATAATGCGTACCACGGGAGCTACCAGAATGGATATCACGGCGCCTATCACAACGGGTACCACGGCTCCTACCAAGGTGCGTCTCACGGCGTTCATGAGGGTGGATACCACAGTGCTTATTTTCATGGCGGCCGTTATTACGCAGGCGGTTATTATCACGGCCACTATTACAGGTCAGGTTACTACCCCGATGACAGTCCGTTTTTTGTCGACTTTATCCCGGTTCCGGCTGCCCCACTTCCATTTCCATTTCTTCCAGTTCCAGTACCGGGCTATTGATAAATAGAACGTCTGAGCACGGTCTGATCGCAATTTAGAGGCCAATTGCGCTTCGTCGTGGACCGTTGTCTGGTTGGCGGGATCAGGCATCCACTTCACCGGGCCTGACGAGTCCCCTGCGAGTTCTATCGGGTCAGCCTGTCACCCTGCAGCTACAAGTCTCTGAGGGTCGATGAAAAGAAAAGGTAGTTATGCAGGCAACGCACCGGGTGTTGACCCGTGGAATCAACGCCCTTGCATCCCTCGACTCTTTCTTCTTCCTGCACTCAGCTAGGCCATCCCTGTGTGGGAGATGTCCTGGAACGCCCGCTCCGTTCGTCGTGGTAATGAAAAATCAAGACTCAAGAAAAATGATGCAGACAAACGAAGTAAACACCATCCGACTCCACCGTGTGCTCCGGGTGACGCCGGAGAGAATTTATCGGGCGTTCCTCGATGCGGATGCGCTGACCAAGTGGCTTCCGCCAAATGGATTCACGGGCAAGGTTCATCACCTGGACGCGAAAGTCGGCGGCGCCTACAAGATGTCGTTCACTAATTTCACCACCGGCAAGAGCCACTCTTTCGGCGGAACCTATCAAGAACTGACGCCCCACGGGCGCATCCGCTACACGGAGAAATTCAACGATCCGAACTTGCCCGGAGAAATGCAAACGACGATTGCGTTGAAGCAGGTATTCTGCGGAACCGAATTGAACATCACTCAAGAAGGAGTGCCCGCGGCCATACCAACCGAGGCTTGCTACCTCGGCTGGCAAGAATCGCTGACGCTGTTGGCGAAACTTGTCGAGGCAGAAATCTCCGACCAGCCCGTCGAATAAATATTCCGCAGCCCAGTTTAATGGTGCGAGGCGGTGTGCTTGGCTTCGCCATGCTCGTAGATCGCCTCCGCTGAGCCGACAACAAGGCGATCCGGCGGCTTGACCACGTCCTTGTCTTTTCCGGCATAGGGAATGGCATGGAGCACGTGCCTCATGGCGTGAAGGCGGGCGCGATTCTTGTCATCGGAGCGGACCACGGTCCAGGGGGCGTCGGCGGTGTCGGTGTAAAAGAACATGGCTTCCTTGGCTTTGGTGTAGGAATCCCAGCGCCCAAGCGATTCGACGTCCATGGGGCTGAGCTTCCATTGCTTGAGCGGGTCCTGCGCGCGACCAAGGAACCGGCGCAACTGCTCTTCGCGGCTGACGGAGAACCAGAACTTGAAGAGGCGGATGCCGCTGCGGACCATCATGCGCTCGAACTCGGGAGCTTGGCGCATAAACTCGAGGTATTCTCGGGGCGAGCAGAAGCCCATGACGTGTTCAACCCCGCTACGGTTATACCAGGAGCGGTCGAAGAGAACGATCTCACCCTTGGTGGGAAGGTTCTCGATGTAGCGCTGGAAATACCATTGTCCGCGCTCGGTGTCGGAAGGCTTGGCCAGCGCGACGACCCTTGCCCCGCGCGGATTGAGATTTTCAGTGAAACGTTGAATGGTGCCACCCTTGCCGGCGGCGTCGCGGCCCTCGAAGAGCATGACGATACGTTCTCCGACTTCCTTGACCCAGGCTTGCATCTTGACCAGTTCGATCTGGAGCAACTCGATCTCCTCAAGATAGTCCTTTGCCTTCATCACCTTAGGGTAAGGATAGGTGCTGCTGATTATATCCTTTTTGCTCTTGGCGCCTTTCACTTTCGCCACAAGGTCCGCCGGGATGCTGGTGCGCACTTGTTCGTCGATCAACTCGACCATTGGAAAGGCGCCGGCCAACGCCTTACCCGCGTCCTTGTGTTCCTTCATCTCCTTTTTCAACCGCTTTTTCTCGGCCTTCTTTTCGGCCTTGGTCACCTCATGAGGCGTTAGCCGTTTCGGTTCATCGGAAATGATCGCCTCCTCAGATGTGGAGACTTCCGGAGGCGGGGCAGCGAAGTTGTCATGGCTCTCCTCGGCCTTAGATTCAGAATCGGCGGGGGCTTCGAGTAATGTATCAGTGGACATGGCAGGTATAAATTCCTCTTTTTTTTCTGGAGAACTGATGACCGTCGATCTCCAGATACGAGCGGTTCAGTTAGATTCAGATGACCAACATCTTGTTGAAGCACCTGGCATGCCAAAGGCGTGTCAAATAGAACGCCGAGCGCTACACGGTATCAAGGTGCTCGTGACAGTCCGCAGGGTAGCCGCATTTCGAAACAATTCGGGAATACCGCGCCAGCGGGCTTGTCCGGATTGATGCGTGGTTTCTTTTGGCCATAGTGGCCGGTCGACGGAATAATTGTGGGGCTCATTCCGCTTCTATGTCGCAGAGGACGCGCGACAGGAGAGGATGCCTCGCGCAAATAATCAGGAATCTGTGGCCCGATACTTGCTTGCTGGCAAGAGATGCCGTCGGTAACCGAAATTCAACGCGGAGCGCCTGCAAGGTCACTCAAGATCTCTACGACTGGTCTCGTACGGACTTTCAGTCTTGTCACTTTGCACTGGCGGGCCGGGACTGAAAGAGCTCGCACCAATGGCCTCTGGCCCAGCCGAGCTGCTCTTAAAGAAAACCCGAACCTGGGTTAATAGTTCTAGTAATTATTAATATACTGTACTATTATCACTGAGCAAAGCCCGTCAAGCGAGAACATGATCCTTTTTTGAGTTCATCACCCACCTACCATTTTATGCCGCACAAAATGTTTATATTCGCTTACGAAACCGGGCCTCTCGGTTATCTAGTCAGTACCCGGAAAGCATTGGGTATCCTGCTCGCTCACAAACTTCGGGATGCCAGGCTTCAATTGTTCTTGCTCAAATGGGCCGGCGCTCTGCTTGCCGCAGTTGCTGCGGGCATTTGCGGCTTCAATCTCATGCCGATGTTCCTGGCTACGGGCGTTTTCGCACCGGCTGTTTTCCTCATTGCTTTGCTCCTTTGGCTCGGGGCGGGAGACATTTTCCTCAAATTCGCGTTGGAAGACGAGCGCTTCTACAACCTCGCAACCAAAAGTCATGCTCTGAACGTCTTTGAAGACACTGATCTCTCCCTGCCGCAGCCGGGGAACTGAGCCTTCAGCTTCGCAGAAGGCTAAATCTCCCGGTTCGACCGCGAGAGCCGGCAACCATCAGGTCGCCCTTTTTTCGATCGGCACATACGATGCGAGCGGCTCGCCGACGTAAATCTGTCGAGGACGGCAAATTCGCCCCCCTTCTGTTGCGCTCACTTCGCGATAATTGGCGATCCAGCCCGGAATACGGCCGATGGCGAAGATCACGGTAAACATCTCCACCGGGATTCCGATGGCGCGCATCATGATGCCGCTATAAAAATCCACGTTTGGATAAAGCTTTCGCTCAACGAAATAGGAATCGTTCAAGGCAGCCTGTTCGAGTCGCATCGCGATATCCAGGAGGGGGTCGCTGACCTTCAGTTCGGCGAGGAGATCGTCACATTGCTTTTTGACGATCTTGGCACGAGGATCATGGTTCTTGTAAACGCGATGGCCGAACCCCATCAACCGTCGCCCGCTTTTTTTGTCTTTCGCCGCTACGATGAAGCGCGAACCGTCGTCGCCATCGCGATGGATTTGATCGAGCATTTCGAGCACTGCCTGATTAGCACCACCATGTAACGGTCCCCAGAGCGCGCAAACGCCGGAAGCCACACTCGCAAAAAGGTTGGCCTTGCTTGAGGCAACCATCCGAACGGTGGAAGTCGAACAATTTTGTTCGTGGTCGGCATGAAGCAAGAAAATCAAATCGAGGGCGCGCACCACCTCCGGTTTCAGGTCGTAGTCGGCGTAGGGCACCGAGAACATCATGTGGAGGAAGTTGGGGGTGTACTTATATTCCGGCTTTGGATAAATAAACGGTAGACCGCGCGACTTCCGATAGGCGAACGCCGCGATGGCGCGGACCTGGGAAATGATAAAGGCCGTGGCGTGGTCGAAGTTTTGCGCCTCCTGCGGTGCGAGCAAGTTCGGATAGTAGCATCCAGCGGCATTAATCATGGACGAAAGAATCGCCATCGGGTGCGCGTTGGGCGGGAAGCCTTCGAAGTGAAACTTCATGTCTTCATGCATCAACTCGTGCTCTGCCAGCAGATCTGAAAATTGTCTCAGCTCACTTCGGCTTGGGAGCCTTTCGTAGATGATCAGGTAAGCTGTCTCAAGGAAGCTTGATTGTTCTGCCAGTTCCTCGATCGGAATGCCGCGATATCGCAGAATGCCCTTTTCCCCATCGATGAATGTAATGGCGCTCTTGCAGGAACCGGTGTTCCCGTAGCCACTGTCGAGGGTGATCAGACCGGTCTGATCGCGCAGTTTGCTGATGTCGACCGCACGTTCGCCGGCGGTGCCGGTAATGAGGGGTAACACTGCTTTTTTTCCGTCCCAATGGAGTTCAGCTTGTTCACTCATAGTCATTTTCTCGGTAATGATCAGCGCTTGTAATTGATCTATCCACCCGAAAGTCGTTCCTGTGGAAGGAAACCATTTCTCAGAAAGTTTTCTCCGCAAGTCAATCACGGAAGAGGTATGGCGTTACACTCAAGAGCATGAAAGAATCAGTCGGAACAACGACGGAAGGCGCCGAAATGAGACTCTACACCCTGAGAAATGCTCAGGGTTTGGAAGCAAGGATCACCAACTACGGCGGTATCCTGGTGTCGCTGATGGTGACGGATCGCAATGGAAAATTCAGTGACATTGTCCTCGGGTTTGACCAGCTTGTGGAGTACCTGGGAGCGCACCCGTGCTTTGGGGCGACCATCGGCCGATACGCAAATCGGATCGCCGCCGGGCTCTTTCATCTCGAGGGGAGAGCCTATCAACTCACCCGAAACAGCGAGGGAAACCATATACATGGCGGTCAGAAGGGCTTTGATAAGGTTCTCTGGACCGCCGCAGAACGGGAAAGCGCGAACGGCCCTGCACTGGATCTTCAATATCTGAGCCGGGACGGAGAAGAAGGCTACCCTGGGGAGTTGGCCGTTCAGGTGACCTATACCCTGACGCATGCCAACGAGTTAAAAATCGAGTACAGCGCCGTCGCGGACAAAACGACGATCGTTAATCTCACGCATCATTCGTACTTCAACCTTCGCGACGCGGGCAAGAGCGATATCCTGGGGCACGAATTGCAGATCGATGCCGACTATTTCCTGCCCATCGATCAATTCTCGATCCCTACCGGTGAAATCAGAGCCGTGAAAGGGACGGCGTTCGACTTCAAGAAAATGACACTGATCGGCGCTAGAATTGACGGGGAGGATCTCCAACTCGCTCACGGAAACGGATACAACCATAACTGGGTGTTGAACAATCCGGGCCAATTATCGTCGCCGGCTGCGGTTCTGTACGACTCGAACTCCGGTCGCCTGATGGAACTGTTGACCACTGAGCCCGGGCTTCAGTTTTTCTCCGGTAATTTGCCGGACGGCATGTTTGGCGGGAAAGGGGGGAATCCTTATCCATCGCGATCTGGCCTTTGTTTGGAAGCCCAACATTTCCCTGACTCGCCCAATCATGCGGGCTTCCCCTCTACAGTGCTTCGGGCTGGCGAGATTTATGCGCAGACGACGATCTATCGTTTCGGGGTTCGATAGGGTCCCATCGCGACAATAACCAAGGATCACCCTTCCACCTACTTGACAAAACCTTGATCGGTCAGGCGCAGCCTGCGAAGATCGAGGCCGACTTTTAAGGCTGGCTTTGCGAGCAGCTCCTGCAGTTGGCGTTGCCCGCCGGTGTTGTGTTTCAGCTTCAACTCTGCCATTTGGTCGACCGAAAGGATTGTAATATATTTTACGATCTCAGAGTACCGCTGTTTCTCGACCTCGGATAAGGCGGCGACCTTACCTTTTTCTTTTAATTTGTCGCGCACTGCCTCCCGCACACGCCGAATCCCCTTCGCATTGCCGGAGGCATCGGCGTTGTTGATGATCTCCCAGGAGGCAATCAAATAACCGGTCATTGTGTCGCCCAGGTTCTGGCTCGAAAAGCCGTATGGCGCGAACATGCGATCGAATCGATGCAGGAGGGCATCATTGGCAAACCTCTTCTCGGTGGCCGGGATGGCCGCCATATCGTTTTGCGTCACCTTGGCGATCATGAAGCCGCGCAGACTGTCGGTCACACGCTGGTTGGAATGGAACGTCAGGCTGTCCGCGGGGAGGGCGGCGTGAGAAGTGGGCGATTTCCTGTGGTTCTCATTCTTTTTCTGGCTTGCCGCGGAATCTGGAACATCGACGGCAGAGCTTTGCGGTTGAGTGTTAACGATGTCGGGCCCGATGCGTTCCAGGCCGAGATCCCGATCGAAGGCATCGACGGCATTGGTAACGTCGTCGGCGACGATATTTGGAGCGAGCATCCAGGAGCTCAGACAAAATGCGACGACAAGAGATGCGAATCGAGAATATATCTTTGGAATCATGATCGGCGGGTTGAGCGTGTAAGGCGATGAATCTTCGCCAGATTAACTTAACCAACCCATGGCGTCGATGGGCTTCCAGGTGAGGACACCTTTCAGGTATGCCGATCCCCGCCTTGCGGTCTGCGGATAAATCCGGCAAGATGATCGAAGATTTGATTCGCAGGCATGAAATGGAAGGTAATTATCTCGTTCGCTCTAGCGGCTGGTTTGGCAACGGTCAGCGCCGAAGATTCGCCCTTGCCATCACCCTCTCCGAGCGGGAGCACCAGCGAAATGGAAGAGCCTGCTCTTCCAGTGCCTGATCCCGGGCAGTCGAATCCTGAGACCGGTTTGTTGCCGGAATCGGGCGAGCTTCCGGCGCGGCTGCCGCCCGAGGTACCATCGAAGTTGTCGCCGGAGGGAGCGGCGCCCGAGGCTACGTCGAAAAGCTCAGGGCGATTCGACGAGATTCGGTCTTTGGCAATGAACAGTCCCCGGGCTGCTTACCTGCTGAAGCGTGCGAGACATAGTTCGAATTCCGCCGCTCGCCATCTTTATCTCCGTGCCTACTACGTTGCGGTGGCATCTCAAATGCGAAAGCTCGATCCGAATCTCAAGTCGTCAATCGAGACGTATGAGGAAACACAAATGCACGAGGTCTCCGGCTCCCACAGTTCGCCCGCGCGAACTGCCTTTCATCATTCAAGGGTGCACAGGACAGCGAGCCAGGAGCATCACAGATCGCACAGACTTTCTTATCAGCACCATTACAGAAGGTACATCATCATCGATTACCCATATGGGCCTCCGTATGGGCCGGAATTTCCGCCTTACGGTCCGCCGATGGTATTCTATCCTTAGTGACCCAGGATATACGGACGAGGATGAGAACGAGCGCGATAGGGTACTTTTCGGGCCGTAAGATCGGCGCAATTTTATGTGGAGACGTCGCATCATCTAGGTTCGGACACCGGGAGACGTTTTAAGATGACCAGGAGAAGGATAACGAGCAGAGGCAAAATCCATCCTGTCCAACCCAAAATAGTGACGTGCGCGGTATCGATAGGGTAGTTTCCATCCGCCACCACGTAGGGAATCACTCCGACGGCGTTGAGCGCTCCATGGCCAATCGCTGCCGGCCAGATACTTCCTGTTGCCAAACGCAGCCAACCAAAGAGGACTCCGAAGATGACGCAAAAAATGGTCATCAGGACAATGCCGAATTTCGGATGAGAAGGATAATTGTATCCCAGTAGAATGACCGGCGAATACCAGAGTCCGGACAGCGTTCCCGTCCAGAGGAGTGCCGGCCATTGGCCTAACGGCAAGAGCTTTGGCAGCAAGAATCCGCGCCAGCCCCATTCTTCACCAAACGAAAAGATGGCATTTAATGCGGGGGCAATGAGGAGCGCTCCCAATTGGATGAGGGCCATTTTTTGCACTGAAAATCGGGCTAAAGCTGCGGCGCCATCGGGGCGTTGCAGCAAGAGATGGCGGTATCCTGAGAAACTCTCGAGATCGAGATGGAACATGCCTAGAAGCACTCCAATAAACGGTGTCGCGAGTCCGATGATCGTAAAACCGAACCAGGCGAAGAGCCAGTATCCGAGAGGCTGCGGCCGGGGGCCGATTCCCAGCCCCGTGGTCGGGATGAGCGGGATGACCGATTTTGGACAAAAAAGTCTGACGACCAGCACTCCGACTGCCGGCGCAAACATCATCAAGGTTAAAAAAATGCGCGCCGTTGGCGTCCGTAATCCCAGGCCACTTAGCCAAAGCGGTAAAGCCATCGACAAACCCAAACCGAAGGTCACAGCACAGAAAAGACAAACCGCTTTGGCATCGATCGATTTTGAATCGGCAACTTTAAGGCTCATAGGAGGGGTGATCAGGGATGTTTCCAAGTGGATAGTTTTTCATCAGGCAGGTGAGGGCTTTACAAAAGCCGGCCAAGAGAAACAATCCAGATTCGATGATTGACTATAGCTTCCCGGAACAGGACGATATCGAAAATTCGCCCGTGGTACTCCAAAGAGCAGACGACACGCTTCAGGCGGCATAGGTGTGATCTCATGAATAAAGATGAATTTAGGAAGTTTTATCGGGAACATTTAGCAGTGCCGGTGGCAGGGTTCGGGATGGCGGCCGTGTTGCTGACGGTTTACCTGCTTGTGATGACCTGGCTCGCGGAAAAGGTCCACCTCATGCAGTTCAGCATCGGTAGATTCGGGCACTGAAAGACAGGAGTTCAGGAGTTGCAGGAGTTCAGGAGTTACAGAATGAAGAACAGGATTTCTGACTCCGACGGTTGCCAGCTCACGGCTTGACTCATTCTGTAACTCCTGAACTCCTGCAACTCCTGAACTCCTGTTTTAAATCAGTCCTGCGTCCGACAGTTCGCTCTTGATGTACGCATAGTAGATCGGCGCAGCAATAAGTCCTGCGATACCGAAGGCCACCTCCAGGACGAGCATAGCGAGCAACAATTCCCAGGCGCTAGCTTGGATTCGGGTGCCTACAATGCGCGCGTTGAGAAAATATTCCAGTTTGTGAATGACCACTAAAAAAATCAGGGCAACGATTGCGACGTAGACTGAGATCGAGAGGCCCGCGACGAAGATAAGTGAGTTTGAGATCAGGTTGCCGATCACCGGAAGCAAGCCCGCGAGGAAGGTGACGGCAATGAGTGTCTTGCTCAGCGGTAGATGGATCCCGAAAGCGGGTAGTAGCCCGGCCAGGAAAATCGCGGTAAAAACGGTATTGATGGCGGAGATTTTCACCTGGGCAAAGATAATCTGCCGGAAAGCACGGGCGAATCGGAAGACGCGTGCAGAAAGAGCGGCTGCGAACGGGAGCCTCTGGTTGATGGCCGGGCCCTCCTCGTGCAGCGAAATCAATGCTCCGATCACCATGCCCACCAGGCTGCGAACGAAGAAATGCATGAGTTCTTTTCCGGCGTGCTGAATCTCTTTGGAATGTTCGTCAACCCAATCGCCGGCGAACGACTTCAGGGCATCCACGTTGCTAGGCAAGCTGTCCACAATCCAGGGGGGGAGCTTGGTACGCGCGTCCGTGAGGATGTGGTCTGTTTTATCGAGCAGCGCCTCTAGATTTCCGGTGTCACTTTTGAAGAAGGCGAATATGCCCAAAGTGAACAGCATGAGAAGGGCAACCGTAATGATCGACAGCGTAGCCAAAGCCACCAGACGAGCGCCCTTGCTTGACAGCCGTTTTTCGACTAGCGGAGCCAGCAGACGCACCAGCTCGTGAATCAGCAGGCCGGCCAGCAGGGCCGAAAGCAAGTGGAGTTTCAGCACGAGAAACAGGGCGATGCCGGTAAGGATCCAGGATGCAACCGCGGATCGCGAAGAAGCGTTGAAAGATAACTTGCCGGGTGTCCCGGTGTCGGGGGTCATCGTTAATTCAGAAGTTCAGGATTTGGAGTTCAGGATTTTCCGACTTGGACGGTTGCCAGTTTACGGCTTGAATGCATTCTGTAACTCTTGAACTTCTGTCAACGTGTTTTCTAACAAGGTAGGTGAGAAGCATGGCTAATCGAATGGCTGGCAAGATTGCCGTAGTCACCGCAGCCGGTCACGGTATTGGACGTGCGACGGCGGCAATGTTCACACGTGAAGGCGCGAAAGTCATCGCGATTGATATCGATGAGGCGGCGTTAATTTCGATTCCAGACGCTATCCCTTGCCGGCTCGATGTCACGGACCGAGAAGCGATTCAGCGCTTGGCAGCTGAGGTTGGAGCAATCGACGTACTTTTTAATTGCGCCGGGGTGGTGCACAGCGGGACGATCCTTCAATCCTCTGAGGAGGAGATGAACTACGCCTTTAACTTGAATGTTCGCTCGATGTACTATCTGATCCAGGCATTTTTACCTTCCATGCTCGCGCAGCGACGCGGATCGGTCATCAACATGTCATCTGTTGCTTCAAGCCTGAAGGGGGTACCGAATCGATTTACCTATTCAGTGACCAAGGCGGCCGTAATCGGGCTGACGAAATCCGTCGCTGCGGATTTCGTTTCTCAGGGAATCCGCTGCAACGCCATCTGCCCGGGAACGGTGCAGACACCGTCGCTTAATGAGCGAATCCGCGTTCAGGCGGCTGCCGCAAAGCGCCTTGAAGAGGAGGTACGCGCCGAGTTTGTGGCTCGACAGCCGATGGGGCGTTTGGGCAATGTGGATGAAATAGCGTGTCTCGCCACTTACCTCGCATCGGACGAATCGAACTACACGACCGGGCAAGTTCACATTATTGACGGGGGTTGGCTCAATTGAGGAAGAAACTGGTTTTCGATCGGTTCGGTGAGGGTCGAAAACATCCGCTTTAGCGCATGGTGCAAAGTGCTTTCTTGAATTCTGGCGAGCCCCGGCAGTTTGGCTCGATTAAATCTCTGGCCCTTATTTCCGATACACACGGGCTGCTTCGCGATTCGGTGGCTGAAGCGCTGGAGCGGTTTGATCTGATCGTGCATGCCGGCGACGTCGGCCCTCGCAGCCTGCTGCAACGCCTGGAAACGATTGCACCGGTTGTCGCGGTGCGAGGAAACGTCGATCACGACTTGGCCTTTTTGCCTCCGACCGAATTGATTTCCGTGAACCATCAATTCATCTATGTGCTGCACGATCTGAGTCTTTTGGATCTTGACCCGGCGAACGCTGGACTGGCGATGGTGGTCTCAGGCCACTCGCACCAGCCAAAAATCGATCGGAGGCGGGGCGTTCTGTACGTCAACCCTGGCAGCATCGGACCCAGGCGATTTCGTTTGCCTGTTTCCTTCGCGAAGGTGGCCTTCGAAGAACAAAAGTTTGTGGTCGAATTGGTTCATCTCGACACGTAGTGTCTAACCTCGGTTCTAGCCAGACTGAGGGAGATTTGTTCGAAATTCGATTTGGAGATATTCCGGATGACGCCTCGTTCCAGTAAGGATCAATTCAACGCCAATGCCGAAAAGTACGCGGTCAGCAACGTTCACCGGGCAGGCCCGAGTCTGCCCGTTCTATTGGAACTCGCCCAGCCGGTTCCAAGTGATCAGTCCCTTGATGTCGCCACTGGAACAGGACATACCGCGTTAGCGGTCGCCCGTCTCGTTGCGAAAACAATCGGAATTGACATCGCACCTAAAATGCTTGAACAAGCCCGCCGACTCGCAGCCGAGCAAGGGATCGGCAATGCGCATTCATCGAAGGTTCAGCCGAAAAGATGCCTCTGGAGGACGGGCAATTCTCGCTGGTGACGGCACGGCATGCTCCTCATCATTTTCACAATGTCCCTCAGTTCTTGTCGGAGGTCCGCCGAGTGATGGCGCCCCGCGGTCGATTTGTCTTGTCTGACCAGGTCTCGGCATCGGCGGATGTTTTTGAATGGGTCGATTACTGGGAACGCACGCGTGATCCGTCGCACTTTGTGCAGCGAACGATTGAGCAGTGGCGCGAAGAGGTGATGCGGGCCCGCCTGAGATGGATCGAGCATCGACTTGTTCCCTATCGACTTGAGTTCGATTGGTGGGTGGAAGCGGCGGGTTGCAGCGACTCGGTGATATCTGCTTTAGTCGAACATGCAGCGCAGGCGCCTCCGTCAGTGCGCGATTCGCTCGGGCTGGAATTTGACCCGACCGGCCGCGTGATGGCTTTCCAGGAACCAATGCTGGTGGTCCGGCTAGAGCACTTCGCGTAGGAGTTCGGGAGTTGGAGAATGAAAAGTCTGGCCGGCGTTTGGCGCTCGCCGGTGAAATGTCTCGCACTGGCGTCGAAGCTCACCCGATTGGGTAAGAGGGGGACGGTGGTCAATCTGGCTGAACCGTGCTACAGCTGGTCTGGACAAAGGAGATTGGGAAAGATGTTTTTGAAACGATTTCGCCTGAAGGGTTTGGTTGACGAGTCGAAACTGGTAAGAATGACTGGAGGGGAACTGAAAACAAGGTCGGCTTCCGGGGCCGCGGTGGTCGATGTACGACTTGGAATGCGGTTCGCTAAAGGGCATTTTCCGGGCAGTTTAAATGTCGGATTAGGGGGTCGCAGTTTCGTTGCCTGCATCAGCCTGTTCGTGCCGAAGCAAGGTCAGACTGTGCTGGTGGTGGATAAACCGGAGGACGCAAGAAAAGCTCAAATAGACCTGGCTCGGGCCGGGTTCGAAAACGTCGCGGGATTCATCGCAGCCGGCGATCTTCCGGAGCTGCATCAACTTACCCAGTTAAACGTCCTTGACCTTTATTCGACGCTGTCCCGGGGGGGCAAACCTGCGATTCTTGACATCAGATCTCCTGATGAATGGAAATCAAATGGGATCCCGGGTTCCCGAAATATCCCGTTGGTGCAACTTCCGGCGCGTGCAGCGGAGCTCTCTTTCTCTAATCCGCTGGTGGTTGTCTGTCAGGACGGATATCAGAGCGCGGCGGCGTCGAGCTGGCTTCAAGCCAACGGCTTCGATAGCATACAACAATTACTCGGTGGTATGGATGCGTACACTAGAGTTCCTTTCAACGAGGACGTTGAAGCGTTGTCATATTGTGCATCGCAGTCCGAATGAATGCTTGGCCTCGCTCTATAACGTTACCCCATAAACCTTATCGTTAGGATTATTGAGGGGCGTTCCGTATCAACGCGATGGCGAGCACTTCATCAATCGTTTCAACCGGCCGAAAGCGAAGCCGCTCCTTCGCCTCCAGAGGGATATCGTCGAGATCTTTGACGTTTCCCTTCGGAATGATGATCTCTGCAATCCCTGCCCTCAGCGCGGCCAGACTCTTTTCTTTGAGGCCGCCGATCGGAAGCACCACCCCGCGAAGCGTGATCTCGCCGGTCATTGCGACGTCGTTACGGACCGGACAGTCGCCAAAAAGGCTGGCGAGTGCAGTGGTTATTGCCACACCGGCGCTCGGGCCGTCTTTTTGAATGGCACCGCTCGGCACATGGATATGCACATCATTTTGCGCGAACAATTCGGAGTTGATGCCGAGATCCTTCGCGCGGGCGCGGACCAAGCTGTAAGCCGCTTGCATCGATTCGCGCATCACGTCCCCCACCTGACCCGTTAACAAAAATCCCCCTTTACCCGGATATTTCGTTGCCTCGACGAACAGGATATCGCCTCCTGTTGGGGTATAGGCCAAGCCGGTGACCACGCCAACGAGACTCTGTGATAAACGCTGCTCATGCTCGCTGCGAGCGGAGTTTCCCAGGATTCCTCGCACCAGGTTCGCAGTGACTGTGACGTCGGCTCGAACACCACGAGCGATCTCGGCAGCGATGCTTCGACAGACGGCGGCAATTTTTCGTTCAAGGTCACGAACGCCGGCTTCATAGGTGTATTCCTGAATGATCACCCTGATAGCGTCTTCATCGAATTTGCATTGGTCGGCCCCCAATCCATGTTCCTCGATTTGTCTGGGAACAAGGTATCGCCTTGCGATGTTCAGTTTTTCCACCTCGGTATAGCCCGACACGGCAATCGTCTCCAACCGGTCGCGCAGTGGAGATGGAATGCCTTCCATGTAATTCGCGGTGCAAATAAAAATTACATGGCTTAAATCAAATGGCACATCCAGGTAACGATCTCCGAAACTGTGATTCTGCCGTGGATCAAGCACTTCGAGGAGTGCGCTCGCGGGATCGCCGCGCATGTCGGACCCGATTTTGTCAACCTCGTCCAGCATCATCACCGGATTGCGAACCCCAGCTCTGCGAATCTCCTGAATGATGCGCCCCGGCATCGCGCCAATGTAGGTTCTGCGATGACCGCGTATCTCCGCTTCATCGCGAATTCCTCCGAGAGATATGCGAGTGAATTTTCTGCCGAGCGCATCCGCGATCGATTGGCCAAGACTCGTCTTACCGACTCCTGGCGGGCCGAGAAAACAAAGGATCGGGCTCCGTCCGCTCGGATTCAGCTTCCGCACGGCAAGGAACTCCACGATGCGACGCTTTACTTTTTCCAGGCCGTAGTGGTCGCGATCGAGGATTTCTTGGGCCCGCCCAAGATCGGTATTATCGTCTGTCGACTTATTCCAAGGCAGATCCGCCAACATCTCGACGTAAGAAACAATTACGGAGTATTCGGGGCTGGCGCTTGGGATGTGGCTCAGACGCTTCAACTCCTTATCCGCAGCGGCGAGAACGTCCTGGTTCGCTCCGGAATCTTGAAGCTTCTTGCGGAGCAAATCCGCCTGCTCTTCTCCTTCGGCTTCCTCTTCGCCAAGCTCTCGTTGGATCGCCCGGAGCTGTTCACGAAGATATGCTCGACGTTGCGTGTCGGAAAATTGACCCTCGACATCTTTTCGTAATTTTTGCTGTAACTCCGCAATCTCAAGCTGGCGTTGGAGCGCCTCCTGTGCCGTAAGCATCCGGCGCAACAGATCGGTCTCTTCTAGAATTCGCTGTTTGGTCGCCAGGTCAATCCCAAGATTACCGGCTAACAGATCGGTCAACTGCTCGGGGTCTTCCACCCCAACCAGTGCGGCGCGCGCCTGGTCCGGTATTTCGGGAGAGAGTTCTAACAACCTCAAAGCGCCTCGTCGGAGATTGTTAAAGGAAGCTTGCAATTGAGCGTCTTCCTTTTCAGGAATGACTGTTTTGACGGTCTGGACGATGGCGCGGAGGTAGGGCTCCGTTTGCACGAACGACTCCAAAGCGATCCGTTTTAGAACCTGGACGATCAAGATAATCGCTCCGTCCGGTTGGCGAATCAGCTTCAGGACCTGGGCCGAGACCCCGATACGGTGAAGATCGGAAGGCTCGGGCCGATCCAAACTCTCATCTCGCTGGGTCACCAATCCAAGGTGCTTATTTTCCGGCAATTCAGAATCGACCAGCTTGATCGCGGCCGGGCGTCCAATGGTGAGTGGTACAACCATTCCGGGAAACAAAACAATTCCCCGGACGGGCAAAATCGCGAGTGTCTCGTTCGGCTCGTTCTGTGAAGCCTCCCCGGCGGGGTCCGCATGGCTTGAGTTCGTCGTATCGAGAGCCGGATCAACGGCGGCACTATTATCCGGTGCTTTGCTTAAAACGGGGTCGTGTAAATCTTGTTGCTCTGGCTGCTCTGAGCTCATGAAATGTTAGGGGAGGGATACGTTAGAATATTGGCCCTGCTGAAGGACGCGAGAAGCCCCGGTGCCTCAGGCATGCGCGGTTCGTGGCAGGAAGATCCACAAAAGACCATTTTCCCACTCGGTAGTAATTCTTCGTGGGTCGTAGCCAGCGGGAACTTCCACCTCCCGCTCAAACTGGCCATGGTCAATCTCCATGGCAACGACTCGGACCGGCTTGCGCGTCGTTGAAAAAGGCATCTCCAGTTGCTGCAGTGGTTCAGGCGCTTCGCGGTAGCCTCGAATCCAGATTCGGTCCAACCCTACTTCGAATTCAATCTGATCGGGCTCAACGCCAGCCATTTCGACGCAAATCCGAAAGCAGGAAGCGCATTGAAACACGTTGATCGGAGGACGCCACTGCACCCCGGAATCATGAAAATTAGAGAAATGGACCTTGGTGATCTGGTAGGCCACTTCGCCGATCTGTCCCTCAAGAAGGCGTAGGCGAAATGTTCGGGTTTTTCGGCTCACTGACCACAATGGACGCAACCGCTGACCGAAGCAACCGACAAGAGTTCATGATTTTAAGATTGCTGAAGGCGGTGGTTATAAAGGTATGGAGACCAAAGTTTCTGTTTTCGCCTTCCGGTCGATACGCCTTTTGCGTTCTTCTTGGTCATGGCCAGAAACCGTCATCTTAGACACTTCGAGTGATCCGTGCCCGACCCGCCAATAGGTGGCGAGACGGCTTTCAAATCGGCCCGGCTTTTCTGCGTAAACCAACTTTGCCAGTTTGAAGGCCTCCGATTGCAGCTTTTGCTTACGACGATCCAGCATTTGCAGGAAAATCCGGCGGATTTCCGCGGACTCTTGGGTTTCCGAAGGGTCGTAGGGTTCGTTCAAGATTTTTGCGCGTAAGATTGCGAGGTCATTTGCATCCCCCAAGCGATCGGTCAGTTGATCGATCTCGTCCACCGAGACGTTCATCATTTTGGGCCAGATCGGTTTGAGTAATCGCAACTGATAACCCAGGGCCTTGGCCGATTTCCGCAGCTCGTGCCACGTATTATCATCACTCCTCTCGTGGCCCATCACCTCAAACTGCCAAACCAGGTTTTTGGCTTTACGGTAAGTCCGCCGCAACCCGATCCCCACATAGATCTCCCATTCGTTCGCAGTTCCTGCCGGGATGCCTTCGAACCAGAGAGCGGCACCGCT
>Ga0210390_10001444_pt1 | contig 22767 bp, 19 predicted proteins | sample IncBWH11OmetaG_FD_161050 | JGI IMG/M metagenome (GOLD analysis project Ga0210390, IMG submission 161050) | Forest soil microbial communities from Barre Woods Harvard Forest LTER site, Petersham, Massachusetts, United States - Inc-BW-H-11-O ... | reverse complement strand
GCTTTGAAGGGCGAAAAAGACCGCGCTCGATCCCTTTATCTGGACTTCATCGGGCTGTGGAAAGATGCGGACCCGGAGATCCCGATCCTGAAACAAGCGAAGACGGAATACGCAGCCTTGCAATCGTCCCGTTAACTCTCCCGTCTGTAGGCTTTACCTGCGGCCCTGCGCCGCACCATCCTGGAACTGGCCCGCAGCAAGTATCGAGACTTCAACGATTCGCATCTCTGCCAAAAACTTCACAGTGAGGAGAACCTCGTGGTCAGCCGCGAAAGCGTTCGCCGCATCTTACATCGAGCCCAGCTGGCTTCCCCGCAGAAACGCCGTCCCCGCCGTCCGAGCGACAACGTAGGTGCACTTGACAGGCCCCGTTGCGGAGCACATAATTTGTGACTCCCCCTTGACAGGCCGATCCCCCTAACTGGAAGACGATTCCGATTGATTGCGTTCTAGGATGGTGCCTTTACGTCTTGCCTCATGCAGCGCGTTTGTTCGGTGGTTGCGAGAGTGATTCGAACCAAGTGCGTGCCTAAGGACCCTCTCGAAGCCTGCCAGCAGAGCTGTATTGCCCTCCCGCACTATGCTTTAATCGCTGCGGTCGTTTGCTTTTGGTGGTGCCAGTCAGGAACAAGCTACGGTCAGATGAGCGTGCTGACCTACCACAATGATGTCTCGCGTACCGGGCAAAACCTCAACGAGACCATTCTGACCCCTGCCAACGTGAGCCAAAATCAATTTGGAAGACTTCTCTCTTACAGCGTGGACGGATTTGTCGTTGCCCAGCCTCTTTACCTGCAAAATGTCCCCATCCCCAATTTAGGCTCGCACAACGTGGTATATGTCGCGACCTTGCACGACAGCCTTTATGCTTTCGACGCCGACGCAACCAACCCGAACGCGGTCCCGCTCTGGCAGATCAGCTTCATTAATCCGGCATTGGGTATCACCACCGTCAGCGGGGCTGCCGCGGGTTGCACCAACGTTACGAAATTCACCGAGCACGGAATAGTGGGGACGCCCGTGATCGACGCCAGTTCAGGAACTTTGTATGTGATCGTCAAGACTGACGAGAACGGGACCTACGTGCAGAGATTGCACGCAATGGACATTGGCACGGGACAGGAAAAATTTGGCGGTCCGGTGGTGATCTCAGCTTCTGTACCTGGAACCGGCGACGGCACTTCCACAGTCACCTTCGATGCGCTGAATCAGATGTCGCGGCCGGGGCTGCTCCTGCTCAACAACACGATTTACGCCCTGTTCGGTGCGAATGTTGCAAAGGGGTTCACAATCACGGGTGGGTGTTGGCCTATGACTCCCAGACGCTTCAGCAGACAGGAGTGTTCAACACCACGCCCAATGACAGCAATGGAGGATCCTGGCAAGCGGGTTCGGGGCCTGCGGCAGACAGCAACGGAAACATCTACTTCGAAACCGCCGATGCGCTTTTCGACGCCGATCTCGGGGGCGCGGATTTCGGCGATTCGATTCTCAAGCTGAACATGGGAAACAATGGACTCTCCCTGAGCGACTATTTCACTCCGATGAGCCAGGCAATCGACGACCAGGACGATCTTGATCTGGCTTCGGTCGGACCTCTGCTTCTGCCGGATGAGCCTGGACCGTACCCTCACCTGCTGATTGGGTCGGGGAAGGACGAAACGATTTATCTGGTGAACCGCGACGCGATGGGAGGGTACAACCCGACGCAAGACCAAATCGTCGAAGAGGTGCCGGCCGCCTTTTCGTTCCAGCGCGATGGCGTGCCAACCTACTGGAACGGGATGGTGTACTTTGAACAGCTCCGCTCGCCTGTCATCGCCTATTCGCTCAGCAACGGCTTGCTCTCGACAGCTCCAGTTGCGCAGACGCAGACGTCGTACCCGCGTGTGAACCCTTCCTCCATCTCGGCTAATGGAAATACCAACGGTATCCTCTGGCTTGTCACTGGCAATTCGACGACGACCACGTCTACGCTTCGAGCTTTCGATCCGACGAACTTGCTCACCGAGTTTTACGACAGCGATCAGGCTGGGACGAGAGACACTTTGAGTCCTACGGCTCACTGGGCCACACCAACGGTCGCGAATGGCAAAGTGTACGTCGGCACGCAGACCCAGTTGGTGGTTTACGGACTGATCGGGTTGGCTCCGGTCGCGACACCGTCCCCGACCAGCCTGGTCTTCGGCAACCAGAACGTGGGTTCAACCAGCGCTCCTCAGGCGATTACTCTGACTAACACCGGCAACGCCCCGCTCGCGGTCAGCAGCATCGCGGTGACTGGCACCAACGCTGGTGATTTTGGGCAGACGAACAATTGCAGCACGTATATGGTTCCCGGGGCCTATTGCACGATCAATGTCACATTTTCACCCGCAGCAACCGGTGGGCGCGTCGGCGCGGTGACCATTACCGATAACGCGAGTAACAGCCCCCAGAACGTAGGCCTGACGGGTACCGGCGTAATTCCTCAGGTTCCAACTGTCAGCCTTTCTCCGGGCAGCCTCAGTTTTGGTAATCAGGCGGTGACTACCACGAGCGCCATCGAAACCTCTACGCTCACTAACACAGGTACAGGGACGCTCACGATTTCCAGCATTGTGTCCAGCGGCGACTTCGCGCTAGCTTCAACGGCTACGTCTTGCGCTTACGCCGGGGGCATGGTGAATGTGGGGGCCAGTTGTACGATCGATGTGACTTTCACTCCCACTCAGGCCGGCAATCGCGCCGGATCAATCGCGGTCACCGATAACGCCCCAGACAGTCCAGAAGTGGTCAGTCTGACAGGGACCGGAGTACAGGGCACGAGTCCGGGACCACTCATCAGCCAACCGCTCAACCCCGCGGCAGCGGTCCCGGGTGGCGCTGGCTTCGCCTTGGCTGTAAGCGGGACTGGCTTTGTGCGGGCGTCCGTGATCACCTGGAACGGCAGCCCAAGAACGACCAACTACATCAGCAGTTCGCAGCTGACCGCGACCATTTCTGCCTCGGATATCGCCACCGCTGGCACGGCGGCAGTAACTGTCGTCAATCCGTCCCCGGGGGGTGGGCCATCTAATGTTGTTTTCTTCGAGATCACGAACCCCAACGCAAATATATCTTTTGGCCGGTCCGATCTGGCTGTGGGAACGAATCCCGCGGCCGTTGCCGCAGGTGACGTCAACGGTGACGGGAAACTGGACTTGATGATCGCAAACAGCGGTAGCAATAATGTGAGCGTGCTGTTAGGCAACGGGGATGGCACCTTCCAGGCTCCGGCCAACTATAGCGCAGGCAGCACTCCCGTCTCGGTTGCCTTGGGCGATTTCAACGGTGACGGCAAGCTGGACCTGGTAGTGGCGAATTCAAATAGCGGCAGTGCGAGCGTGTTACTGGGTAATGGCGACGGCACCTTCCAAACTGCGATCGCCTACAGCACGGACGTGTCGCCCAATTATGTCGCGGTTGCGGATCTCAACGGGGACGGCGCGCTGGATTTCGTGGTAGCAAACGCGAGCGGCAACGATGTAAGCATCTTGCTGGGCAACGGCGACGGCACCTTCCAAACCGCGGTCAACTACCCCGTAGGCAGCACGCCTGATTTCGTCGGGTTGGGGGACTTCAATGGTGATGGCATTGTGGACCTGGCAGTCACCAACCAGGGCAGCAACAACGTAAGCGTGTTGCTGGGTAATGGCGATGGCACCTTCCAGACCGCGGTCAACTATAGTGCGGGCAACGCTCCGAATTCCGTGGCTGTGGCGGATTTCAACGGCGACGGGGTATTGGATCTGGTGACAACGAACAACGCCGACAACACCGTCGGGGTTCTGCTGGGCAATGGCAACGGTACTTTCCAGCCTTCCGTGAACTACGGCGTGGGAGCTAGCCCCAATTTTGTAGCGTTGGCAGACATCGACGGTGACGGCAAGCTGGATTTGGTAGTTGCGAGCTCGAACGGGAATTACGTAAGCGTGCTGCTGGGGAATGGCAACGGTACTTTCCAGACGGCGGTCAATACTGGCGTCGGTACAGGCCCCAATTCCGTCGCGGTGGCAGATTTCAACGCAGATGGCAGGATGGACATGGCTGTCGCCAACTATGGCGGGGGCAGTGTATCCATTTTGTCTCAGGTTCCCGTGGCCACGCTCGCTCCTCCCGGCGTGACGTTTGCCAACCAGGTTGTCGATTCGAGCAGCTCGCCACAGACCGTAACGCTCACCAACAACGGGAGCGCTTCGCTGAAGGTGACGAGCGTTAGTATCCTCGGAACGAACTCAGGAGATTTTACCCAAACCAATACCTGCGGTGGGGTCGTCGCCGCCGGCGCCTACTGCACCATAGCGGTTACGTTCACGCCGTCCGTCGCTGGCAATCGAGGCGCCACGCTTGCTGTTAATGACAACGCCAGCGGAGGCCAGCAAACTGCTCCGCTCGGTGGCACAGGAATCCAAGCCAGCACTTCCGTATGGCTGAGCACGAGTGTGAATCCGTCGGTATTCGATCAGGCCGTGGGTTTTACTGCCGCGATTACTCCACAGTTCGGTGGGCAGGCCACCGGGACGGTGAGCTTCATGGATGGAACGACGCTGCTCGGCAACGCGGCGGTGAGTGGCAATGCTGCAACTTTGAACACCAGTCAGTTGGTTGTTGGGAATCACACGATCACCGCTTCTTATTCCGGGGATTCCAATTTCACCGGCAGCACATCCCCCGGGCTGGGGCAGGTCGTGAATCAGTCGCCGACCGCCAGCACACTGACTGTCTCGCCCAACCCTTCCACCGTGGATCAATCCGTGCTGCTCTCGGCGACAGTTTCAGGCCAATTCGGGGGAACACCAACCGGGACGGTCACGTTCAAGGGTGGCGCAACCCTTCTTGGTACCGGCACACTCAGTAACGGCCAGGCGACCCTTAACTATGCGTTCAAGACTTCCGGGGTTCGACCAGTGATCGCCAGCTATTCCGGGGACGCAAACTTCCTCCCAAGCACCTCCGCGCCTGTGCAGCAGGCGGTCAACAAGCTACCTACGTCGACCGTCATTATCTCGGGCCAGAATCCGTCGAGCCTCGACCAGTTGGTCACGTTTACCGCCACCGTAAGCTCGGGAAATGGCAACCCGCCCGACGGCGAATCAGTCACCTTCAAGGATGGAACGGTAAAACTGGGGACGGGAACCTTAAGCGGAGGTGCGGCCACGTATTCCACGTCGAACCTGAAACGTGGCACACACAACGTTATCGCGACATACGGTGGAGATGTCGCTCTGGCCGCGAGTGCTTCGACTGTTCTGCCGCAAACGGTCACCCAGGCGGCGAGTACGACCGTTCTGGTGTCATCTCCCGACCCTTCAACCGTAGGTCAATCCGTGCTTCTTACGGCGACGGTCTCAGGACAATTCGGGGGAACGCCGACCGGCACGGTTAGGTTCGTGGCCGGTACAACTTTTCTCGGCAAGGGCGCGGTAAGTGCGGGACAAGCGAGCGTTAATTTTACGTTCAAGACTTCCGGCGTCCGATCAATCACCGCCAGCTATTCCGGGGACGCAAACTTCTTCGCAAGCACCTCCGCACCTGTGCAGCAGACGGTCAACAAGGTGCCGACAACGACCGTACTCATCTCGAGCCAGAATCCGTCAACTCTCAACCAGTCGGTCACGTTTACCGCCACGGTAAGTTCGGGAAGTGGCAATCCGCCCGACGGCGAAGTGGTTACCTTCAAAGATGGTATCGTGAAGCTGGGGACAGGAACCTTAAGCGGAGGCGTGGCAACCTATGCCACTTCGAACCTGAAACACGGGACACATAATATTATCGCGACCTACGGAGGAGATATCACCCTGGCCGCAAGTACCTCGACTGTTCTCCCGCAAATAGTGAACTAAGACACCGATGCGACCATCGGCACCGAGCACCTGCCACCACAGGCGAGGAACGCAAATTGTCGGCGGTGGTAAGGAATCAGGGCCTCGGGGCGAGTTGCGCCTCGCCGAAATATCGACGATCAATGGGTAAGTGATGCGATCGCCTGATTAGAAGAGCTCGATGGCGGCGGCATGGCCCGAAGCAGAAGCGAGTCGAGCCTCCCTTGTAACCAGTGCAGCTCCGAGTTTTTCGGCGAGCACAATGTAGGCAGCATCGTAGGCAGAAAGATTGTGACGCAGTTGCCAAATTCGCGGCAGGAGCACGAAATGCGGATACCGAGTAATACGAAGATCCAGCAGATCGCGGACCGCCTCGTCAGCGCGAATTACCGGGACAACTCGTTGCAATGCGAGACGCCTTAGTACCTGCGTGACCTCGAGATCCAGGAGGTCAGGCGCGTGTAGCGTTTCGTTACGCGAATAAATTCGCTTCTCGATGCTCTGCCCCGCAGCTGTCTGAAGAAGCCAGTCAACGGCGGCCGACGCATCCAGGACGATCATCGCGCCTCGCGCTCTTCTCGCACCAGGTGAGCGCTATCGATCCGAGCTGAAACCGGCTTACGTTTATGCAACCGCTCCCGCAATTCTGCCAGCGTTGGCTTCTCAGCGATTTCCTTGATCTCGGCTAACAGATAGTCCGAAAGCGACATACCTGCCATAGCAGCGCGAGCTTTCAGGCTACGATGTAGGGCATCAGGTACATTACGAAGCTGAATCATCTTGGACATGTCCGAAGCATACTTTCATGTCATTCACATGTCAATACGATTGCCTTTCCCAAGTCCCCCCCGAAGTTCTACGGAAGCCGCTCCAGGTCCGTCGCCTCGACCGCACGAGGCTGCAAATTCAAAGGCGGCGCCAGACCGGGCGCGACCCTGGGATGAAGTTTGCCCTCCACGGCGTCTCGCACGGCACTAACTTTTTGTTGGGATTGGCGTGAAAGAGGTATTTGCCGGCGGAGGCGGCCGCGGTTCGGCAGGTCTCAACAAGACCGAGCTTGCGGCACTCCTCGCGGTATCAGTTCCAACTATCGGCGATTGGCTCTCCATTCTGGAAGTGACCGGTCAAATCATTCTGGTGCCTCCATACTTTCGAAAGCTGCGGCAAGCGGCTCATCAAGTCACTGAAGATTTACTGGGAGAACTCCGGCCTCGCCTGCTATCTGCTGGGCGTGACTCCCTCGGTTGAGCTTGAGCGTTCCCCATTTCTGGGAGCCTTGTTCGAGGGTTTCGTCGCAGCGGAGATACTCAAGAGCCAGGCCAATCAAGGAATACGGAAGGAACTCTACTACTTCTGCGATCAGCAGGGCTTGGAGGTAGACTTCCTCGTGCCACGGCCCAACTCAAACCTCTGGTTGATTGAAGCTAAAACTGGGAAGACGGCCCAGCCATCCATGGCCTGTCCGCTGCTCTCATTGCGTCGAGCCATGCTTCAAAGGTCCGGAAGGTTGATCGTAGTCCACAGAAAGTCCCGCTCGCAATTGCAGACGGCAGCCATCGCTCGCGGGGTTGGAGCTGTTGATGTTGAACGCTTCATCCCAGGAGCTCGCTACGCAAGCGAAGCTCGGCTCTCGCAAGTCAATTCTGTAACTCGATGAAGATAGGATACATAGTGGGTTTGTTTCGCCAAAACCCGCCGACCTCCGCATTTTGGACGTCTCTATGGTCATAAACATATACATCGTGCCACGATATATATTCCGGCATATACTCTTGAGGCTGGTCTACAACGAACCGCAACCACCTTAGGGGTTCTGCCGCTCAATCATTTGCCCGTTAGACGCCCGCACTCTGGATTGCAGATCACGCCCATTGTTCTCAGCAGCAGTTTAGATTCGCCGAGACCTGCCTCAGCCCTCCACCGCTTTGCATCCGATGGTTCTCGCGCGGCAACCTACCTGGGAGGCGGCTCCACCTTGGATGGAAAACCGATGGGCTGCCTTCTCCCGGCCACACAATTTCCAGAGCAAGCTTCAAGCGTCAATCTCTCGAGTCAGGCTTCTGTTCTTTCCGTAATTTCAAAAGCAAGTTCAAGGCACGATAGAAGTCTCGAGCAGTAGCCCTCTGATACCGCAGGGCCTTTTCCAGGGGGTCCTGAAACTTGGCGTGAAGCTGTAGTTGTTCACCATCTCCGTTGCTTTGAGCCAAGGGACCGTTTTTGAGCAGACGTTCATCCGCTTTCTTCGCGGCCATGGTCAGCTCAGAGCACTCCCACCTCGACTCGGGATCGATGATGCTGACGCCAGTGTCCACGAGCTTCGAATTCTCTATGGTGTTGAGAGCAAGCTCGGTGGCTGGATTCCGCCGTTGGCATTGCCTCTGCTCCAGCTTCAGGGCTCGCCCACGGCGAAGGTGTGCAATTGCGACTTCCTCTGTGAGCATCCGCAGAAGGGGATCATCCCCATCGAAGCTCCCGTCGAGGTCCGAAATTAGCGTCTTGTAGTTGGCCTTTTCCCGATCGTCCTTGAAGCGGAAGTTTCGGGCCAAAATACCGTGTTTCGTAGCATTTTGACTGACGACGTCCTTCCCCCTCAGTGTCTTCGCACCGCTGCCTTTTTTGCCGTTTTCGCGGCTGGCTGAGATGACCTTGTCCGTTATCGTTTTTTTGATCTTCATATTCCTCCATTGAGCTGCGAATTAACCAGCTACATGCTTCATTGGCGCACGGCCTGAAGCGACTCGCATCACAAAATGGGAAATTAGATTTGTGAACCTGGCTGACGATCCTGCGTCGAAGGACCTGAACTCCTTTTATTGAGCTTGTTGAATACGCGTGAATAGGCGTTTTCAAGCGCAAAAGCATCGACTCCTAGGCGGAAACACACGTAGTCACATGCGGCTGCTCGAGCGCTACGTTTGCCGAACGCGCTTTGAATCGCACTCTCGTCAAATCCCAACCGCAGCAGATCGAGCCTGTTTCGTCTTGCGTGTAGCAACTGCTGGAAGTAGGGCTTCCAAATATCGACGATAAATGCCTGGCGTAAGTCTGTGAGAGACAGGCGCCCTCCGCTGCCGCGCAGGGCCTTCCACCGGTACCGTGAGAAGTCCGCGCCTAGCAGATCTTCTGGTTGGCAAATACCCTCCATGCGCAGCCACGTTGCAAGGATAAGCAGCAGCTTCTCACTGGTTCGGCAATTTCGCAGCAATATGAGGAGCAAGTTATATTTGACGCCAGAATCCGGGAGTGATTCACGAAGTTCATCACTTATATATTGGGGATGGTCAAATAATGGATAACTGAAGAATCGCTCGTTGGCAAACTGGGTCTGCAGCCACTTAAATCCGTCTTCAGGCAGATGCTCTTCCTGATCTCGCAGGCGCTTAAAAAGCTCCTTGGGGGAGATTTCGTTTACACCAGGGTTGTCAATCGCTTTTGTAGCCTTCATTCATGGCTCCTTGCATCCGCGTGCCTTCCAGCTGCGGCAGTCGCTGCGGCGCCTCGGCCACCGCACATCTCACAACCGTGGGGTGGAGTGCGATTGGCTCGCACGTGCGTATCCGACGGATCCAACGACGAGGTCGACATCGCATTCGGAAAACTCTCCCCTGCGGTAGCCGCGCACTCCGTCACGGCTACGGATAGACCTGTGGTTCCGAGTGCGTTCAAGATGAACTCCGTCTCGCTCGGGCCCCCCGCGGGTGCTCTCGCTGCCCCGATTCTCCTAGAAACATCGGCAGTTCGCGCATCTTATTGGGATGATTCGGATCGACTCCGTGTGCTCGCATCACTTCGTGGATCAGATTGATTTTCAGTTTGGTCAGTGACCTCAGCATCTCGACATTCTTCTTGAACCGCCGTAGGTTTTTCGACGATGTTGGGGGCCCATTTGGTAGAAAAAGCTGGCCGCTGAATGTTGCGTCCACCTGTTTCTGCTGCTGCTGATATCGCACCCACGCCCGTTCTAGCAAAGGTGCCGATGTTCCTCTGGCCTGTGCCGCTTGCAATGCTTGTTTGACGGTCCTCGCCAATCGTTCTCTAGTTTTCGTGGCGGCGTCGATCTGAATTTTTCGTGGCGGCGTCGATCTTCTCGTTTTGCCCTTCATCTCATCCATTCCGATCTGCTCATTCTAAGCAGTCCCCCTGGCGTCCAGACACCGTCGCTCATGGCCAACGGAGATGGCCTAAAGATCATCAGTTGAACCCGCTTGCCTAATTTTCGGGGTGAGGCTAACTATCCGGGCTAATACTGCGTGGATATCGCCTAAGCATACCGCGTGGTGTACGCCCTAATCATGTTCCGTGGTTATCGCCTTACGAAGATCAGCTAAATCAAACTCGAACTTCCTAGGCTAGGATAGACGATCTGGCGTCGATGTCGAGTCTCAGAAGTACATGGCGGAGCCGAGACTGTGTCATATTCTCCGAGTTAAAGCGCTGAACCCACGCGCTTAATGAGCCTTCTGCTACATGCTGTCCTCTCTCTCCAGTCAGCAACCGCTCAATAGTTTTTTCTGATCTGCGCTCTCTGCGCCGATTTCGCTCTTCCGTTTTCATATCTTGAACACCGTGAAGACTGATTGCCCGTTCAGACAAAGCTGGCTTTGACAATGGATCTTCGGCGAAGACCTCGATCTCCGATTCGTCTGGAGAAGTTCGCCGAAACTCTCAACCGTGGTGCACTGTGGCGTGGCATGCAGAAGAAAGCGTAGTCAGGTCCTGCTCTGAATCGTCGCCGGACCGGCTCCGGAATTCCTTACAGATGCCCCAATCGCTCACACTGGCGTCCGGCGTGAACGCCAGGCGGGTCCCCGCGTGACAAAAAGAAACGCCGGCACCCAAACCGAGGATGCCGGCGCTTTGTATCTGCTGAATTCAGTTACGGTGTGATCTTGAAAATGTCTCCAGACCCATTCCCTCCGCCCTGGTTCGTCGTACCGTATAGATTCCCGTACTTGTCGAACACCAGATTACTGAACGAGAACTGGCCGTCGCTCCCGCCGGTAAAAACATAGAGCGAATTGTAGGTCCAGGTGCCCCCCGAGTTTGTGAGTTCATAAACTGTGCCGGAGTTATTAGCGCCATCGCAATGGGTTGTGGCGTAAATATTGCCAGACGCATCCATGATGACGTTGCGGAAAGTTCCCGAAATGCCCCATCCGGCTACGCCGTAAATTACGTTGAAAGTCCAGCCACCGCTTGAGGGCATCAACTCGAAAACGGTGCCGCCGCCCCCAGTACCGCCCTCAGTTGCCGCGCCGTAGAGGTTACCCGACTTATCAAAGATCAGGCCGGCATAGAGAACGGCTCCGTCAGTGCTGTTTTGAAAATCATGAAGAATGCTTTCTGTCCAGCCGGATTTTGACAGCGCCAGCTCGAAGACCGTGCCGTACCCATTAGAGCCTCCCGCGGAAGTCGTGCCGTAGATCTTTCCTCCCGCATCTATGGTGACACCAGCGACGGGAACCGCTCCATCGGTGCCGGAGCCGAAGCTGTAGAGCACCTTCTCTTTCCACTTGCCGTTGGCTTTCTTCGGGACAGTCAGCTTGAAGACTGTGCCGTTGCCGTTCGATCCGCCAGCGGTGGTCGTGCCGTAAAGATTACCCGCCGCATCCATGGCCAAAGCTGCTTCAGGTTTCGCACCGTCCGCTTGTCCCGTGAAACTATACAGCACGGTCTCTCTGCCTTTTGCACCAATCTTGAACACCGTTCCTGCACCGGACGCACCTCCAGCGATAGTTGTACCGTAGAGGTTGCCCGCCACATCCATGACCAAACTCGACTCGGGGTTTGCCCCGTCGGCCCCGCCAGTGAAACTGTGCAGGACAATCTCCTTGCCTTTCCCAGTAACCTTGAACACAGTTCCCACGCCGGAGGCACCACCAGCGTTCGTGGTGCCGTAAAGATATCCCGCTCCATCGATTGTGAAGCCGGCGAGCGGATTTCCGCCATCGCTTCCGCCAGTGAAGTTGTGAATTACGCTGAAGGTCTGCGCGTGCGAGTGTGGGGTCGCGACCGCAGCTAGCCCAAGCACGAACGCGCAAATCACCACACCCTTGAATGTCGCTAATATTGATTCAGCTTTCACGGTGTCAATCTATCCTTTCGAGTCGCAATTTGTGGGGCTCGCACAAGGTCGGCTCATGCCTTGGGGTAGTGCAGTGTGGCCGAACCCAGAGAGTTTCCTATGCCAGCAAAGGGTTGTCAAGAATGCATATTCTTGCATATTACACCTTAGAAACGCCGTCTGGCCGGGGTTTCATCACGCTGGAGAGAAAGGTTGTGTCTTCATTGTTGCCAGCGTTGCAGCCAAGAGACGCAAATCTTTAGCATGCCTACTCAACGCGGAGAAGCAAGACGGGTCTCACCATGAACTCAAAAGCGTTGATGGCATCCACGGTGCGACAAATGAGAGGTTCGGAAACCGGTTCTACGGTAATACCGAGTGACAACTCATCTTCGGACATGCGAGGTTCTTGCCCTAGAGATTCGATGTGGATGTCGTGTCGAGCGAAAACTTCAGAAACGCGAGTCACGATGCCTCGCTCGTCTTTGGTGTTGAGACCGAGATACCAACGAACTGGTCGAGGATTCTCACAAATTTCCAGTTCCGGCGAAGCTCCGAAACCAGATACATTCTTAGCCCTCAATTGACCCTGCGCGAAGTCGCGTGCGATCTCAATCAGATCAGAGACAACGACGGCTCCAGTTGCATCGCCGCCGGCGCCGCGACCGTAGAACATCTGCGTGCCAATCTTGCTCCCGGTCACGAAAACGGCATTGTTCACGTCTTGCACCCTGGCCAGCATGGAATGGCGGCTAATCATCCATGGCCGCACCGATACCTCGATCCCAGATTCAGTATTCTCAGCCGAGCCGATGAGGCGAACAGTGCTGTCGCGACGGTTCACCGCGCGAACATCGGCCGCTCGAATCTGGCGGATGCCACAAGTCGGGATCCGGGATATTTTCAACTTTCCGCCGAAGGCCATTCGCGCAAGGATGCACAGTTTGTCGCGGCTATCCACACCGTCGATGTCCAAGGAAGGATCGGCCTCGGCGTAGCCCTCCTCTTGCGCTTCTCGAAGCGCCTTGTCAAACTCGATGCCGCGCTTCTCCATCTGCGTCAGGATGTAGTTGGCGGTTCCGTTCAAGATGCCATATACCGCGTACAACTGGTCGCCAGTCGTCGATTCGTGAATCACCCGCACGATCGGAATGCTGGAGGCTACGCTGCCTTCAAACCCGATGGGTAGGTTTCGGGAAGTTGCCAGCGCGAAAATCTCATCGCCGTACTCTGCCAGCAGGTTCTTGTTGGCTGTCACCACGGGCTTGCCCGCTTCGAGAGCGGCACGCACGAGTTGTAGAGATTGATCCGTCCCCCCCATGACCTCAACAATCACGTCCACTTCGCGGGCGCGAACAAGTTTTCTCCAATCGGATACGAAGCGAGCGCCGTCGGGAGTGTCTTGCGGTCTGACATCTGAACGCCGGCATATTACGGAAACCTGAAGCTTAATACCGTTTCGCCGTTCGATCAGACCAGCGTGTTGCGAGATAATTTTCGCTGTAGCACGGCCAACCGCGCCAAAACCGACGATACCGACGCGCACTGTTTTCATAACTTCGTAATGGGACATTGCAGGTCGCAATGGTGCAAGCGAACAGCACAGACTACTGGCTGAACTTCAGCCGCGGGAAGGTTTACAATCAAGGGCAGCACCGTGTCATTCTCGACTCTCCAAACACCACTGTACGCGAATTCACTGTACTCAGCAGAGCGCCTTTCACCAACATGACTAAGGTCACTCAACCGCCACTCGGCGCGCAAGCCTCCTCACCGTTTGCTAACGGGTTGACGCTGCCCCTCAAGACCAACGCCCGCGAGTAGAGCCCGCACCCATCTTGAACCGTACAACATGGCTCCAATACCGGTGCCCAGCGTGTTTGTGAAGATGTCTGTCATACCAGAATCCCGGGTCGGAAGAAAGGCTTGCAACACTTCAATCGTTAAACTGACTATTCCGCCCAAAATGATCGTGGCTAGCGCAGCTCGGTCAAGACGTCGCACTGAGGAGAAGTATGCGCAGAAGAGAAATCCGAGGGGAACGAAGCCACCGATGTTGATTAGGACATGATTACAGTAGTTCCAGCTGACCTCGAACTCATCCCAAGGTCGTTCGAGGAACGGCTCGTGCAACACAAAATAACGCACCGGAATGTGGAGATCAGTCGCTGAATTCAACTGGTTATGAACGACGTTGCCGACCCCCTCGTTGATTAAATAGAGCGCGACCGGACCTCGGCTCCTGATCCCATCTGGTTGGTTCGTTTTCCAGGCGTCATAGTCTTGCAAAACTTCGGGCGCAGTAAGATCTCGATCGTAGATAGTCAGTCCCTTTAACTGGCCTTGCCAGCCATTGTCGGCCAGAGGGTGGTTGCCAACGACAAGTTGACCCGTCAAGTCCCTACTCGAGACCGAGAACCTTGGAGATGTGCGCACAAGATCACCATTCACGTAAACTGCTGTGCCTTGTGCATTCGAGGTGATCGTAATAAACATTTGCTGATGCTTGCGAAAAATGTGCTCGATGTACAATTTAGTCTTTGAAGGGCGACTCGGGTCACCAGTTATACGTCGCAAGAACAGGTCATCTATCGATTGATTCACAGAGAATGCGACTGTGCGATTTTCCGGCGCGTAAAATCCGAGTATCGTGCCGCCGATATCGCTGAAATCCGGCTGCAACCAGATTTCTACGGTGCAGGATGTTGAGTCTTCCAGCCCAGCCGGACTAAACACATTGGAGCTCAGTATTAAACCGTATTCTCCGAAATGAATGCCGTTGCCGTTGGTTAGCCAAGTCACCTCATTCTTGGGTGCATGGAATGGCCATAGTCCTGCGGTCAAGATTATGACTAGGACGCATACACAGAGTAGCTCCAGCGCCTTCTTCTGCGTGCCGATTGATAGCGACCGTTGTTTGATTGTTTGGGAGCTATGTAACACGTCGGTCCGATCTTTGGGCAGTTATCGGTTTCTTCGCCTATCCCGTAATGCGAGCTTAAAGATATCACTGGCCTACGTATGCAGGGCTTCAGCGATCCTCTCCCCGGCGTGCCCGTCCCACAACGGCGGTATCGATCCCTTCTTGGCTTTTCCTTCGAGAATCTTTGCCAGCTCAGAGGAAAGCAACCCTAGATCCTGCCCAACCAGAACATTAGTCCCCATGCTAACTGTCACTGGACGTTCAGTGTTACTGCGCAAGGTCAAGCACGGTACCCCCAAGTAAGTTGTTTCTTCCTGAATACCGCCTGAGTCGGTAATAACCACCACAGCGCGGCGCTGCAGCGAGAGGAATTCGATGTAGGGCAATGGTTCCAGCAAGTGAAGCTTTTCGATGTTGATGCCGAATTGTTCGATACGTTGCCGCGTGCGGGGATGCACCGGAAAGACCACTTCCAACTGTTCATTCACATCAAGAAGCGACTTGAGAATACTCCGCAAGCTTGCGCTGTCATCAACATTGGAGGGGCGATGTAGCGTGACGAGGGCGTAGCGTTCCGGCAGGCCATTCCTGGGACATTGCATGGCAACGGGAAGAAGTCGGACCAGAGAATCGATCATCACATTACCCACGCGGTATATTTTCTCCGCCGGAACGCCCTCGCGCTGAAGGTTGATGTCCCCGTCTTCTGAGGGAGTAAACAACAAATCGGCAAGCCGGTCGGTCACAATGCGGTTGATTTCCTCCGGCATGGTGCGATCGAACGAACGGAGACCAGCCTCGACGTGAGCCACGCGAATTCGCAACTTCGAACAAACCAAAGCCGCGGCTACTGTTGAATTCACATCTCCGTAGACGAGCACGACGTCCGGTTTTCGTTCCAAGACAACTGGCTCAAGGCGCTTCATCACTTCGGCGGTCTGCACCGCATGGCTGTGGGAGCCCACATCGAGGTTTACATCCGGCTCCGGCGTGCTCAACTGGGAAAAGAAAATGTCTGATAGATTCTTATCGTAGTGCTGGCCCGTGTGGACCAAGGTCTGCCGAACGTCAGGCCATTTCCCAAGAGCACGCATTACGGGCGCGGCTTTCATGAAGTTCGGCCTGGCTCCTACTACATGAAGAATGTGCATGTCCTCATTCACATACTACCGCAGCGCCTTCTACGACCGACCTCTCGCCGTGTTGTCGAGCTAGTGTGCTGGCCGGGTGTCAGATTCGTACGAAACCCGCCAGACTAGCTTTCCTCCGTCATCAGAAATCAACAATGAACCGTCCAGTTGAACCGCTACACCGACCATTCGCCCGTAAACCTGCGTCTCGGCGGGATCAGGCACAAATCCGGAGAAGAAGGGTATCGGTTCTCCGAAAGGGAGGCCATTGCGGAACGGAACAAAGACGACCTGATATCCGCTCCTGATTCGCCGGTTCCACGAACCGTGCTCAGCAAGAAAAGCACCACTCCAGTAAGAGGTAGGGAACTGTTCTCCCTGGTAAAAGACAAATTGCAGGGGCGCGACGTGTGCCCCTAGCAGCACATCCGGGACGAGTGCCTTCGCGACTAGATCCGGCCGCGACGGCACGCGATTATCCAGGTGATTGCCTAGATAGGAATAGGGAAAACCATAAAAACCACCTTCGACGATGTGGGTAAAATAATCGGACGGAACGTCATCGCCCATGTCGTCGCGTTCATTTACTGCCGACCACAGGCGGCCAGATTCAGGGTTGAAGCCGATACCGACGGCATTCCGCAATCCGCTGGCGAAGATTCGCGTGTTTCGGCCGTCAGGGTCGGCGACCAAAATCGCAGCTCGTCGGGGATCGGATTCAACTGAGACATTGTCGCTCGATCCTACCGAGACGAATAGCATCTGGCCATCTGGGCTAAAGGCCAACGACCGAGTCCAATGCTGGTTATAGCCCATCCCGGGCAAGTCAAGGATGTGTTCCGCATCACCCAGCCGCCTCGACGTTTTGGGGTCATAGCGAAAACGCAGGACCTCATTTGTATCGGCGATGTAAACATAATCGTCATGGAAGGCTATTCCAAAAGGCAGGTTCAAACGATTGGCAAACATTTCGCGGGACTGCGCAGTTCCCTGCTCTTTTGGGTCGCGTAACACCAACACTTCTCCCGGCGCGGAGTCGGCCACAAAGACGTCACCGTTGGGAGCCACTGCCAACCAACGCGGCTCGGTGAAGCCTTTAGCGAACACAGAAACCTTGAATCCAAACGGTACCTGCGGCCGAAAGTTTGCCGGCGCCGAGATAACAACCGGTGCGTTGTTAGTATGTAATCTCGCCAGAATACCGGTTCTCCAACCGCCTATCCTTAGCAGAAGGAGAATAGCGAAAGCCGTGATAACAATCGATAAGAACCTGATAACTTTTCGCCACATCGCGGTTTGTTGCTTAGACTTTGCGAGGCGAGATTCTTTTGTCATGACCAAAGTCACGCCAAACCCAATAGGGTTTTCGGTGTCGAGTATGCAATCCTACATTGTGTAGCGGCCAGCCTGTAGACGAAAGAATAAGGACCAATCGTGAAGGACGACTCGATGTCGCTTGCGGCTCCGCTATTCAGCGTTATCATCGCTGCTTACAACGACTGGGGTCCGCTTGAGCAGTGTCTACGATCGTTACTGCAGCAGAGCAATGGACCCCCCTTCGAAGTGATTGTTGTAGACGACGGCAGCAAGGAATCTGCCCCGGAATTCGTTCGCCAATTGCTCCCCTGTCGCCCACTAACCATCGTCCGACAGTCCCATGCGGGAATTTCGGCCGCCAGAAATCGAGGAGTGCAGGTCGCTAAAGGCACCGTAGTAGTATTTGTCGACGCCGACTGCAGACTCCAACTCAACTGTCTTGCAGCTCTTGCCTTAGCTATCGCCGCTTCTCCACAACACAATGCCTTCCAGTTGCGCTTGATTGGGGACTGCAACGGACTGGTCGGCAGAGCAGAAGAGTTGCGTCTTATAACCCTCCAAGATTATATGCTTCAGCCAGACGGCTGCATCCGATACTTGAACACTGCCGGATTCGCCATTCGACGAGCGAGAGTGAGCGATGACGGAAATCTGTTTGATCCCCAGGCGCGCAGGGCTGAAGACACGCTTCTGTTAGCCAATCTGATGCGGGACGGGGAACTTCCGTTATTCGTTGCTGATGCGACGGTCCAACATGTCATCCCATTGTCTGTACTCCAGTGGTTCCTCAAGACCGTCTGGTCAGCCCGTTTGGAAGCGAGAACACACGACATCATTGGCTTAAAGACAGCGAGGTTTCGAGTAACCCATCGCGAGCGTCTCAGCATGCTCCGATCCATGTGGAAGACTTCCAAACAGCGCTCGATCGGGAGGGCGGCGTGGTTTGTGCTGGCAGCCAGGCAGTCGCTACGTCTTATCATTCTGTCTCTTACAGGTATCTTCGGGGGCGGGTCCCACTCCGCCGCGGCTACAAACTCTTCCTGAGCCGGCAAGTCGACGCCTAGAAGGCCAAAGGTCAGCAGAACGCCTTTGGCTCATACCCGTTGCGAGGCCAGCCACCGCTCTGTATAGACTGGAGGGGTGAGATTGTCTCGGCTTGTCCGATTATGCGAGACTACTGAAGGGCGATCTTCTATGAAGACGACAATACGGGCACTCTCTATCCTTGCAACCTGCCTCGTATCCTCGCTTTTCGTAGCCTGCGGGCACCCTGCAACCAAAGTAGCTACCTCCTGGAATCAGAAGGCCGCTGCTGCTTACCTCGATCAAAGGGTAGGCTGGTGGATGGGTTGGTCGGGGGCAGCCCGCGACCATGGCACTTTTTGCGTCTCATGTCACACGTCGGTAGCGTACGCCCTCTCGCGACCCGCCCTTCGCGGTGCTCTCTCAGAAGACGGTCCATCAGTCAACGAACGCAGGCTTCTGGATAATGTCAAAAAGCGCGTACTCCTTTGGAAGGATGTTGGGCCGTTCTACAGCGACCAGGGATATAAGGCCGCCGAATCTCGCGGCACCGAAGCCGTTCTCAACGCGCTGATCCTTGCCAGCTATGACGCGCAAACCGGACGACTCAGCGACGAGACGCGGGCTGCCTTCGACAACATGTGGGCGCTGCAACTAGCGACTGGAAACGAAGAGGGCTCGTGGTCATGGCTTCGATTCGATCTGGAGCCGTGGGAAGCGAACGACTCACAGTATTATGGCGCTACTCTCGCGGCGGTCGCCGTAGGCACAGCTCCGGAGAATTATCGCGCCTCCCCCGAAATCCAGAGTAACCTTAAGCGGTTGCGCGAGTACCTCGACCGCGAATGCCCGACGCAATCCACAATCAATCGTGTTGCCCTTCTGTGGGCTTCAGCGAGATTGCCTGGCCTTCTCGAACGAAAACAACAAGACATTATCGTCAACGAGGTTCTTAGCAAGCAGCAACCCGATGGAGGCTGGGAACTGTCTTCTCTCGCCTATCCCCGAAGCGACTGGGGTCTGTCTAAGTTCTTGAGGACATGGATAAGAGAGGATGGAACCTCGCAGGAAAGAAAGAGTGACGGATACGCCACGGGCTTGATCGTGCTGGTTCTGCAACAGGCGGGGATGCTCCGGGACAGCGCTCCAATAAAGCGAGGAATCGCATGGCTCATGAGTAATCAGAACGCGACCGAGGGCTTCTGGCCTGGCTACTCATTAAACAAGCGACGCAACCTATCGTCGGACACCGGGCGCTTTATGAGAGATGCAGCGACCGCTTATGCCGTGCTCGCACTAACCGAAAGCCAGCGGACAACGAACCCGGTGGCGTCGCTTTCCAATCGCTAAGCATTCTCCCTTCTCCAAGAGAAACCGAGCCTATGAAGAATTGTCGACAGTTTTACATTGATGGGAAATGGGTTAATCCAGCCAAAACCACCCGCGACCTCGAAGTGATCAACCCTGCAACTGAAGAGCCCCTCGCAACCATCTCGCTGGGAAGTGCTGTCGATGTTGATCGGGCTGTCGCGGCAGCCAAAAGAGCATTCGAGTCATACTCGGAAACAACTTTGAAGGATCGCGTCGCTCTCCTCAAGCAAATCGTTGCGGTGTACCAGTCGAGGATGGCCGAGATGGCGGAAACCATTTCGCGAGAAATGGGTGCTCCCATATCGTTATCCCGAGCGGCGCAGGCTCCGGCCGGGCTCGCGCATTTGTTAGAGATCGTAAAGGTGCTCGAGCACTTCAAGTTTGAAGAGCTGAAGGGCACGACCCTCATGCGAAAAGAACCCATTGGAGTGTGTGGACTCATCACCCCATGGAATTGGCCCATGAACCAGATTGTCTGCAAAGTTGCGCCAGCGCTCGCGGCTGGGTGCACCATGGTTCTGAAGCCTAGTGAACTCGCGCCGCTCTCCGCTTATCTTTTCGCTCAGATTCTCCATGAGGCTGGTGTTCCTCCAGGGGTCTTCAACTTGGTGAACGGGGATGGACCCACTGTCGGCGCTGCCATTTCTTCGCACTCCGATGTAGCGATGGTCTCGTTCACGGGGTCCACTCGAGCCGGAGTCGCTGTGGCCTCGGCTGCCGCTCCGTCGGTAAAGCGGGTAACACAGGAACTCGGTGGCAAATCGGCCAATATTGTCTTGGATGACGCCGATCTCGCGAATGCGGTTAAGGAAGGGGCGCAGTCCTGCTTTCGCAATAGTGGCCAGTCGTGCAACGCGCCTACTCGTATGCTGGTTCCCCGTTCCAAGATGGCGGAGGCGGTCAAGGCAGCCGAGCAGGCATCAAACGCGACGAGAGTGGGTGACCCATTCGAAGACGGCACCCACGTCGGACCACTAGTCAGCAAAATTCAGTTCGAGAAGGTTCAGCACTTGATCAGCAGGGGTATCGAAGAGGGAGCTACTTTGGTCGCCGGAGGACTTGGCCGTCCAGATGGCCTCACGAAAGGCTACTTCGTGAAGCCAACGGTATTCGCGAATGTTTGCAATAACATGACCATCGCACGCGAGGAGATTTTTGGACCTGTTCTTTGCATCATTGCTTATGAAAACGAAGATGACGCGGTCCGAATTGCCAACGATACTCCCTACGGCCTGTCGGGTTTTGTGACCTCGGGAAACATGGAACGCGCACGCTGCGTGGCCAGGAGAATTCGAGCCGGCAACGTACACATCAACGGTGCGCGAGTCGACTTTGGGGGTTGCTTTGGCGGCTACAAGCAGTCAGGCAACGGTCGCGAGTGGGGCGAGGCCGGGCTCGAAGAATTCCTTGAGCTGAAGGCCGTCTTCGGCTATGCCGCAAGTGAGAAATGAATAAGGGTCCGCGCGTTTATGGATCGTGCAGCGGGATGATTGACGACTAGCGCGGACGCCTTTGAGTGCAACATTTGTGCGACTTAGGGCCTCGAACCAAAGACTCGTGCAACCGGATACCAATGGTTATTGACTCCCGAGGCCGGGTGGCGTAATTTAGGTTTAGCCGGAAACTGCAACGATCTACCTCCCTCAAGATCGGTCTTAGTGACATTCTCCCCCATCTGTTGCGCGTATTTGCGCTCTGGCGACAAACTCAAGGAACGTGCGAAGAACCCGCAGATGGAGGAATGAATTGGCCGTCGCAGACGGTGAGACTAAGACTTCGATCTCTTTCAAGGACGACCAGTGTTGGGATTACAAGTCCCCGACTCATGCGGCCCGGCTGTGGTCGCTTGTCTTCAGTGGATCACGCAATCTCAGTGGGACCTCGGTTCCACTCGATTTCGGAAGGCTGGCAGCGTGAAACCTGTGCACACTACCACGATGGTCGAGGTTCTCACCCCGATTTGGGAGCGAGTGTTGCAACGCCCTTCCGTCGACATCGAAGATAATTTTTTCGATCTGGGGGGAGATTCTTCGTTAGCCCTTCAACTGTTCAACGAAATCGCACGTATTTCCGGTCGAGAATTTCCGCCAGTCACAATCTACTTTGCGCCCACGATCGCGGGGCTGGCTTCCCTCTTGGAGCAGCCTGCTGACCTGCGACTTCGGCCTCTGGTCTTGCTGAAGGATGGCTCCGAGGTACCTCCACTTTTCATTACCCACGGCCTGGGCGGCAGCGTTATGGATTTTTACCAAGTGGTAAAACACATCGAAACGCCGCACCCGATCTACGGGATGCAGGCCAAGGGGATTGATGGGACAGAAGACCCCTTCGACCGCATCGAAGACATGGCCGAGTTCTATGTCGATGCGATCAGGCAGGTGCAGCCCCACGGACCCTACCTCCTTGCGGGTTATTCGCTCGGCGGCCTGGTGACGCTTGAAATGGCGCAGCAACTGACAGCCGCCGGCGAAAAGGTCGCGTTGCTAGCGATGCTGGATTCCTATCCAGACATACGGTACCTGTCTCTTGCGCAGCGTACGCGGCTATTAACACGCTTGGCAACGCGACGCGCCACTACAGCCATGAGATTGCCCCTGGGTGAAGCTCTTTCTCTAATCGTCCGCCCCTCTCGGCGCCGCTCACTTTCACCAAAGGTGTCCTACAAGCCCCCCGTCAATGTGTCGCTATCGCCCGCAATGCAACGGGCTCGGGAGTGCTCCTATCTGGCCTTGACCCGTTACCAGCCTCGGTTTTATCGTGGCAAAATCAAGTTCGTAAGGGCCGAAATTCCAACCGACTTCCCTGCCGATCCGGCAGCGGTTTGGGCTCACTTGGCAGATGACTTCGAGCTCGAAACTCTGCCCGGAGACCATCTGGGAATCATGACCACCCATTACGAGAAGTTGGCAGCCGCAATCTCTCGTGATGTCGATGAAGCGCTCCGTTAGCCTGCTGTGCTTTGCCAACCTCCGGATGGTTTGTTAAAAGATAACGAGATGAACGGGGCAGAAAGCCTAATTCGCACGCTGCTGGCCGGAAGGGTAGACACCTGCTTTGCAAACCCGGGCACGTCGGAAATCCATATCGTTGCTGCTC
>Ga0210390_10001443_pt1 | contig 22769 bp, 25 predicted proteins | sample IncBWH11OmetaG_FD_161050 | JGI IMG/M metagenome (GOLD analysis project Ga0210390, IMG submission 161050) | Forest soil microbial communities from Barre Woods Harvard Forest LTER site, Petersham, Massachusetts, United States - Inc-BW-H-11-O ... | reverse complement strand
GGCGCCACGCCCATACTCAGCATGATCGACGCCGATTGGCGCTCCATCGCCCGGCGCAGCGACTGCGGCAACGACTGCCGGGTGGCCTCACGCAACAAGTCGTGCCGAAACCTCAACTGCTCACCGTCTTCGACGAGCAGATCCGCGCGCACCGCCTCATCGACAGCCGCGAGCAACGACGCCGGCTGGCGGTCCAGCATCGCGGCCAGCAGACCCGCCGAGAACCGGTTGGGCAGCACCGCAGCCACCCGCACCACCTCCCCGGCATCGTTGGAGAGGTGGTCCAGTCGCTGCTGCATACCCGCGCCCAGACGGCGCGGCAGCGCGTGTCCGCTGGCCACCGCACGCCCGCCGCTGACGGTGAGCCGACCCTCCTCGCCCAAACCCCCCAGCAGCTCGCCAACCAGAAAAGGATTTCCATGCGCCTTGGCGGCCAGATTCAACAGCGACGCGTCCGCGTTCGCGCGCACCGCGTCGGAGACCAGCTCGGCGACCGCGCCCGGCGACATCGCCGCCACCCGCACAACCGTGGCATTCGCCTGTTGCAGCACCGACAACGTCTCCTGCACCTCTGGCCCGCCGGCCCCGGTGCGGAGGGTCAACACCCACAGCACCGGAGCGCCAGCCGGTCTCGCGGCCAGCGACCGCAGCGCCAACAACGTGCCGTTATCGGCCCAGTGGATGTCCTCCAGCACAATCGCCAGAGGGGTTTCCGCCGCCGCCGCACCAATCGCGTCAGCAAGATCGTGCACCACCCAATAGCGCAGATCCGCCGAGGATCCCAGCCGGCGCAACGCGTCGGCGTCTCCCACCGGAGGATCGGCGCCAAGCGTCGCCATGAACAACGCGAAAAACGGTACCGCCTGCTGATACTCGAACGCCTCCCCGAACAAGGTGCGCACCCCGGACTTGTCGGCCAGCGCCATCACCTCGGTCAGCAACCGACTCTTCCCGATGCCCGGCGGCCCCTCGATGACCAGCACACCCCCGCGCCCGTGCAGCAGCGCCGCCACCAAGGCGCCGATCACCTTCAACTCGGCCGCCCGCCCCCGGATCGGCGGAGTTGCGAGCCGCTGGCCGCCGACGTCGAATTGGCCCGGTGCAGGCCGCATGGGTTGGTCCTGTCCTGTTGACTGGACTGCCGCTACAGTGCACCTCATTCTAGGCATTCGCCCATGTCGTGCATCCAATTTTGCTGTCGGTCGCTCGGCTCGTCGAGGTTGCCGTTAACCAGTCGTTTGGTCGGTCGCTAAAGGTCGATTGTCAAAGCGGTTAGATCGGTTAGATGCTGACACTTGTCATTTGGACCAGTGATTTCGACATTCCCAGAAGGATGGACTCAGCTGTCCTTCTATTTCGCCTTGCTTGACCCGCGCACAACGAGTACCGGGTCTTGCCAATTGGGCTTGGTTTCAGAGAACTTCACGGGTGGGGCGAGTCGGACCAGTTCCCCGTAGCGGGTTTGCGCGGTGATGGTGTCCGGCGCCAGGATTTGGTGTTGCTCGCCGGCGGGCGCTGGGGCGTTCTTGTCGAATGTGCCCAGGGACATGAAGAACATCGCGGCGCGGGCGAGGTTGACGCGCACGTGATAACTGCCGCCTTCTTTGGCCCGTCGGATAAGTGCGGCTTGGATGCCGGCGGCGCCGAGGTAGCCGGCGATGTAGTCGATCGGGATACCGATGCAGGCTCCTGCTGGAAGCCGCCGCCGCTTGTCGTTATCGATGCGTACAACGTCGCTGGTCTTACGTGGTGCCCGTGAACAACGGCGCAATCGCAATGTCCGCGATGACATTCACACCGCGAGTACACGATGGCGACGTTCCTCAGAAGCATCTGGAGGTCCTCGGGCCCGCACCGGCGAAAGGCCAACCGTGTGATCAAGGAGTCACCTTTTCGGCCAACGGCGACAATGACTTCGGCATCGCGACCTCCGCGACGCGGTCATGGCCGCCACCAAGGTCTAGCGGCTCAACCACTCCTACCACGCCTAAGTGGCGAAGCATCCTGTAGGCAGCATTGTGTCGATGGGTGGTACGCGACTCCCCTAAGGGCATGCCACCCAATGCTGAGCGCACAGGGCTCCGCCGTGCGGTCCCCCCGGCTGACATATCATCTGTTTGCACTGGTGGCCCCCAGGGGTTTGTTCTCCCGGCACGAGATAATCCTCCTGGTAATGACCGCCACCGTGGTGACTGCCGGTGAAGAACCCCGCGCCGAAGAACACCGCGAGGGCCAATACGACGAATACGACGACGGCGACAAGGCGTGCCCAGATCCACCAGTTTGCGGCCTTGGCCGAATTGGCCGTCGTGGCCGAAGCTGTCGGTTCGTCTCGGGATTGCAGTGTTTGGACCGAACCTTCATTACTCGACATGCTGTCGTCCTTCCTTATAACAGAGAGCGGAACTGCGCGTTGCTATCGAAGCGCGCGGAACCCCGGGTGCGGCTAAAAACTCCACACACGATCGATCACCCCACACCAAGCATCAGTTTCGCGGTGGCGTTGACCATGCTCTGAGCGTTTCACGGGACCGAGTCCCCAGGCATTAGTCACGGCAACAACTCCCGCCGCACCTCGGTGTGCCGCCGAACAATGAAGCCCATTTAGTTTGCTGGTACTTTGGCGATGATTCGTTGTGGGCGGTTATTCGCGTCGTCACGCCGTTCGAGATGAGGTTGGCGAATGCATCGGGGTGAGAGGCGGCGTCGGTCGCCGGGCAGGTCCTCCAAGTCGATCACCGTGCGGGCCGCGGCGTTCGGATGGGCATGCGCGGTTCTCGTCGTGGCCGGGTGTACGACCGTTGTCGACGGGCGGGCAGAGTCCATGTTGTACAACCCTTTCCGTGTCGGGGGGCTGCCCGTGGCCGACGGTCCCAGCGGACCCCGCGAGAATGCACCCACGCCGACCGGCAGGGTGTACAACACCGACGGCGGTGCCGCCGACAAGCTGGCGTTGCTGGCGATCAACGACATCGAACAGTTCTGGCAGCAGACGTACAACAACTTCCTGAAAGGAACTTTCACCCCGATCCACCAGCTGATTTCCTACGACTCCAACGACCTAGGCAGCCCGCGGATCTGCGGCCGCGGCACCTATCGCCTCGTCAACGCCTTCTACTGCCGTAATGACAAGGTGATGGCGTGGGACCGGGGCGTCCTGGTTCCGACAGCGCAACATTTCTTCGGGGATATGTCCGTCCCCGCGCTGATCGCCCACGAGTACGCGCACGCCGTGCAACAGATGGCCGGACTGGTCAACAAAGAAACACCCACTATCGTCACCGAGCAGCAAGCCGATTGCTTATCAGGGGTTTACCTACGATGGGTGGCCGAAGGTCACTCCCCTCGCTTCACAGTTAGCACCGGCGATGGGCTCGACCGCGTTCTGGCGGGGCTGATCACGATCCGCGACCCAGGGACTCCGGAGGACACGGAGCTGAGCGAGCAAGGCCATGGAACAGCCGCGGACCGGGTCAGTGCGTTTGGGATGGGCTTTGTCCACGATGCGTCAGCGTGCGCCGCGATCGACGTGGACGAAATAAAGCACCGCCGCGGTGACCTGCCGATGCCTGTGCAGGTCAATCCCACCGGCGAAGCAGAGACGGGACAAGTCGCGATCAACAGGAACACGATCTCAATGCTGATGGAGACCCTGGAAAAGGTCTTCTCGCCCAAGCAGGCACCAGCGCTGTCGGTGGATCGCGCGAACTGCGCTGACGCACAGACTAACCCACCAGTGTCCTACTGCCCCGCGACCAACACCGTCGTCGTCGATCTACCTGCCCTGCAGAAGATGGGTGCGCCTGCCAACGAACACGACTTCGTCCTAGTGCAGGGCGACGGCACCGCATTGTCGGTCGTGATGTCGAGATACGTGCTCGACCTGGAGCGCGAGCGCGGTCTACCACTCGACACGCCGACGGCGGCCCTGCGAACCGCCTGTCTCACCGGAGTGGCGCACCACAAAATAATGGCCGAGTCGGTGAAGTTGGTCTCGGGCAACAGCCTTGGCATGACTGCCGGCGAGCTCGACCAAGCGGTCGCCGGGTTGCTCACCAACGGTCTGGTCGCCAGCGATGTTAACGGTGCCACGCTGCCGGCCGGCTTCACCCGGATGACCACGTTTGGCTTCGGTTTTCTCGGCACCGAGGAGCTGTGCTACCAGCGGTTCCGTGAGGGCGGCGCGTGAATCACCACGCGGATGGTTGAAGCTGCCGCCAACGAGGTTGTCCACCAGGCTAATCCAAACTAACGGGGACCGCGCGCCTAACGGATGTAGGGGATCTACGCACCGTGTCGGCGACCGTCGCCGAGGCCGTGTACCACGCGGCCGTGGAGGATGACGCCGTGGACTACCGCCGTCCCTGGTCGGTGCCGAGGGTGACCAGGACGGTCCGCTGATCGCCTGAAGGATCAACGAATTTCAGGCGCATTTGGGCGCCGGGGGCCTTGGACTGCGCCGCAGCGACCAACGCATCGGTGTTTCCAATCATGTGGTCATCGACTTTGGTTACCAGTGCGCCGGTAGGCACTCCAGCCACCGCGGCGGGACTGCCCTCTGTCACGCCGGTGATCCTGGCTCCGCGACCATTCATCTCATTCGTCGCCTGCAGGCCCAACCAACCATGGGTTGCCTTACCGGTCGCGATGAGTTCGCCCGCGATGCGGGCGGCGTTATCGACGGGAATGGCGAAACCTATTCCGATTGAACCGCTCTGGATCGTGTCGGAGCCCGCAACACTGACCAGACGTGCGATCGCCGAGTTCATGCCGATGAGTTCGCCGTTCATGTCGACCAGGGCGCCTCCGGAGCTACCCGGGTTGAGCGCCGCGTCAGTCTGGATAGCATCAAACGCCGCCAACTCGTTACCGGCGTCGGCGACGGTCGACACCGGGCGGTGCAGCGCGCTGATAACCCCAATGGTCACGGTGTCCTCCAGACCCAGCGGCGATCCCACCGCGACCACCGGCTGACCGACGTGCAGGCCACTCGAGTGGCCGAACGAAATCGGGGTGAGGCCCGTGATTCCCTGTGCCCGAACGACTGCGACATCACTCGTCGGATCAGCGGCAACCACACTGAACGCGGAGCTTCGGCCGTCGTGAAACGTCACCACGGTGCTCGCCGGCCCGGAGGGCCCTGCGTGGACGGGTGCCACAACATGGTAATTGGTCATGATGAGCCCATCAGGGGTAAGAACGATGCCCGAACCCAGTTCAATTCCGCCACCTACGTTGACTTGCAGCGTGACCACGCTGGCCAGAACCTTGGCGGCGACCTGCTCCACCGATAGCGGCGCAGAGAATTTGACCGCGGACCGCGGCGTAGCAGAACCGGGGACGAACGCGGCGCTGCCGGTGGACGGCGGGCGAACGAGAACAGCCACGGCAACAACGAGCGCTGCAAAAAACATCGCTGCCGCGCCGCCACGAATTATGAATGTCACTGCGCGAACAAGGCTCCGACGCCGCGCGGATATCGCTGGCACCGGATGAGACGGGTAGTAATACTCGCGGCGGTCGGCCTGCTGGACATCAGACATCAGCGTCACGCCGTCGCGGGAGTCGTGTCGGTTCCGGCGTCTCCAACCCCGTCGCCGAGCAGCCTGCGGAGTTTTCGTCGTCCACGGTAAAGCTGCGACGCCACCGTTCCAGTCGCAGTATTCATGATCGCCCCAATCTCCTGGTAACTGAGCCCCTCGACATCGGCGTAGAACACCACGTCGCGAAATTGCCGCGGCAGAACCTGCATCGCGGCCTTGATCACGTCGTCCGGCAGCGAATCGAGCGCGTGGTCCTCGGCCGAACGCATCGACGCTGGCGCGCAACGGGTATGGGAATCCACTAAACGCTGTTCGCTGATGTCCTCGGCCGAGTACTGCACCGGTTGACGCTGCTTCTTGCGATAGTTACTGATATAGCTGTTTATCAAGATCCGCAACAGCCATGCGCGCATGTTGGTGCCCCGGCGGAACGAATGGAAACCCATGTACGCCTTCATCATCGTTTCTTGCACCAGGTCTTCAGCGTCCGCATGATTCCGGCTCATCCGAGACGCATGGCGGTATAGGACGTCGTGGAGCGGTACCGCCTCGCGTTCAAACCGGGCGCACAACTCGGCCTCGCTTTCAGCATTCGTCATGTCGCTCGTCCCCTCACGACATCATCGCGTTCACCCAGCGCCGCGAGAGGCTCTTGCACGCACGGTCAATGGGGCGCCGTCTCGAGGTATCATCGCCGAATTTTCCCAAGTCCAGATCAACCTTGAATGTGGCGAACTGCCAACCCAAAACGGTCAAGCGGATAGTCACGTTCACGTCATGCACCCGGAAATCCCGCACTGGCTCAAGCACTTTTCTATCGGCACCGGTGAAGATTGGGTCGCCCCGTCCGACCGGTCGGGCAGGCAGGTTTTGCGTGATCATGCTGCGACCCGGTGAGATAGCGTGTCGAGCGCTTCGCTTGCCGCATTGGTGTCGCTGCGGATCTGGAAGGCCTGCACGATCCGGACCAACCCGAGGACCACCAGTGCAACACCGACAACGATGGTGAGCACAACGATGGAATCGAATGGCCAAACAAGCACGATGACGCCGGCGATCATGGACATGATGCCAAGCACGACATACCAGCCCCGTCCGGGCAAGCCCCGCTCGCTCAGCGCGACCGCATTCTCAGAAACGCCTAGAAAGACGAAGCCGGTTCCGATCCAGACCGACAGCAGCAGGACGGCGTACTCGTCGCCAAAGTGGCGGAATGACAAAATCGCCAAGACCAGCGACAGCGCGCCGGTGAAAAACAACATGACACGTGTGGCTGCGGACTGGGACGAAGTGAACGCCAAAAACAGTTCTGCCAACCCGCTTATTAGCAGGTAGACGCCCAACATCGTTGCGGCAACAAGGATTGTTGGGCCGGGCCATACCAGGACCATTGCGCCCAAGACGATAGTCAAGACGCCCCATACCAGCGTGCCTTTCCACACCTGCCGACCAAGAGCGCAATCCATGATGCTCCTTCTTTCTCGTTTTCTCGACACCTTGTTTTGACAACCGCCTCGCTGTCGGCGAGGTCCGGCCGATTTATTTGCCGGCCTTGTGTTTTCTGCCGACGCATCGATCGTTACCCGCACCGACGTGGGCGTCGATGTCGTTTCAAACAACACCTGTCGGCTTGCAGTGTCGCGCTGAACAACGCCGCCAAAACACGCAGAAGCGACGCAACTTGCCTGTACGTAAGAACAGCAACTGGAGCACGCCGTTGTGCGTGACAACGTCGACTCACTCGATCAGGGCTCGGACGATCGAGGAATGCAGAAGAAAAGCTTGCTTCGTAATTATCAAGGCGTAGAACGAAATACACGACGTCTCGCGCCGACGGGCACTCACGCACGCGAGGGATACGTGACGGGCACGACGGTGCTGGTAATCGCCGGAATCTCTACCAGGATGGTCAGCCATGGGCTTATCGATGCCGCGGCTCTCGGCTCATTAAACGGAATAGCGCTCAACGTTTTCGACCAACTCGCCCAGGTGCCGCCGTACAGCGAAGCCTCTGAAAATGAAGTACTTCCACGCCCCGTCGACGCATTGCGCACGGCAGCCTCCGAGGCCAACGCCGCACTGATTTTGACCACCTACAACGGGCAGATAACCGCACCGATCCACAACGTCATCGACTGGCTGACGCTGCGTTGCGATCGCAGCGCACTACATGACAAGCCCTTGGCTGTTATCGGCCCCACAAAAGACTTGTACAGCGGGGTTTGGTCGTGCCGCCAAATCGAAGAGTCCGGCCGCGTCGCGGAAACCCTTGTCATCGAGCCCTTTACCGTAACGACCCTCTGCGAGGCCGTTATGAAACTCGCTGAACAAGCGGACATGACGCGGGCTTTACGGAGCGAACGGCAACACAAGCCTCGCCCGATCACGGAGCTGACGCCAGAGCTGAAGCCCCAAGGCGCCTTCAGAGCTGCCAGCGCGGACAAATTCGAGGCCGGCCGGCGCCGCCGCTAACGGGCCAAGGCGCAGCTCAACGGGCTGGAGCGGTGCGCCGAAATCGCCTGTACGGGCCGCCGGGACGGCGAGTGTCGGCCGGCCCTGCCGCGGGGCTTCAGGTGCGCTGAAGCCCGGCGGGAGGGACGGCATGAGGCCGACCCGAACAGGAGAAGAAACAATGAGGAAGTTAGCGCAACGGGCAGTGATCGCCGGCGCTAGTGTGCTGACGATCATGAGCGCCGTTGGCGGTGCCGACCTGCTGGGACAAGCCCACGCGGACCCGCTGTGCGTCACCAACGCGGCGGATCCATGCCCGCAAGCGGACCCGCCCCAGGGCGACCCGCCCCGGGCGCACCCGCCGCAGCTTTCGAGAGTCTGCACTGGCGGGGGGCCGAAGACCGGAGGAGGTCACTGCTGGCCAGTGCCGGCACCCAGCGTGCATCCATGGCAGGAGGCGCCGTCGTCGATGGAGGTGAGGTCGACGCAACCGATTTAGCGAATCGTGCTCCGCTGCAATGGGTTTACCACGTGGCGATGGAGATCGAGATCCTCCAGCGGGACAGCGCGTTGTTCGCTCGCGACACCGTCCTCACCGCCCGGTGCGTTTCTCGATCCGGCGCAGTCGGTGGCGCACGGTGTTGGGGTGGCGGTACAGTCGGTCAGCGACGGCGCTCACCGAAGCGGTGTGTGCTGCCACACCCGAATCGTTTCGAAGAGTGTCTCGCGCTCCTCGTCGGGAAGATCGCTGAAACAGTCCAGAGCGGTCCCGACCGATGTGACCATCACATGCGGTGCCCCTACTGATCGCCTATGACCGCATCGAGCCGATATCAGCCCAGATAGGCCAGCCGTGGCTGGGTGTGCGCCATGATGACATCGGGCCCGTCGAACTGCGGCGCGTAAGTGATCCGTCGCCGCCTGCCGCGCCACCTCGCCGCGCCGGCGGACTAACGCCGAGCCGATCTGCGTCACGTGCGAGTCGATGGGTGCGGATACCACGGTATGTCGGCGGAAATCCGGTGACGGGATAAGGCGTTGTTGGATACCACATCGTCAAGCGGCGCTCGTTGTCACTGATTCCATCGACATCGGGTCACACCAAATCCATCATCGAAATAGTCGGAGGGCGAGCGCGCGGGGAGTTTTTCATGACCAATTTGAGCCTGCATCTCGTCGAGTCGGCAGACATGTACCCCGACGGTCCCGCGCTGCGCTGTGACGGAGCAACAACGACGTTTTCGGAGCTGGCCGACAACGCGGCACGGTTCGCCGCCTACCTGGGCGACCAAGGTCTCGGCCCAGGTGACCGGGTGGGGGTCATGCTGGCCAACCGTCCCGAGTTCGCGATGGTCTTCTACGGCGTGCTGCACGCTGGAGCAGTTGTAGTGCCGATAGATCCGCTGCGAGGTGCCCGCGATGTCGAGTTCTTCTTGACCAACACCGGTGCGCGGCTGCTGGTCTTCGCGCCGGCATGTGGGGCTCCGGCTACCGTTGGCGCGCAGGCCGCCGGTGTTCCGCAAATCGGTGTCGGCGAGAACACGCTTGAGGAGCTGACGAGCAGCTTTCTCGGGCACCCGTGGCCAGTGACCCGCGCCAGCGACGACAACGCGGTCATCCTGCACACGTTGAACACAACCGGGCTGCCCAAGGGCGCTCAACTCACCCACAGCAACCTAGCCTGCAACCAAGGCGTCAGTGCGCGCCGGCTGCTCAGTCTCGGACCCGACGACGTCGTGATGGGGTGCCTGCCACTGTCTCATGCGTTTGGGATGACATGCGGTCTGGCGGCAGCTGTCTCAACCGGCGCGACACTGGCACTGCTCCCCACGTTTGACCCCGGCAGAGCGTTGGAAACGTTTGCGGCCGAACAGGTCACCGTCTTCGAGGGGCTACCCTTCATGTACGCCGCGATGCTCGCGGCCACCGCCGGCCACGAGCCGGACTTCGGCTCGTTACGGGTCTGCATGTCGGCGGGCGCGACGATGCCGGTGGAGATGGTGCGTCGGTTCGAGAACACATCCGACTGCACTGTGCTCGAGGGCTACGGGCTGTCGGAAACGTCGGGCCCAGCATGCTTCAATCGTCCCGCAGCACAGCGCAAGGTCGGTTCAATCGGCACACCCATCGACGGCGTACAGATGCGGGTAGTCGACGAACACGCTACCGAGGTGCCGACTGGGACACCCGGCGAGATACAAGTCCGCGGGCCCAACGTAATGAAGGGCTACTGGAACTTGCCGGAGGCCACCGCGAATGTCATTGTCGACGGCTGGCTTTCGACTGGCGACAGCGGCCGGGTCGACGAGGACGGATACTTCTTCATTGTTGCCCGCGAGAACACCTGATAATCCGCGGCAGCCACAACGTCCTCAGGGCGGCCCGTTTCACGATCGGCGAACGAAGCGCCGAATGTTGTGCCCCAACGGAAACCCGTCGATCGGGTCGCACACCGCGGTTGTTACGGGATCAATGCACAAATGCACCGGTTCCTGCTGTCGTCGCGAATAACCTCAGCACGACGATTATGTGTCGGCCAACAATGACCCGTTGCCACCCAGCGCCGACGATGACTTTAGGCCGCCGTGAAGCGGCCCAAGGATAACGACGTTTGGCGATGAGCCAGCCATGAGTTGATGAAGGAGTTTCTGATGGCAAACACAGATCTGAGTAGCCAGTTCGAGAAGATTTCCGACCACGCAAAGGCCGCGACACAGCATCTTCGTGCGGCCGGTCAGCACACCAAGGATCAGCTTGCTGCCGACGCTGCTAGCGCACGAGAGAAGGCAACTGCGGCAACCAATCAGCTGAAGGAGAACGCAGATGACTCGCGCAATAAGGTGTCGTCGCACTGGCAGGAGATCCGCGGCAAGTGGCAGGCCCATGTCGCCGAGATGCGGACTCGCGCACAGGAAAAGGCGGACCGCTTCGACGCCGGCGTGACGGCTATGGATGCCGATATGGCCGAGTCATACGCACTTGATGCGATCGATTTCGCTCAGGACGCGGTGGATGAGGCCGAGTCCGCGGTGCTCGATGCGATGTACACGCGCGCGGACGCGGAGACATTGCGTGCCTGATGGCGATAGGCGATTAGCGAGCTGATATCCGCCGGGGGAATCCTCGGGGATCCCCCGAACAGCACGCGGTTTGGAGATTCACCATGACACCAGCCGCAGCGGGTGCGGAGCGTCGCCGGGTCGATGACTTCGGCCGGCTCGATTTGGGATTGCGGCAGGCCAGCGACTGGTATTTGTGGGGACCGTATGTCAGCGAGCGTCAGTGGGGCACGGTCCGCGAGGACTACAGCGCCGACGGCGACGCGTGGAACTACCTGCCGCACGATCACGCACGCTCGCGTGCCTACCGCTGGGGCGAGGACGGACTGGCCGGCTTCTGCGACATCGAGCAGCGGCTGTGCCTGGCGCTGGCGTTGTGGAACGGGCGCGACCCCGTTCTGAAGGAGCGGGCCTTCGGCTTGACTGGGACTGAGGGCAATCACGGCGAGGACGTCAAGGAGTACTGGTGGTACCTCGACGCACTGCCCAGCCACGCGTGGAACAGCTGGCGCTATCACTATCCGCAGCAACAGTTTCCCTACCAGCAGCTGCTTGACGAAAACGGCCGGCGCGGCAAGTCCGATTGCGAGTACGAGCTGCTGGACACCGGCGTCTTTGACGACGGCTACTGGATTGTCGACGTGGACTACGTCAAGGCGGACCCGACTGACATCCTGATGACGATCCGGGTAACCAACGCCGGGCCGGAAACCGAACTGCTGCACGTGCTGCCGACCCTGTGGTACCGCAACACCTGGTCATGGGATGTCGGGACGGGCGCGCCGACGCTGGCTGCCACCGCCACCGGCACGGTGGCCGTCGAGCACCCCTTCCTTGGCGATCTCGAGCTGCTGGCTGGGCCGGCCCCACAGGGTGGCGGGCCCGAGCTGTTGTTTTGCGACAATGAGACGAATGTTGCTCGGCTGTACGGGCTTACGGACGGCTCGCGATGGCCCAAGGACGGCATCAACGACCACGTGGTGTCCGGGGCGGATACCGTCAACCCGCAGCGGCGGGGCAGCAAGTGCGCGGCGTGGTATCGGGTCACGGTGGCGCCCGGCGCGACCGCCGAATTGCGGCTTCGGCTGCGTCGAGCCGGCACCGCGCCCGACCCGGCCACGGCGCTGGACGCGGCCTTCACCCGGGTGGTGCACCAGCGGCGCGCCGAGGCGGACGAGTTTTACGCCGAGCTCACTCCGGCCGCGGCGTCGGCCGACGAGGCCGCGGTCATGCGTCAGGCGTTCGCCGGGATGCTGTGGAGCAAGCAGTTCTATTACTACGAGGTGGCCCGCTGGCTCGACGGCGACCCGACCCAGCCGCGCCCCCCCGCGCAGCGGAAGTCCGGCCGCAATGCCCGCTGGCCCAACTTCGAGGCGTTCGACGTGATGTCGATGCCCGACAGTTGGGAGTACCCGTGGTTTGCGGCGTGGGACTTGGCGTTTCACTGCGTCGCGCTGGTGCACGTCGATCCGGCGTTCGCGAAGTACCAGCTGCTGCTGCTGTGCCGCGAATGGTTTCAACACCCCAACGGGGCGCTGCCCGCTTACGAGTGGGATTTCTCCGACGTCAACCCACCCGTGCATGCCTGGGCGGCGCTGGAGGTGTTTGCTATCGACGGGGGCCGCGACTTCGATTTTCTCAGCCGTATTTTCGACAAGCTGTTGGTCAACTTCACCTGGTGGGTGAATCGGCAGGACGCCAACGGCTCCAACCTATTCGAGGGCGGGTTCATGGGGCTGGACAACATCGGCCCCTTGGACCGATCCCACCTTCCCGTCCGGGGTGTCCTCAAGCAGTCCGACGCCACCGGGTGGATGGCGGGGTACGCGCTGTCGATGGCCACAATTGCGGCGATCCTGCACGGGTCGGGGCAACGACCCGCGCTCGATTTGGTGCAAAAGTTCCTTGAGCACTTCGCCGGCATCGCCGATGCACTGGAGACAGTAGGCACCTGGGACGACCGCGACGGTATGTTCTACGACCGCATTGAGCTGCCCGATGGTGACGCGGTCCCGGTCCGGGTGCGCTCGATGGTCGCCATGATCCCGTTGCTCGCGGTGGCGGTGGTCAATGAGCAGGCCATCGACGAGTCGTTGGTCACAGACAAGGGGTTCGCCCACTACCTGCGACATCATGGGCTGGGCGGCACCGAGGACATGATCGCCGCGGGGATCCTGCGCGGCACACCTGGCGAGCGGCGGCTGCTGGTCGGCGTAGCCCCCCTCGAGCGGGTCCGTCGACTCTGGCAAACCATATTCGATCCCGCCGAGTTCCTCTCGCCGCACGGGCTGCGTTCCTTGTCGGCCTATCACAGAGACCATCCGTACGTTTTGGACGTCGACGGCGTGCGCGCCGGCATCGACTACGAGCCCGCCGAGTCGACCACCGCAATGTTCGGCGGCAACTCCAACTGGCGGGGCCCGGTGTGGTTTCCGCTCAACTACCTCGCCGCGACGGCACTGGAGCGCTACCACGAATTCTTCGGTGCCGAGCTCACGATCGAATACCCAACGGGTTCGGGCAACTGGGTCACCCTCGACGCGGTCGCCTCCGATCTTTGGGAACGTCTGGTGTCGATATTCCTGGTCGGCAACGACGGATCCCGGCCCTGTTTCGGCGGAGTGGGCCGGTTCCAGACCGACCCCCGCTGGCGGAACAACCTGTTATTTTTTGAGTACTACCACGGCGATAACGCCGCAGGCCTGGGCGCATCTCATCAAACCGGGTGGACCGGGCTGGTGGCCGACGTGATCCGGCGCAGGCACCGCGCCTACCCTTCGGTATCGCAGGTCATCCAGCGGCTCGTGCAGGGTGAGGAGACCTGATGAGCCAGAAGACGGACCGTCTGCGATTTATGTTGCATGCCAGCGAATGAGGCCAACGGGAGAGCCGCCTTGGGCGGCTGAGGCAGTTGTTTAAGTTGCCCGCCGGCACTCGCGTGCGCGTGTCCTCGAAGCTTGCCTTCCGCTGAATCGCGGATATGACAGCGAAGGATTATCCCCGAAGACAATCTTCGACTGATTGTCGTGTAGAGCTGGATAGTGGCCAAACGTCCAGGGAGACGGATGATTTGATCATAGGGCGGAGAATCCGCCCGCAGCGATCAAAGGGGTCGAATGATGATCTGCGTCTACGTCGATGGTGTGCCGGCACCGCTGACAGCCTATCTGCAGGTCGTGGCCGAGAGTCTCCTCGATGTCGTCCATTCCCTGATCTGTCCCTGCGCGGGAATCGGTTCGTTGAAAGCACCGATCATGGCGCAGCGGGCCGACCCTGTGGGGACCGCCCGCCGTTGCCGTTGCGCATAGTGCCGACGGCCACCTGCGGCCGTTCAGGCTCGACAGCCTTATGATGCAGTGGCGCTGAACCTTTCAGGCGGCAGTACGGTGAGAACACGAGTCACGAAGACTTCGAACGCTGCCATAAAATCGCGTAAGAACTGCTCGGTCGATTTCGCGGTCACTTCCCCCGCTTCGGTGATCAGGTCGGGAGTGAACTGGATGTAGGCCTCCGGCGCCCCCATCACCGGCGAATTGCAGAAGCTCAGCGCACTGCGCACACTCTGCTGCGCGATAGCGGTTCCGATCTTGCCCGGGGAGGCGCCGATCACCGCGGACGGCTTATCCGCGAATGAATTCGCCCCATACGGGCGGCTGGCCCAGTCGATAGCGTTCTTCAGGCAGCCGGGGACGCCCCGGTTGTACTCGGGGGTTACAAACAGCACTGCATCCACTCCCGCGACCGCGTCCTTGAGCGCCCGACCCGCGGGCGGAAAATCAGTGTCGAAGTCGCGGTTATACAACGGAAGATCCCCTATCGGAATCTCCACGAACTCCAGATTCGTTGGCGCCAAACGGATGAGCGCCCAGGCTAGCCTACGATTGATTGACTCGGTTGAAAGGCTGCCCACAATATAGCCAACCCTATAGTCGCTCATACCTTAACCCGCTTCCTCTCCGTCATACATGACTAACTCGAGTCTTCCGGAAGCCGCGGCCGGTCGTCGACGTCAACGAGCACAAGGCCGGCGGCCTTCGGCAATGTCGGTGAACAACGCCATCGCCCCGTCTAAGGCCAAGCCAAAAACATCAGCCGGAACTTCCCCATCCGAATCTCGTCGCCGTTGGTCAGCACAGCCGAATGGATCGGCTCCCCGTTGACGTACGTGCCGTTGAGACTGCCCACATCTACGATCCGGAATTCGCCTCTTTTGCAATAGAATTCGGCATGACGATGGCTGACGGTTGTGTCGTCGGCGACGATGTTGTTGGCGGGATGGCGGCCTGCTGATGTGACCGGCCGATCCAGCCGAAATTGGGAACCGGCGTTGGGGCCGCGTCTAACGATGAGCACGGCGGACCCGGACACCGTGTCCCGAGACCCACCCAGGCTGTTAAGCAAGTTCGTCATGCGGTAGCGCGGTAATTGCCCGCTCCATCACCGCCGCGTAGCATCTGGCGACCAGCATGGCCAGCCGATTCCCGATCCAGCGCCTCACGGTTATCTCCTTCTCTCACCTTGTTTGTCGTGCCCATCGCCACGTCTGCCACCGTGCCGTTGGTTAGATAATTGCCTTGGCAGAATCAGCTTCCTGCTCCGTCGGTGGCGCACTCGCACCGTTCGCTCGCAGCTTGAGAAGTCCGATTATTACCTCGTTCTCTTTCTGGGCGAGCTCGTCGACGGAGCGTCCCGCCGCTTCGCGCATAACACCGTCAACGATGGTTTGCTTGAGTTCGGGAGTTACTTCGGGATTTCCAAGAGTCTTCATCATTGCCGCAAGCGGATCCATGAGTTGCTCCATGAAGTGGTCGATACCGCCAGCGCCCCCTCCTAGATGCCATTGCAGGCTTTGGCCCATCACACCCCAGCGCAGTCCGGGCCCGTAGCTAACAGCGGTGTCAGCTTCCTCGACGCTCAGCACGCCTTGTCCAATGAGGTAGAGCATCTCTCGGTAAAGCGCTGCCTGGAGCCGGTTGGCCACGTGCCCGGGCAGTTCCTTGCGTAAATGAATGGGCTTCTTGGCGATCGACGCATAGAAACGCATCGCTTGCTCGATGGCCTCGGGCGATGTCTTGGTGCCGCCCACCACCTCCACCAGCGGAATGATGTGGGGCGGATTGAACGGGTGACCGACGATGACCCGTTCGGGGTGCTTGCAATCCGATTGCATCACGCTTGGGGTTATTCCCGACGAACTCGAGGCGATGATCGAATCGACGGGCGTCGCTTCATCCATGTCCGCGAACAACTTCATTTTGAAATCCGGCCGCTCGGGGCCGTTTTCCTGGACGAAGTCGGCGTGCGCGAGCGCCTGTCCCATGTCTTTGGTGAAGGTCAAGCGGTCGCGGGATGCGCCCGCCGACAGACCGATTTCTTCGAGCTGTGCCCAGGCCTCGTCCACATATTTGCGTAAGTTGGCCTCAGCGTTCGGAGCCGGATCGGTCGCGACGACGTCTAACCCGCGCGCCAAATACTGCGCCGCCCAACTGGCGCCGATCACGCCGGTACCGACCACTGCAACACGATGAATGGGTTTATCGAATGACATGATGACGTCTCCGTTCAAGAAATTTGGGCGTATGCGATGCCGGTGAGGTTGCCTTGAGCGACGAGCAGGACCTTCTTGTCCGACCCATCGAGCTTGGCCGAAAGGACGTCGCCGCCGAAGTCGGTGACAAACATTCGGTCGCCCTTCAGATCCAAGGCGATACCGATTCCTTCCATCAAATGCGTGAACACGATCTCCGGGGCCGGGCGGCCCGTCACACCCGAATCCATCGGCGCGCGATTCACCGTGTTGCCGCGCGGCGGATCGCCCCGGTCGGTCCAATACACGACGCGATTGTTGAGATCGAGCTCCAGATCGATCGGCTCGGGAAGCCCGTCATAAAGAAGTTCGATATCGGCGCGATTAGACGCGGTCTGTCCTGTGGGAACGTCGATGCCGGCGCGGAAAAGTCGGCCCTTGCCGGCGTTGTCGGGACCTTTTTGCGTCCAGTACACCTTGCCGGCATCAACATCGATCGCCACGCCCACGCACCACTTCGTAGGATCGGGCCCCGGTCGCGGGTCACCCTTGCTGGCGTCCACGAGGGTCTCGATGTCCGAGCCGTCGAGATTGGCGCGCATCAGGCGCATGCCCTCGCGGTCACACCAGTACAGCTTTCCGCTCTTCTTTTCGAGCTGTAGTTGCTTGGGAGTGAATGTGCCGCCCTGCGGAACGACCGTCTTGCGATTCTGCCCGTCGAGGTCAGCTCGCTCGATGGAGCCGTCGTTGGCAACGGGGTCTCCCATGTTGGTCCAGTAAATGTGTCCCGCCGCGACATCGACGACGATGCCATCCGGGTATCTGCACTCGGTGACGAGCACCTTGCGATCAGCGCCATCCGGATTCAGTGAGACCACACAGTCGCCGCTGAGGTCGAGAAGGAACAGGCGGCCCACTGTCGCTACGTCGCCGGACACACGTTGCGGTTCATGCATTCGTGAACTGACCATGTGCCTTTACTCCAAGTCATCAGTTGGAATACGAATCGGATGCCGGATTCACTCCTGCGCGAAGTAATTCCATCGTTGAGCGAGTCGCCGACGTCGTCGATGTGACCGTCGACAGCGATCGGTAGCGACAGTTGTCCGCGGTGACATTGCCCCAACGGGTTTGGCAAACGCCAATGGTTGATGCAACCGCCGGCACGGCCCACGTTGTGTCAGACCACAGCGACGGGCGCCCGCGCCGACGTCAGGATGGACTTAATTGGTAGCCGTGGGTGTGGTTGGACTGTGCGTCGGACGCACCGAAGGGAGTTAGTCGATGAGCGCGAAGGTTCGCGAAGATTTGGTGCTGTCGCACGCTGTGGTCACCGCCGAGGTGGAAGCGCCCTTTGACCATGTTGATATTGCGCAGTGGCTGAAAACGTTGCCGACGCACGAGTACCAGCGGTGTGCACCGCCGGATCACAAGGCAGCCGGCTATACCGTCGACGACGACGGGACCCCGATGTCGATCAACGTGGAGATGATCGGCACGGGCCTGGTCGTGCAGCAGTATCGCTTCGAAGTCGCCGAGCCCGAGTACTGCAAGATGGTGTCGCTGTCGGATGTCTTGACGCCGGTTGGGTGGACCAGCACGCAAGTGATCTGGGAACTGCGGATGGAGCAGCTCGACGGTGATCGGTGCCGTTACACCAACACGGTGACCTCACATCCCACCGAGGACTTTCTGGAGTTCATCGCCAAGAATGGGCAGACTTTCCCGGAAGCCGCAGAAGCCCGACAGGAGGCGTCGGGGCGACACTGCCGGCTGGAGACACCTTTGTATGCGCAGAGCATTGCCCGTTGGGCGGCCGCCCACGCCGCAGCGGCAGCCGCGTAATGGCCAACGCGGCCGGCGTCACGCGAGATGTGTTGCCTCTGTTCGATGCGGGCGCGATCCGCGTCGTCGTTGACGGTCGTCCAGCTGCGCGCGTACCTCGTCGACCAATTCATGGGGTGCGGCCAGAGCTGTTGCGTTTGAAGGTTGTTCGCGAACGCAGAGTTGGGTCGGTCAAACTGAGCCGCATGCTGTGTAGGGCGTAGTGAAGCTGGGACTTTACGATGGGCTCCGTGACATTCAGATCGGCAGCGATTTGGCGCGTCGTCCATCCCAGGTAATGTGCCTTTCGAATCAGCTCACGATGCCACGGCTGCAACTGATTCCACGCTTCGCCGAGCAGTTCAGGATCGAACAGCTCGTCGTCCATCGCGTCGGCTCAGGTGCGGGTCGCGGTCAGCCCGCGCTGCGTTGAGCGAGTAGAAAGCTTTCATGTCGCACCTTTGCTCGTGCTGAGTGATCACGCGGACGTCGATAGCCGAGCTTTTGCATGAAGTTCGGCGCTGCGGTCGAGCAGGTCGTCGACTACGCTCATCCAGCCGCAGATGGCGGCGTAATCACCGTCGCGGCGGGCGCGTTTAACCTCCTGGTAGGCGTCGAAGATCCGCCGCTCGAGCGCGTGATCAGCCGCCATGATCGGCTGGCCGTGGCGCGGGGATGAGAAGACCATGTGGTCACCGCCTCTCGCTATCGGAGGTATCCGAGAGCTTGTGCTCGGATCGGGTTCTGCCCTCCGATGAGCTCTAGGATCACTTCCGGGACTATCCGCCCCGTCCTGCTAATCCTCTGTCTTTCCTCCTCGGCCATCATTGTTTCGGGTGACACGATCTTCGAGCAGAGATTAGTGGCCGCGCCAACCGCAACGGTGAGACCAGCGCTGGCGTTGACTCGCTGAGATCCTGTGACCGAATGTTGCGCTCCACGCCACTCATGCCATTGCCGAGCCAGTCGCACCGTCGGTGTGCGTGGCCGTCGTTGTGGTCGGACACAATGTGGCCGCGCCGGCGATGTAGCGGCGAACACAATAGGGCGACTAGGGAACCTTCGACGGGACATCATTCGTAGTTAGATTATGTCCCAGACAACGTATTTCACATCTACTAACCAGGCTTCTCGTCATGCCCAAGGCGGCCCGCACATCGCCGGTACGGCAGTGGCGTTCACACCGTATCGGTACGACCAGGCTGAAGTGGCACACGGGCTCACCGAGTTCGCCGAGCCGGGGTTCATGCGCTTCGCCAAAACGACTGGCGTCGACCATCGCAGCCTCGCGCTGCCGCTGTCGCGTTACCCGAAACTGACTGGGTTCACTGAAGCCAACAACGCCTACCTGCAGGTTGCCGTCGATCTCGGCGAGCAAGCGATACGAAAGGCGCTCGCTGCGGCGAACATCGAGCCACACGAGGTAGACGCCATCGTGATGGTGTCGAGCACGGGAATAGCGGTGCCAACCATCGACGCACGGCTGATGTCGCGCATTGGATTTCGGTCCGACATCAAGCGTGTCCCGCTATTCGGGCTCGGTTGCGTGGCGGGTGCCGCCGGGATGGCACGCGTCTACGACTACCTGCACGGCTATCCGGAGCACGTGGCATTGCTGCTGTCGGTCGAGCTGTGCTCGCTTACCCTGCAGCGCGATGACACCTCGATCCCCGCTCTCATTGGTGTTTCTCTGTTCGGAGACGGCGCGGCCGCAGTGGTCGCCACCGGCGCCGACCGGGTTCCATCGAGCCCCGATGCGCATCAAGGTCCACGCATCCTTGCGACCCGCAGCCGGGTAGTTCCGGAGACCGTCGACGTTATGGGTTGGAACGTCGGCTCCAGTGGCTTTCAGCTCGTGATGTCCCGCGACGTCCCCAAGATGGCCGATGACCACCTGCGTGGCGAGGTCGACAGCTTTCTCGCGGACCAAGGGTTGTCCATCGGAGACATCTCGACATGGGTGTGCCATCCCGGTGGTCCGAAAGTGCTCGATTCGATCGAGAATGCGATAGGCCTGGCGCCGGAAGCACTGGTGCACAGCCGAAACTCTATGCGGGAGAACGGCAATATCTCCTCCGCGTCCGTGCTTGATGTTCTGCGCCGCGCAGCCGCCGAGCCGCCACCCGAGGGCGCGTTCGGAGTGATGCTTGCAATGGGTCCGGGCTTCAGCTTCGAGCTGTTGCTGCTGCAGTGGTGAGGGGCAAACCATGTACTACTACCTGTTCATCCTCGCCATCGGCGTTGAGCGGTTAATCGAGCTGGTCGTTGGCCGGCGAAACGCCAAATGGTCATTTGCCCGCGGAGGCAAAGAGTTCGGTCGAGATCACTACCCGGCGATGGTCAGTATGCATGCGCTGCTGCTGGTTTCGTGCATCGTCGAAGTATGGGCGCTGGGCCGGCCGTTCATCCCCTGGCTGGGATGGCCGATGCTCGCCGTCGTAGTGCTCAGCACCGTGGTCCGCTGGCGGTGTGTGACCGTGCTCGGCAAACGCTGGAACCCGCGGCTTATCGTCATCCCGGGCGCGCCACTGGTACGGGACCGACTGTATCGATGGGTGCGCCACCCCAACTACACCGCGGTCGCCGCGGAGGTTGCGGCGCTTCCGCTGATGCATTCGGCGTGGCTGACCGCAATCGTGTTCAGCATTGCCAATGCCCTGGTACTCAAGGCGCGGATCCGCGCGGAGAACGCCGCATTGGGCTACGCCTGACCGATCGCCGACGGCACAACCCTCGCACATTTATGTGCGACGCAAGCCAACCGGCCCGAGAGGCTGGCCAACCGCGCGCTCGCGTTGTCCGACGCAACACGGTCCCGGCAACGATGTTGTCTCGGAGGATAGCGCCGTGGATTCGGCCGACAGCGACCATGAATTCTATATATGAATGCTCGTCAGATCTCGTGAGTGATTTGCCTGCACCGGCGTAGGAAATCGCCCGCGCGGCTTTTAGCACGAAGGTGGAGAAACCCAGCATGATCGCCGCGCCCGACGCCTTAGGCGGGACTGGCTGGCGAAGTCGCGTCACCGCCATCGGTTCGGGTTTCGGCGGCCTGACTGCGACGAAGACGCTCAAGCATGCGCAGCTGAATATCACCGACGCTGTGGTGTTTCTGGTGCGCATCATTGCGCAGGGCACGTCATACGTTGTCAATCAGACGCCGCTGTGGCTTCAGGTCATCCCAGCGATCGCAGGCCTCGCAGCCACGATTGGCGCCCTCATCGCGCTACTTGTCCAGAGAACGCCGCGTCGGTGTGCAGGTCGTATACCGTCGGTACCGAGATCACCGCGACGGCACCACACCAATAGTCGCCCACATAGATACGTTCCCCGTCGGGGCTGACCGCCACTGCGTCGGGATAGTCGGGCGCGTCAACGGTCGTCACGACAGACTTCGTGATCGTGTCGACGACCGAGAGCATGCCATCACCGAAATTGGTGATATAGGCATGCTTTCCGTCCGGGCTTAGCTGTAAGCCCCTCGGCAGATCTGCGATATCGATGTTGTCTGCCTCACTGGTTGTCGTGTCGACCACCGCGACCGAATGCACATTACGCACGTAGGCATGCACGCTGTCTGGCGTGAACACCACAGCCAGCGGAGCGTCGGGCAGCGCGACCGCGGTGGTGCTGTCTGTCGTCAGGTTGACCGCCGATACCGAACACGTGTCGTAATGGGTGATATAGAGGTAAGTGCCGTCTGGACTCGCGGTGACTGTTTCCGGACAGGCACCGATAGCAATGGTTTTGACCGCGGCATGGCTGGCGGTGTCGATGATGGTGAGCCAGCCCGCGGGGTATTGGTAGTAGGAGCGCTGGTCGTATGAGACCGCGTATAGGCGGCTCCCGTCCGGGCTTATCGCCAGCGCGGCGACATCGTGAACGGGCACCGTGGCAGCGGTTGTCGCGCAAGCGATGTCGATCACCGATATCGCCCCGGCGGCCTCACCATCGATGACCTGGTTGTGGGCTGCGTACAGGTGGCGTCCGTCCGGGCTGACCACGACATCCGAAGCGCATCCGTCCCACAGCGTTTGCGCAATGTGGTCGAGGGTATCGATGACCACCACTGACCCGTCGTAGTTGATGACAAACAGCTGCTTGCCGTCGGCACCCATCACCAGATTTTTCGCAGGCCCGGTGATGGGAATCCTCGCCACGATGTGCTGCCGGCCATTGATGACCACGACCGAATCGGATCGGGCAACATACAGATACTCGCCGTCAGGGCTCACAACGATGTCGTGGACGCGGCCACCGACCGCGATCGTCGCGATGGCAGTTTCTGCTGGCTTCGACTCGTCAGAGTCGCGCCCAGACTCAGTCACGTGATCCCGATCATCACCGACGCCGTCCAGCACTTGC
>Ga0210390_10001442_pt1 | contig 22790 bp, 19 predicted proteins | sample IncBWH11OmetaG_FD_161050 | JGI IMG/M metagenome (GOLD analysis project Ga0210390, IMG submission 161050) | Forest soil microbial communities from Barre Woods Harvard Forest LTER site, Petersham, Massachusetts, United States - Inc-BW-H-11-O ... | reverse complement strand
CATCGCGGTCGGCGCGACGCGCGCCATGTAGACCGCGTCGTGGCCGGCGCCGCTGACGATGTCCTGGTGCGGGTAGCCCAACACCCCCGCCGCCGCGCGCACCGCATCGACGAGCGCCGGGTCGAACGGGGTCGGCGGGAAATACCAGAACTCCTCGACCGCGGCTTCGAGGCGCTGGCTCGCCGCGGCTTCGGCGCAGGCGGCGCGCAATTCGCGATCCATTTGGGTCAGCACCGGGTCGTCGGGATGACGGAAGTCGACCGTGAAAAACACCCGGCCCGGGATCGTGTTGCGCGAATTGGGGCTGACCTGGACGAACCCGACCGTGGCGCAGGCATAGGGTGCATGGGCGTGGCCGATCCGGTTGACGGCGTCGATCATCCGCGCGGCACCGACGAGCGCGTCGCGGCGGCGCGGCATCGGCGTCGGCCCGGCATGCGCCTCTTGGCCCGTAACCGTGATCTCGTACCAGCGCTGCCCCTGCGCGCCGGTGACGACCCCGACCGGCTTGCCGGCCGCCTCGAGGATCGGCCCCTGCTCGATATGCGCCTCGAGATAGGCGGCGACGGGCCGCCCGCCGACCGGCTCTGGCCCGGCAAAACCGATCCTGTCCAATTCGGCGCCGAGGCTGACGCCGGTCGCGTTGTCCGGCCGCCCGAGCCCATAGGACGGGTCGAAGACGCCGGCGAACACGCCCGACCCGACCATCGCCGGCGAAAACCGCGAACCTTCCTCGTTGGTCCACGCGACGATCTCGATGGGCGCCTCGGTCTCGTAGCCAAGGTCGTTCAAGGTGCGGACGATTTCGAGCCCGGCCATGACCCCATAGGCGCCGTCAAAGCGGCCTCCGGTCGGCTGGGTGTCGAGATGGCTGCCGGTCATGACCGGCGGTAGGTCGGGGGTGCGGCCGCGGCGCCGGGCGAAGATGTTGCCGATCTTGTCGACCGCGACCGTGCAGCCGGCTTCCTCGCACCAGCGGATGAAAAGGCGCCGCGCCTCGCCGTCGAGGTCGCTCGCGGCGAGCCGGCACACCCCGCCTTTTGGCGTGGCGCCGATCTCCGCCAATTCCATCAGGCTCGCCCACAGCCGCTCGCCGTTGACTTGCAGGTTGCGCATCCGATCCTCGCGGTTTTAGCTGAACGATCCTAACCCTGGCAGGGGCAGGCCAAAAGGAGGAGCGATGGCCGGCGACGACGCGATTGCCTACGCCGCGGCGGCGACGCTGACCGAGCTTTACCGCAAAGGAACCTTGTCGCCGGCAGAGGCGACACGGCTGCTGCTCGAGCGGCTCGATGCGTTGCAGCCTAAGCTCAACGCTTTTTGCATCGTCGACCGCGACGGCGCGTTTGCCGCCGCGCGCGCTTCGGAAGAGCGTTGGCGGCGCGGCGCGCCGTTGGGGCCGCTCGACGGCGTGCCGGTCACGGTCAAGGATTTGATGCTGATGCGCGGGTTCCCGACCCTGCGCGGCTCGCATCTCGTCGACCGCGACCAGGACTGGTCCGAGGACAGCCCGGCGGTGGCCCGGCTGCGCGACGCCGGGGCGGTGATCCTCGGCAAGACCACGACGCCGGAATTCGGCTGGAAGGCGTTGGGCGACAGCCCGTTGACCGGCATTACCCGCAACCCGTGGGATTTGTCGCGCAGCTCGGGCGGCAGCAGCGCCGGCGCCGCGGTCGCGGCCGCCACCGGCATCGGGGTGCTGCATCTCGGCAGCGACGGCGCCGGGTCGATCCGCACGCCATCCTCCTTTTGCGGCACGTTCGGGCTAAAGCCGAGCTTTGGCCGGGTTCCGGCCTACCCGCCGTCGCCGCTCGGCCTGTTGTCGCATCACGGACCGATGGCGCGAACGGTCGCCGACGCCGCGTTGATGCTGACGGTCATCGCACGCCCCGACCATCGCGACCCCTACGCGTTGCCGCCCGAGAACCGTGACTGGCATTACGGCATCGAGGATGGGATCGCGGGCTGGCGAGTGGGCTTCAGCCCGGACCTCGGCTACGCGCGGGTCGATCCCGAAATCGCCGCAGCGGCCGCAGCGGCGGCGCGGCGGTTCGAAGCCCTGGGCGCCGTCGTCGAACAGGTCGAGCCGATTTTCGAATCGCCGCGCGACGCACTCTTCACCCTGTGGGCCTCGGGCACCGCGGCATTGCTGCGAGCCTACCCGGACGAACGCAAGCGCCTGGTCGACCCCGGGCTGCTGGCAACCGCCGCGGCGGGTGAGGGGATCGGCGCCGCCGAATGGGTCGAGGCCGATCTCGTGCGCACCGCGCTCGGCCGCCGGATGGCCGCCTTTCACCAGCGCTACGACCTGCTGCTGATGCCGACGATGCCGGTCGCGGCATTGCCGGCCGGGCAGGATTTGAACGACCCGGCGCACGAGCGGCATTGGATCGACTGGTCGCCGTTCAGCTACCCGTTCAACATGACCCGCCAGCCGGCGGCGAGCATCTGCTGCGGGCTGACCGGCGCCGGCTTGCCCATCGGCTTGCAGATCGTCGGGCCGCTTTACCGCGACGACCGCGTGCTGCGCGCCGCCCGCGCCTTTGAGACGACGCAGCCCCAGCGCCGCCCGCCGCCTCTGGTGTAGAAGCGATCGACAGCGAGGCTCCGCGGGGCTCGTGGCGACAACCCCGCCCAGCCGACGTCTGCGGATCGATAAAGCCGGGCCGCCGGCCGGATCGCCCTGCGCTACCCCGCCAAAAAAACGCCTCGTCACCTGGTTCGTGACGAGGCGTTGTCGATGTCGATTTGGTCGATTACGGATGGTTGGCCGGTGCCGGGTTGTTCGCGCCGTTGGTCCCGGCGTTGGTGGACGGGTTCATGTTGGTCTCGTTCGAGGAAGCGGGCGGTGTGCTCGATCCCATGCCGGCGCCGCCGCCGTTGAGGCTGGCGAGGGTCTGCTGATCCGGCGTTCCGGTGACCGGCAAGCCGTTCCGGTGCTGGTAGACGCGGAGCGCCTGCTGCGTCCGCGGCCCTTCAAGACCGTCGATCCTGCCGTGATAAAGCCCTTCTTGGGTCAACTTTTGCTGGATCTGCTGCAGGTCGGAGCGGGTCATCCGGCCCCAATTCGCGCCCGACTGCCAGTTGCTCGCCTGCGCGGGATTGTTGGACTGGTTGTTGCCGTTCATCGACGACTGGTCGGTGCTCGTCGGCGACTGATTGGTCCCGCCCATCGACCCCGGGGTCTGCATCGTGTCGCCCGCCGACGGTGCGGTCGACTGCATCGTGCCGGTGGTCGGGGTCTGCCCGGCATAGGGGGCGGTGGGCGCCGGGTTGTTGGCAGCGCCATTGTCGGCGGCGTAAAGCGGGCCGGCACCGGCGAGGCCGAGGGCGACGGCCGATACCGTGGCCAGGATCAGTTTCTTCATCAATACCTCCATGTCTCGGTGCGGGGTGCGCACACCTCGCTAACCCGATCTTCGCGCAGCGGGTTCCAGTCTCGCCCGGCGAGGTCGCTCATCGAGCGAGCTTCCGCCGCCGCGTGCCATGCTTCGGCCTGCCCGGCGCTCGGCTCAGCCCAACACCAAAATGGCCACCGGCAGACCCCGGCTCAGAACCCGCGCGGCGCCGGCAGTTTGCGGTAATCGGCGCCGTCGTCCACGTCGGCGAGGGTTTCGACAAAACCGACGGCTAGGCCGCGCGGAAGCCCGGCCAAGGTGTCGGCGAGCGCCTGCGGGCTCGACCAGCGCACTCGTTCTCGCTCGAACAACGACTGCAGCCGCGGCCGGCGGCGCGCGCCGACCAGCCAGAACCCGCCGTCGACCGCCGGGCCAAAGACCAGGTCGCAGCGGCCGAGCAGCCGAAAGGCGGCGGCGACGTGGCGGCCGTCGACCGAGGGGATGTCGCCACCGATCAGCACCACCGGCCCGGGCGGCGCGGCGGCGATGGCGCGCCGCATGCGGCGGCCGAGGTCGCCCTGCCCTTGAGGAACAGCCACGACCGCGCGCAGCCAGCGCCGCGCCTGATGCCGCGCCATGTCGGGCGTCGCCGCGATCCGCAACCGCCAGCGGCGGTCGCGCCCCAGCCGGCGCAGCAGCCGCGCGATGGTTTGCCGCTCAAAGCGCAATGCCGCGATCTCGCCGATGTCGCGCGCCAACCGCCGCTTGCCGCGCCCCAACGCCGGCACCCGCAGGAACAGGATCAGGTGACCACGCATCAGCCGTAGAGCCGGGCAATGCGCTCGGGCGGCATCCCGGCGAAATAGAGCGACAGGCACAAAAGGTTGCGCAGAGGCCGGCGCCAATACCCCTCGCGCCGGTAACGGCGGGCCGAAGCGACGCAGCGGGCATCGATCCGCGCGAGCCGCCGGCGGCCGAGCCTGCGCACGAGGTCGACATCCTCCATCAGTGGGAGCGGGGCGAACCCGCCGACCGCGTCATAAAGCGCGCGGCTGATCAGCAAGCCCTGATCGCCATAAGGCAACGCCAATATTCGGCAGCGCCAGGCGACGACCCGCTCCAGCCGCCGCGCCGCCGCCGCATGGTCGTCGAGCGCCAAGTCAAAATATCCGGCGCGCTCCGCGGCTCTCGGCCGCGCGATGAACACGGCGACCGCTTCGGCCCACCCCGGTTCCGGGGTGCAATCGGCGTGCAAAAACAACAGCCACTCGCGCGTCGCCGCGGCCGCACCCGCGGCCAGCTGGCTTCCCCGGCCGCGAGCGCCAGCAACCAGCTTGGCGCCTGCCGCCGCGGCGACGGCCGGGGTGTCGTCGACCGAGCCGCCATCCGCCACCACGATCTCCAACGGCGTCGCCGGCCGCAGCGCGGTCAAGGCCGCTTCCAGGCTGCGCGCGTCGTTTAGCGTCGGAATAAGCAGCGAGAGCCGCGAAAGTTCTTGATCCGTTCTAGCTCCTCCGCCATCCTGCTTGGTATGGATATGCCGAGCCTCGGCGCGGCGCGCAAGGGACGCGGCGCCGCCAGCAACGCGAGCGGCCGGTTCGAGGCCGAGACGCGGGTTGCGTTCGACGACGGCTGGGGAACAGCCGACCTCGAGCCGTTGCCATTGACGACCACCCTTTCGGTCGACGCGACCCGCACGATCATCGCCCGCAACGACTCGCCCGACATCGGATTCGACCGGTCGATCAACCCTTATCGCGGCTGCGAGCATGGCTGTATCTATTGCTATGCGCGGCCGAGCCACGCTTATCTCGGCCTGTCGCCCGGGCTCGATTTTGAAAGCCGGCTTTTCTACAAGCCGCAAGCCGCCGCCCTGCTGGCCGCAGAGCTCCGCAAAAAAGGCTACACATGCCGGCCGATCGCGCTCGGCAGCAACACCGACCCTTACCAGCCGGTCGAGCGCCGGCTTGGCGTCACCCGCGCGATTCTCGAGGTGCTGCGCGATTTCCGCCATCCGGTGACGATCGTCAGCAAATCGGCGCTGATCCGGCGCGACCTCGACATCCTCTCCGAGATGGCGCGGAAGAACCTCGCGATCGTGACGATCTCGGTGACGACCCTCGACCGAACCTTGGCGCGGGTCATGGAGCCGCGCGCCGCCACGCCGGAGCGGCGGCTCGAAACAGTCGCGGCGCTCGCCGCGGCCGGGGTCCCGACCGGCGTGCTCAGCGCCCCGATGATCCCGGCCCTCAACGACAGCGAGATGGAGCGGATACTCGAACGCGCGCGCGAGGCGGGCGCCACCGCCGCCGGCTACACCCTGCTGCGCCTGCCGCACGAGTTGAAGGCGCTGTTCCGCGAATGGCTCGAAACCCATTTCCCGGGCAAGGCGGCGCATGTGCTCTCACTGGTCGCCCAAGCCCATGGCGGCCGGCTTTACGATTCGACCTGGTCGAAGCGGATGACCGGCGCCGGTCCTTATGCCGACATGTTGAGAGTGCGTTTCGACCGCGCCTGCCGCAAGCTCGGCTTCCACCCGCGCACGACCAACCCGCTCGACATCACCCGCTTCCGCCCGCCGCCGCGCAACGGCGATCAGCTGACCCTGTTTTGAGCTCCGCGCCGCCGGCGCCGCGCCAGTAGCCCCAAGCCTGCGAGAAACGTCGCAAGCAGCGCGGCGCTCGCTGGCTCCGGCAGCACGGGTGCAACCGCGAGATCGGCGAACTCGCACAGTTGGTTCGGCCCCGGACATCCGGTCAGCGCTATCTCCTTCAGGAGGTTGCCCGAAGCGTCAAACACACGAAACACCGACGGCACGTCTTCGACATTGCCGACGAAGTAGTATGTTCCATCGAAAGCCACGCCGCTGAAGCCGAAATCATCGGTCATCTGAAGAAAATCGGTCGAAACCAGGTTCCCGGCGCTGTCGAACAGGTTGTAAGGGCCTTCGTCATTGCCTTGATTGGCGACGAAGTCGGCCCCGACGATTTCGAGGCCGGTGCGACCCACCGTAAACGGTCCGCCGATTGCCGTCGGCACGAGGGTGAGCGTGTTCACCAAGACGCCGCTCAGGGTATATTGATAGACATTCTCGGTAAGCGCGCTGTCGCCGGTCGCCGCGAGATACAGAAAGCTGCCGTCGGACGTGATCGCGCTGATGCCGGACAGCCCGGTGTTGAACGCCACCCCGAGATTTGCGCCGGTCGAATTGGTCAGAAAGACAGATCCCGAGTCGGCGACCCCGTAGTAGATGTTAGGTCCGAGTATTGCAATCCCGCCGGGACCGCCGCCTTGGGCGGCAGGGTTGGGCACCGCGAAGGAGGTCACGAGGGTGCCGGTGCCGGCGGCTTCGTTGATGTCCCACTCGTCGAGGGTGGGGCCGGACGAGCCGCGCCCGTCGCTCGCCCAGAGGATCGTGTCGGCTTGCGCCGGCGCGTGCAGCGCCAATAGCGTCGCGGCGCCGAGGCCGATCGCGGCGGCGATGACACGCGCTCGCGTTGCAACCTGGTCAAGAGAGATGCGCGACACGTTCATGCGATGCCTCGTATGATTTAGAGCCGCGCTATCGGCTGGCGATTGCCGCTGATGCCCGCTGTCGCGGCTTTGCCGGGAAAGCCGCCGCCGATACCACTAAATCGAGCAAACCTATTCTAATTTTTAGCAATTGTCCATCGCGGCACCGCCTTGATAGCGTGTCGGCCTGCGGAGTAGGGTCGCTGGCAAGCCAACAACCACGCAAGAGTCCCCGATCATGATCTGCGATGTCCACGCGCACTACACGCCAAAGAATTTCAGCGAGTTCATGGGCGACCGCTTTGCGTCGCCGGTTCACCTGCCGGTCAAGCGCGGGATGGCGCGCCACCCGTTCTCGGATTCGCCGGAGGACATCCAAGGCCGCTTCGAGCTGATGGACGCGGCCGGCGTCGAAAAGCAGGTGCTGTCGCCAAACCACCCTCCCTACCTGCCGGACGAGGCCGAATGCGTGCACGCGGTGCGGATGCTGAACGACGGCTACGCCGACCTCGCGCACCGCTACCCAAGGCGCATCGCCTCCTACGTCATGCTGCCATTGCCGCACATCGACGCGGCGCTGAAGGAGATGGAGCGCGGCTTCGACCAGCTGGGCTGCGTTGGCGTCAACATGAACATCATTTGCCTCAACCGTTCGATCGCCGAGACCGAGTTCGAGCCGATCTACGCCGAGATGAACCGGCGCGGCGCCGTCCTGTTTGTGCACCCGGCCGGCACCGGCATTTGTTCGCCGTTCATCACCGAATACGGGTTTCGCGCCGCGGTCGGCACCTCGCTCGAAGACGCGACTTTTGTCCTGCACATGATCGCCAAGCAGATCCCGCACCGTTATCCGAACATCAAATTCATCGTGCCCCATCTCGGCGGCCCGATCCCGATGCTGCTGAACCGGCTCGACCAGCAGGGGCAGAGCCAGAGCGGCCACCCCAACCTCGCCGAGGCGCCCTCCGTCACCGCCAAGAAATTCTATTACGACACTGTGTGCTACGGCTCGAAGGCGGCGTTCGCCTGCGCCCTCGAGGCATTTGGCGCCGATCATCTGGTGACCGGCAGCGACTACCCGGTTTTGCAGGATTACGAGGCGTACAAGGAGACCTTCGGCTATATCAGCCGGCTCGGCCTGCCCTCTGCCGACCTCGACAAGATCCTGAACCACAACGCCCAGCGGCTCTTTGGCTTTGACCATTGATCGGACGCGCGGAGGGGGACGGCCGATGAGCGGCGCCGGTGCGGATCTAGGCTTTGCCGCCGACCATGACGCGCCGATCCCCTATTTGCCGCGGGTCCGCGACTATTATCAGGCGTTGGGCTACGGCGCGGCCTATCGCTGGGCGCATTACGCCGAGGTTCCGTTTCACCCGCTCGGCAAGCCGCTCGCGGAATGCCGGGTCGCGCTGATCACCACCGCCGCCCCCTATCGGCCCGACCGGGGCGACCAAGGCCCGGGTGCGCCTTACAACGGCGCCGCGAAATTCTACCAAGTCTACTCCGGCGACACCGCGGTCGACCACGATCTGCGGATTTCCCATGTCGCCTATGACCGAGCGCATACCAGCGCCGAGGACAGCGGCACGTGGTTCCCGCTGCCGCGGCTGCGGGCAAAGGCGGCGGACGGGCGGATCCGCCTGACCCGGCATTTTCACGGCGCGCCGACCAACCGCAGCCAGCGCACGACCCTTGACCAGGACTGCCCCGAGCTGCTGGCGCGCTGCCGCGCCGACGAGGCCGATGCCGCGATCCTCGTGCCCAACTGTCCGGTATGCCACCAGACCGTGAGCCTCGCCGCCCGCTATCTGGAAACGCATGGCGTGCCGACCGTGGTCATGGGCTGCGCCAAGGACATCGTCGAGCATGTCGGCGTGCCGCGCTTCCTGTTCAGCGATTTCCCGCTCGGCAATTCGGCCGGCCGGCCCTGCGACCCGGCCTCCCAGTCCTTGACCCTGGAGCTTGCGCTCAAAGTCCTGGAAGCGGCCCCGGCGGCGCGCACGACCGTCCAGTCGCCGTTGCGGTGGAGCGGTGACCCTTCGTGGAAGCTCGACTACTGCAACGTGGACCGGCTGCCGGCGGACGAGATCAGCCGCCGCCGCGCCGAATTCGACCGGGAAAAAGCGGCCGCCAGAACGCTGCGCGACCGCACGGGCGACGGCGCCGGCTAAAGAGGTCCAAGCGCCGAGGCGTTCCCCGAGCGGCGGCGGCGCCCGCAAAAACCGCGGAGGTGCGCGCGAAACCAAGCCTCGCCACGGTGATGCTGCGATTCGCCAATATTCGTGAGCATAATTCATCAAAGTGTCAGACGGGAGCCGCCGCGCAGTGTAAACAGAGCGAGGAACAAGGTTCTTTGTGTCTGCGACTCGCATGACGGCGGGGCTGGTGGCGTGCTTGATTTTCCTTTGTACATCGAAGAAATCGGATTATATCTTTTGTCAATTGTCCGCTTGCCGGCGGATCGATGGCTGTAGAGGTTGGGGGGAGTAAAAGCCATGACAGAGAACACAATCGGCATGCGGGTCAGGCAGTGGGCGCAGGGCGCTGGCACGAGATGGGCGGTGGCGGCGATCTTGCTGCTCGCCGCGGGCAGCGCGACCCAAGCGCTCGCCGCGGCTCCGATGCAGCTGACCTATCGGGTGACGCATTCGCTCTATGGCGACATCGGCACCTACGTCAACACGATTGAGCCCAACGCCGACGGCACCACGGTTCAGACCCGGGCGCATTTCCAGGTCAAGATGCTCGGCGTCAACATGTACAGCGAAGACGCCCAGCGCACCGAGCAGTGGCAGGGCAACCGCCTGGTATCGTTCAACGGCGTGACCAGCAAGGGCAGCCAGTCCACGGTCGTCAGAGGCGAGGCGCGCGGCAACAGCTTTGTCATCAACTCGCCGCAGGGGACGGTCACCGCGCCGGCGTCGGTTCATCCGGCAAACCCGTGGTCGCCCAACTTTCTGTCGTCCAACACGATGATGCGGCCGGACAGCGGACGGCTCGAGCGGGTCAGCGTCAGCGGCGGCGCGGAGACGGTCGTCACCATCGACGGCAGACCGGTGCGCGCCCGGAAATACGAGGTCGACGGCGCCACCCGCTATGGTGTCTGGCTCGACAACCGTGGCGTCCCGGTCATGTTCGTCGTCGACGACAACAGCGGGAAAGTTACGTTCACCTTGGCGAGCTGCACGAGCTGCGATGTCCCCGCCGCCCAGCAGCTCGGGATGAAGTAGGCGTCGCTGCGCGCCTGACGCCGCGGCCTCAGAGGATCGGAGTTCCGACCCCGCCAACGCTGCCGCCGCGGCTGCGCGCGGCGGCAGGAACGGGGGAAGCCGCTAGTCTAGACTAGCTTAGTCGCGCAGCTCGGGGACGATCCAGAACGGCTTTTGGCCGCGGGCGACGCGCTCGAAATTGTCGAAGGCGTTGCGCCAGCGCTTCCAATGGTTGTCCCAGGTCGGGCCGGCGCCGTGCGGGCTGAAGATGATGTTCTTCAACGTGAAAAGCTCGTGGTCGGGCTTGGGCGGCTCCTCGACCATCACGTCGAGCCCGGCGCCTAGAATCTTCTCGTCGCGCAGCGCGTTGTAGAGCGCCCTTTCGTCGACCACCGGCCCGCGGCAGGTGTTGATCAGGATCGCCGTCGGCTTCATCATCGCCAGCTCGCGCTCGCCGATCAGGTTGTGCGTCGATTTGTCGAGCGGCACGTGCAAGGTCACGATGTCCGAGGTCTTGAGCAGCTCGGTGAACAGCGCAAAGCGGATGCCGAGCGCGTCTTCCTGGTCCGTCGTCAGCCGGTTGATGTCGTAATACTTGATGTGCATGTCAAAGGCCTTGGCGCGGCGCGCGACCTTCTTGCCGATGTTGCCGAGCCCGATGATGCCCAGGGTCTTGTCCTCGAGCTCGTAGAGCTTGGTCGCGTTGAAGTCGTTGCCGCGCCAGCGTCCCGAAGACACCCCCTCATGCTGCCAGATCAGTTTGCGGCTGACCGCCAGCATCAGCATCATCGCGTGCTCGGCGACCGCGGTCGAGTTGGCGCCGCCGTTGTTGCAGATCGGGACACCCGCTTCGCGCGCCGCGTCGAGGTCATAGGTGTTGTAGCCGGCGCTCAGGGTCTGGACGATGCGCAGCTTTGGCGCACGCCGATAGAAATCCGGGCCGTGCGGAAACTGGCCGCCGCCGATGTAGTATTCGGTTTCCTTCAGCAGGTCGAAAAACTCGGGCCGGCCGTGCGGGGCCATGACCAGCTCCCAACCCGGCGAGAGCAGGTCGTAGGCGATCTGCAAGGTCTCCTCGGAATGGGTGGCGGGGGTCAGGATGCGGGGCATTGCAGCGTCTCCTCTTGTACGGGATTGTCGCGTCCGGTTGAACAAAGGCAGTTCGCGGGTGCGGCCGCAAACCGCGCGAGACCCGGTCATCGTAGCGACACCCGGCGATCATCCCCAAGCGCAAAACACCGCCGGTCTAACCGATTGCCGGTGTTGACGGCATCGGCTAGCGTGCTCGATCCCGCCGCGCGCTGGCCGAAATTTTGCCTACGCTCGTCCCTTTGATTGCTTTGCCGCACCCGTGAGGTCGAAAAATATGCCCGAGTCGTCGCTTCAGGACCGCTTTCAGAACCTTCACGAATTCGTCACCCAGGCGCGCATCAATCTCGACCGCAACAATTGGGACTACCTGATCGGCGGCTCCGAGACCGAGTCGACCCTGGCGCGCAACCGGCTGGCGCTCGACTCGATCGGGTTCCGGCCGCGGGTATTGCGCGACGTGTCGAATGTCGACTGCAGGCGCGCGCTGTTTGGCAAAACCCTGCGCATCCCGGTGCTGTGCGCGCCGGTCGGCTCGCTCGAAGTATTCGAGCCGGGCGGCGGCGCCACCGTCGCCGCGGCGACCCGCGAGTTCGGCAACGGCATGATCCTGTCCTCGGTGTCGCATCCCGGCCTCGACGACACCGCCAAGGCCTCGGGCGACGGCTTCAAGATCTTCCAGCTCTACGTACGCGGCGACGCCGACTGGGTCGACGACCATGTCCGCCGCGCCGTCGGCAAGGGCTACGACGCGTTTTGCCTGACCGTCGACACCGACAGCTACAGCCGGCGCGAGCGCGACATCGCCAAGCGCCACCTGCGCCGCCGCGTGCGCCCCGGCGACGCGCGCATCTACCAGGCCCAGTTCAATTGGCATGACGTCGACCGGATCAAGCGCAGCTTCGACGTCCCGCTGATCCTGAAGGGCATCGCCACCGCCGAGGACGCCAGATTGGCGGTCGAGCACGGCGTCGACTGCGTCTACGTCTCAAACCATGGCGGCCGCCAGCTCGACCAGGGGGTCGGCTCGATCGACGTGTTGCCGGAGGTCGTCGAGGCGGTCGGCGGGCGTGCCCGTATCATGGTCGACGGCGGCATCTACCGCGGCACCGACGTGGTCAAGGCGCTGATCCTAGGCGCCGACGCGGTCGCCTGCGGGAGGCTCTACGTCTACGGCCTTGCCGCGGCCGGCGCCGAGGGGGTCGTGCGGCTCTTCGAGATCATCGAGGACGAGATCCGCATCTGCCTGTCATTGCTCGGGGTGACCGGCTGGCACGAGCTCGACAAATCCTATATCCGCGCGGCGCGCCAGGTCTTCGAGCCCAACGTGCACAGCGCCTTCCCGCACCTCAACCTGCCGCGCGAGACGTATTAGCCCACAGTCCCCGATGAAGCGGGGATTTTGAGCGCGGTTGAAACTCGCGCGAGAAGCTGATCAAGATCGGCGCGAAGGCCGTCGGTCACGGCCGTTACTTAACGTTCCAGATGGCTGACGTCGCGCTGTCTCGGCAGATGTTCCAGGACGTCCCGTCGCTGATCATCCGGGTGCGGCCGCCGCAAGCCCCAGTCAACCGGCTGGTTCGTCCCTCCCATCGGCCCAACGCGGCGATTTACTGCGCTGGAAATGCCCACAGTGCGATCCTGGCTTCACAACGACCCGGAAGCGAGGGAATGTCGGTAACCCCGGCCGCTGAGGGGGATCTGATGGCGCCTCAATGCAGGCAAACCTGTGCGTTTCAACGCCTGAGCGCAGTCAACCGATTGGTTCGACTATTGCTGCGCACGCGGTGCACGATTTACCGTTGCCTAACACGGGCGATCGGGCGAACCTTGGCCCCACAACCACGCCGAATCCGGGGAATGTCGGTTGAGAGTCACCTACATCAGCCACGCCTGTCTTCTGGTCGAGACGGAAGACGCTTGTCTCGTCTGCGACCCCTGGTTGGCGGGTCCGGCTTATGCTGACCAGTGGAATGTATTTCCCAAGCCTGTCGATACCGCCGCGGTCGAGCGAGCCCAATTCATCCTGATTTCACACGGTCACGAGGACCATCTTCACGACAAAACGCTGCGGTCCATTAGAAAGGATAAGACGCTTTATTATCCTTATTACTGGTACGATGGTACCTTCTCGTACCTAAGCAGCCTAGGATTTCGTCGCACGGTAGAAGCGAAGTCGCGGAAGACCTACCGGCTGAGCCCCAAGACCCGTGTCACGTTCATAGTCAACGGGCAGGATAGCGTCATTGTCTTAGAGGACAGCCGGGAAGTCTTGGTCAACTGCAACGATGCTTTGCATGCCAGCGATTCGCGGCTGATCGAGCTGTACACCCGGATCATCAAAGACCGTTGGCCGAAGATCGATATGGCATTCTGCAGCTTCGCGAGTGCAAGCTATTTCCCGAATGCCTTCCGTTGCAGCGGCAAGGACGATGCCGCTATCGGCCGATTGCGCGAACAGCTTTACGTGCAGAATTTTTGCAATATTATAGAGCGTCTGGCGCCCACAATTGCGGTTCCCTTTGCTGCTGATTTCGTTCTTTTGGCAAAACGGCAACTCTGGATCAATGCCGTACGCTTTCGACGGGAGGAGATTTCTTCATATTACGCACGATACTTTGGTCAACATTCCGATTCGCCACGTATTGCAGTCATGTATCCCGGCGACCGGATCGTCGATAAGACGTTGTTGCCTTCGTCACAATATCGGCTCGCGACCGCCGAGGGCAGCAGGGAGGGATTGCTGGCGGCACAATACCCCGAGCCAATTTCCGCGTTCTCGCGCAATACGGTCCATCAGATGTGCTTGCGCCAGATTGGTGCTATTCTTGAGGACCATTTGGCAAATGAAGTGCGGCATTATCCCCAGCGGACTGTCGCGCACCTCCGGTTCTCCGTACGTTTGCTCGATCTGGCAGACCAAGGGTGGCTGAACGTTAGCATCGCGAACCGCATAGCCCGGGTTTCCGTCGGCGATCAGGCCGGCTCTGAAGCAATGGCGCTGATCGAAACCACGAGCGACATCCTGCTAAACTCGCTGTCGACTGATTGGGGCGGTGACGCGCTCATCATCGGCTATGCTTGTGAGATCAGCATCCTTGGGCCGCAATTCGCCGGACAAGCGCGGATCTGCGCTGAGCTTTTGACGCGCTATCCGAGGCCAGTTTCCTACGCGATGCGCCACCCGACGCGCGCCATACGCTATCTCTTGCAATCATTGCCTGCCGTCAAGGTCCGGGGAGTACACCGACTGAGAGGTCTCGCCGGGAAGGGAATAGTCGCGACCCAACCATCGATGTCGAGCAATGCTTGGCTGGTGGGCGACGAACACGCGATACGCGAAGGGTATGCGCTGCCGAATTACCCAGTCACCTGAGGACGCGGAGTAATCCTATTGCCACCCCTGCTGTCACTTAAGAAGCAAATTGTTCGCCTGGTCTATCCGTTCAGGAGCAGCTTTATCGACCGCCTCAACAGAGTGCCGACCTTCGTCGATTTCGCTCGCTCGAACAAGCACGCGCCGATGTTCGACCGTCGCGAGGAGATATATGACTGGCTCGAACTTGAGATCTGCGCCGGTCCCATCGACTATTTGGAATTCGGAGTCAGCGCCGGGGACAGCATCCGCTATTGGAGTTTGCTCAACCAGCATCCGCAGAGTCGGTTCATCGGCTTTGATTCCTTCGAAGGGTTGCCCGAACCCTGGGGTGATCGGAAAAGGGGCGCCTATGGAACAGGGGGAAGTCCGCCGCATTGCGATGATCCCCGTGTCCAATTTGTAAAAGGCCTATTTCAGGAGTCGCTCGAGAGCTTCCTCCGGGAATTTCGATCTCGAAGCCAGCTCGTGGTGCACGCAGACGCGGACCTTTATGCTTCCACCCTCTACGTGCTGACCAGGATCGACCCGCTGCTGGGGCCTGGCTCGATCGTTATCTTTGACGAATTTGGCGACGTACAACACGAGTTCCGTGCCTTCGAGGATTATTGCGCTGCATACTGCAAGAGCTGGCACGTTGTCGCGGCGACAGGTCGCTTCGAGACGGTAGCATTTATCACCTGAAGTGCCTTTTTCAGGCTATCGGTCAATCGGTTGAGCTGCGACTAATCCGCCAATTAGAGGAGCGTCGCCCGTCTTCGACCTGCTGAGCGGCCAGCCCACCGGTCCTCGGCAGCGCCGCCCGTCCGTCAGGAGGCGCGGTTGAGGCGGTTGCCGACGAGGTCGTCCACCACCGCCGGGTCGGCGAGCGTCGAGGTGTCGCCGAGGGCGTCGTGCTCGTCGGCCGCGATCTTGCGCAGGATGCGGCGCATGATCTTGCCCGAGCGCGTCTTGGGCAGCCCCGGCGCCCACTGCACGAGGTCCGGTGCCGCGATCGGGCCGATCTCCCGGCGCACCCAGGCGACGAGCTCGCGGCGCAGCTCCTCGCTGGTTGCCTCGTCGGCCCGCAAGGTGACATAGGCGTAAATGCCCTGCCCCTTGATGTCGTGCGGGTAGCCGACGACCGCCGCCTCGGCGACCTTCGGGTGGGCGACAAGCGCGCTTTCGATCTCGGCGGTGCCGAGCCGGTGGCCGGCGACGTTGATCACGTCGTCGACCCGCCCGGTGATCCAGTAATAGCCGTCCTCGTCGCGCCGCGCGCCGTCGCCGGTAAAATAAAGCCCCGGGAAGGTCGAGAAGTAAGTGTCGACAAACCGCCGGTGGTCGCCATAGACGGTGCGCATCTGCCCCGGCCACGAGCGCGCCAGGCATAGATTGCCTTCGCCCGGGCCTTCGACGCGCCTGCCGTCACTGTCGACCAGCAGCGGCTCGATCCCGAAAAACGGGCGCGTCGCCGAGCCCGGCTTGAGCGGCGTCGCCCCAGGGAGCGGCGTGATCAGAATGCCGCCGGTCTCGGTCTGCCACCAGGTGTCGACGATCGGGCAGCGCCGCTCGCCGACAATGTCGTAATACCACAGCCACGCTTCGGGGTTGATCGGCTCGCCGACGGTGCCGAGAAGGCGCAGCGAATGCCGGTCGGTGCGGCGGACATAGTCCTCGCCCTCGCGCATCAGCGCCCGGATCGCGGTCGGTGCGGTGTAAAAGATCGACACCTTGTGCTTGTCGACGACGTGCCAGAAGCGCGACGGGTCGGGGTAGTTGGGCACGCCCTCGAACATCAGGGTCGTGGCGCCGTTGGCCAGCGGCCCGTAAAGGATGTAGCTGTGCCCGGTCACCCAGCCGACATCGGCGGTGCACCAGTAAACCTCGCCCTCGCGGTAGTCGAAGACGTACTCGTGCGTCATCGACACATAGGCGAGATACCCGCCAGTCGTGTGCAACACTCCCTTTGGCTGCCCGGTCGAGCCGGACGTGTAGAGGATGAACAGCGGGTCCTCGGCCGCCATCTCTTCGGGCGGGCAGTCGGGCGCGGCCGCGGCGCACGCCTCGTGGTACCAGATGTCGCGCCCGGCGACCCAGTTGACCGCGGCACCGGTGCGGCGGACGACGACCACGTCGCGCACGTCGGGGCAGCTTTCGAGTGCCGCGTCCGCGTTGCGCTTCAGCGGCACGGTGCGGCCGCCACGCAGCCCCTCGTCGGCGGTCACGAGAAAGGTCGAGCGGCAGTCGCGGATGCGCCCGGCGAGGCTGTCCGGCGAAAACCCGCCGAAGACGACCGAGTGAACCGCACCGATTCGGGCGCAAGCCAGCACCGCCACGGCGATTTCCGGGATCATCGGCAGGTAGATCGTGACCCGGTCGCCCTTTTTGACGCCGCGCCCCTTCAGCACGTTGGCAAACCGGCACACCGCCGCGTGCAATTCGCGGTACGTCAGGCGGCCGTCCTCGCTCGGGTCGTCGCCCTCCCACAAGATTGCGGTCTGGTCGGCCTTGCGGGCCAGATGCCGGTCGATGCAGTTGAAGCAGGCGTTGAGCGTGCCGTCTTCGTACCAGGCGATGCGCACGTCGCCGTCGAACGACGCGTCCCTGACTTTGGCGTAGGGCTTGATCCAGTCGAGTCTTTTGCCGTGCTCGCCCCAGAAGCCGTCGGGGTCGTCGAGCGAATGCTGGTACAGGCGAAGGTAGTCGGCTTCGGTGATTTTTCCGCTCTGTGGATGCGCCGAGGTCGGGATCACGGTCCGGCTCGACATGGCGTTTGTTCCTCCTCGGCACGCGGTGCCGGCGGCAGCGCCGCCCACCGTTGCCCAAGATTATTCGGCCAGGCCCGGCGGTTACAAGGCCCCTTCCAGCACCGGCGCCGGCATCGCGGCGCGGGCGGGAGCGGTCCCGCGTGTCGCGAGCAAGGCCGCTTGCGTCCGGTTGACGACGTGAAGGCGCCGGATGATCTGCTTGACATGCGCCTTGACGGTGCTTTCGGACATGCCGAGCGCGTCCGCGATCAGCTTGTTCGACTGGCCTTCCGAAATCAGCGCGAGTACGTCGCGCTGGCGCCTCGTCAGCGTGTGCAACGGCGCTTGCGCCGATTCCCGGCTCGCGGCGTCGCCGTCGGGTTGGCTCAGCACCAGCGGCACAAAGGTCCCGCCGGCGCGCACCCGTTCGAGCGCGCCCACCAGGACCTTGAGCCCGAGGCTCATCGGCAGAAAGCCTCTCGCGCCTGAGCGCAGGATCGTGCGGGCGCGTTCCGGGTCGTCGCAATGGGCGGTCGCGAGGATCGGCGTGCGCGGCGCCGCCGCGGCGATCAAGGTCAGCTCCATCAGGTCGATGTGCCGGCAGGTCGCGCCGCCGAGCAGAATGACCGAAAACCGCGCACCCTGCCGCACCAGATGCACGAGGTCGGTCGCCGCCGGAACATCGGTGACCCGCCATCGCCGCGCCTGCTGAGCAAGCGCGAGCTTGAGGCAGTCGCGGCGCAAGGCGCTCGGGTCGACGAGCGCCAGATGGCGGCGCGCAGGCTCGGCAAACGCCGCCGTTCCGCACGAAGCACCGGTAGGGCTAGGCTCCGCAGTCGTGTTGAGCGAGTCGAAGTTTTCCAAAGCGGCCCCCCTGCGCTTTAGGCTGTGACGCGGACTCTGCGCCGTCGAGGCAAGCAGCACGGTAATTTTTTGTAAACAATGTAACAGGACACTTATTCTATAACTTGTTTTTGTTACATAGGCTTCGAAACTCCAGGCCTTGATACATCGCCATCGGAGGCGCGTCGATCCCTGTCCTTATTTTGTCACAGCGGCGTGACACGCAACCACCATACGCGGCGCCGGCGGGGTTCGCTCCCTGCCCGCGGCAAAGCCCTCGGGATGATTCCCGCGAGCCAAACCGCGCCGAGCCTGCTAGCGTAGGCGCCAAGCGGGACCCCCTTGCCGGGAGGCAAAGATGCAATATGGCTTTGGCGCGCCGGTCAGCGGCGCCCTTTCCTCGCCCGACAATCTTGCGCGCATCGCCGTCGAGGGCGAGGCGATGGGATACGATTACACGACGATCAGCGATCACGTGGTGATCCCGCGCGACATCGAGGCGCGCTATCCCTACAGCGACACCGGCGAGTTTCCCGGCCGCTCGCGCGGCGACCGGCACGAGCAGCTGGTCGCCGTCGCGTTTGTCGCCGGCAAGACGTCGCGGCTGCGGTTTGTCACCTCGGTGACCGTGGTGCCGCACCGCCCCGCTGTCTTGCAAGCCAAGATGCTGGCGACGATCGATGTGCTGTCAAAGGGCCGGCTGACCTTTGGCATCGGTGCCGGCTGGATGAAGGAGGAGTTCGAGGCATTGGGTGTGCCGCCGTTTGCCGAGCGCGGTGCGGTCACCGACGAGTACCTGATGGCCTGCCGTGAATTGTGGACCAAGGACGACCCGCGCTTCGACGGCAAGCACGTCAAGTTCGCCAACGTGCTGTTCGAGCCGAAGCCGGTGCAAAAGCCGCACCCGCCGATCTGGGTGGGCGGCGAGAGCGGGCCGGCCTTGCGCCGCACCGCGCGGCTTGGCGACGGCTGGTACCCGATCGGCACCAACCCGCAGCACCGCCTCGACTCGATGAAGCGGTTCGCCGGCGGGGTCGAGCGGCTGCGGCGGCTGACCCGCGAGGCCGGCCGCGACCCGGCGAAGGTTGCGCTCGCCTATCGGGTGACGAGCTGGGGAAAATCCTTGCCGGCGCGTGCCGACGACGGCGAGCGGCGGCTGTTCTCGGGCGAGACCGCGGACGTCGTCGCCGACCTCAGGGCGTTCCGCGATTTCGGCGTCGGCCATGTCGATTTCAGCTTCGACGGCAATACGCCCGAAGCCATGGTCGCCAACATGCGCCGCTTCCGCGAGGACGTGCTGGCGAAGGTCTGACTCGTTCGCCTGCGATGCTGAGGACGCACGGAGACCTGACTTGTCATTGCGACGAGGCCAACGGCCGACGCGGAAATCCCGGGCGCAGATGGGATCGTGCCCGGGATTGCTTCGCTCCGCTCGCAATGACAGCTCTCGGGCCATTGTCGCGAATCGTCGATAAGTCGATAAAAGGAGCCGCCGTTGCTGAAGCTTGGATACAAGGCGTCGGCCGAACAGTTCGGGCCGCACGAATTGCTCGACTTCTCGTGCCTCGCCGAGGAGCTCGGGTTCGACTCGGTGTTTGTCAGCGACCATTTCCAGCCGTGGAAGCACACCGACGGCCACGCGCCCTCGGCGCTCGCCTGGCTCGGCGCGCTCGGCGCCCGCACGCGGCGGGTGGTGATCGGCACGAGCGTCCTGACCCCGACCTTCCGCTATCACCCTTCGGTCGTGGCCCAGGTCTTCGGCACGCTCGGAGCCATGTTCCCGGGGCGCGTCGTGCTCGGCGTCGGCACCGGCGAGTCGCTGAACGAGGTGCCGGCGACCGGCGTCAAATGGCCGGGCCCCAAGGAACGGCGCGACCGGCTGCGTGAGGCGATAGCACTGATCAACAAATTGTGGACCGAGGACCGGGTCACCTTCGAGGGCCAGTTCTATCGCACCGAAAATGCCACGATCTACGACAAGCCCAAGGACAAGGTGCCGGTCTGGGTCGCCGCCTCCGGCCCGCTCGCCGCGGCGATGGCGGGCCAGGTCGCCGAAGGGTTCATCTGCACCAGCGGCAAGAACTCGCAGCTCTATACCGAGCTGACCGGCAAGGTCGCCGAAGGCCTCGTGCGCGCCCGGCGCGAGCATGCGAGCCTCGAAAAGATGATCGAGGTCAAGGTGTCGTTCGACACCGACGCGGCGCGCGCCAAGGAAGACACCCGGCAATGGGCGGCGCTGGCGCTCACCCCCGAGGAGAAGGTCGGGGTCGAGGACCCGGTCGAGATGGAGCGGCTCGCCGCCGCGCTGCCGCTCGACCGCGCCGCCAGCCGCTGGATCGTCTCCGCCGACCCGCAAGAGCAGGTCGAGAAAATCCGGCCCTATGTCGAGCTCGGCTTTACGCATCTGGTGTTTCACGCCCCCGGCCCCGACCAGGCGCGCTTCCTCAAGCTCTACGCCGAAAAGGTCGTGCCGTTGCTGAGGTCGAAGCTCGGGTAATGGCCTCTTATTTCGACCGTTATCGCCCACCCCTCGTCACCCCCACGCCACCGTACGGCTGTCCGGGAAATATCTCGCGGCGGCAAAACGGAAGAAATCGGCTCGGCTATTTCGCTTTGGCCGGGCTTGACCCGGCCATCCACGGATTTGGGCGCCCGAGGCAAAGACGTGGATACGCGGGACAAGCCCGCGCAAGGCGGTTTAAATTCGTGGACCGTGAGGGGCGAGGATGCCGTCCTCGGTAGCGCTGCTCCCGCTGGCCGGCATCAAGCTGGTCGAGCCCGGCGACGACCTCGGCGTGATCGCGGTTGCCGCCTTCGCCGCGAACGGGGTGACGCCGGAAGCGGGTGACGTGCTCGTCGTGGCGCAAAAGATCGTCTCCAAGGCCGAGGGGCGCTATGTCGACGTGGCGACGGTGGAGCCATCGCAACGGGCGATGGCGCTCGCCGCCGAAACCGACAAGGACCCGCGCTTTGTCGAAGTGGTGCTCGGCGAGTCGAAACGGGTGGTGCGCCACCGCCCGGGGCTGCTGATCGTCGAGCACCGGCTCGGTTTTGTCATGGCCAATGCCGGCATCGACCATTCGAACATCCCGAAGGGTGACGGGGTCGACCAGGTGCTGCTGCTGCCGGAGGACCCGGACGCTTCGGCCGCCCGGCTGCGCCAGCGGATCGCCGACGCTTGTGGCGTGCGGATCGCCGTTATCGTCAGCGACAGCTTTGGCCGGGCGTGGCGCAAGGGGACGGTCGGCATCGCCCTCGGCGCCGCGGGGCTGCCGGCAGTGATCGACATGCGCGGTCAGCCCGACCTCTTCGGGCGCGAGTTGCTGGTGACCGAAACCGGCTTTGCCGACGAGATCGCCGCCGCCGCGGGGCTGGTCATGGGCCAGGCCGATGAGGCGATCCCGATCGTGCTGGTGCGCGGGCTGCGCTGGTCGGCGCCCGACGCCCCGGCCGCCGCCCTGGTCCGCCCGGCCGAGCACGATCTGTTTCGATGACGAGCGACCCGGGCCGGGTCCTGGCACTGTCGGGCGGGATCGGCGGCGCCAAATTGGCGCTCGGCCTTTATCGAATATTGCCCGCGGGGACGCTAACCGTCGTCGCCAACACCGGCGACGATTTCGAGCATCTGGGCCTCGCGATCTCGCCCGATCTCGACACCCTTCTTTACACGCTGGCCGGCATCGACAATCGCGACACCGGTTGGGGCCGGTGCCATGAGACCTGGACCTTTATGGCGGCGCTCGAGGCGCTCGGCGGCGAGACTTGGTTCAAGCTCGGCGACGGCGATCTCGCGACCCATGTCGAGCGCACCCGGCGCCTTGCCGCCGGCGAGAGCCTGTCCGCGGTCACCGACGATTTCCGCCGCCGTCTCGGGATCTCGGCGCGGCTGTTGCCGATGAGCGACGACCCGGTCCGCACCCGGCTGCTGACTGAGGAGGGCTGGCTCGATTTCCAGGATTATTTTGTGCGCCAGCGCTGCGCCCCGGCGGTGCGCGAGATCGTCTTTGCCGGCGCCGCGGCGGCACGCCCGCACCCCGATTTTCTCGCAGAGCTGGCAAACCCCGACCTGAAGCTGGTCGTGATCTGCCCGTCGAACCCGCTGATCAGCATCGACCCGGTCCTGTCGCTACCCGGGGTGCGCGCCGCAATGCGTTCCTGCCGGGCGCCGGTCGTCGCGGTGTCGCCGATCATCGCCGGCAAGGCGGTCAAGGGCCCGACCGCGAAAATGATGGCCGAGCTCGGCCTGCCGGTCGACGCCGCCTCGGTCGCGCGACACTACGGCGATCTGCTCGATCACTACGTGGTTGACGAGGAAGACGCCGGGCTGTCTCCAGAAGCCGACATCCCGATAACCGCCACCCGCACCCTGATGCAGACGCTCGCCGACCGCAAGGCGCTGGCGCGCACGGTGCTCGCCGTGGCCCGGACGGATACCGAAGCTTCATAAATCCGACCTGGCCGGGCTTAAGCCGTGGGCGGTCGGCCCGAAGCAGGAAAGCTCTACAACCTCGGAAAGTCAGGGGTCCGGTTACGCCGCGAGCGTAGCGCTCACGATGGGGTTTCTTCCGCGACTTTCGATCCGGAAACGGTTGGTTAGGGTTTTTCGTGACAGGATCATTGGCGACGCAAGGTCCTTTCATTGGTTCCATCTCGTTGACTGTCACTGCTTCTTATCAGTGCTCAGAAAGTC
>Ga0210390_10001441_pt1 | contig 22792 bp, 22 predicted proteins | sample IncBWH11OmetaG_FD_161050 | JGI IMG/M metagenome (GOLD analysis project Ga0210390, IMG submission 161050) | Forest soil microbial communities from Barre Woods Harvard Forest LTER site, Petersham, Massachusetts, United States - Inc-BW-H-11-O ... | reverse complement strand
ACAACGATGCTTGAGCCTTCTCCAAGAACTGGCAGGAGTTGCTGCACCAGGAAGAATGGCCCGCGAACGTTTGTCGCAAAGAGGTTGTCAAAATCCTCTACCGTATAATCCGCGATGCGTGCCGCCTTGCTGATTCCGGCATTGAGAACAAGCACATCCAATCGATCGCCCACGATGGAGTGCACCTGTTCGGCGAGCAGCGCAGCGCCGTTCGGAGTTCCCATATCCGCCGAGATCGCTTGTGCGCGTCCGCCTTTCGCTTGGATCTCGGAGACGAGAGTTTCCGCTTCCTGCGCGGAGCGGCCATAGTGAACTAGGACGTGTGCCCCGGCCCTAGCAAGTGCCTCTGCCGTCGCGCGACCAATGCCGCGTGACGCCCCGGTTACCAGTGCTGTTTTGTTTTGAAGCGTAGTCATTTTTGCATTCCCTCTCATTCAGTTCATCAACGGCATGCGGCGCAATAAAATGCAGCCGAACTTTGGCGAGTGGCTTCCAGCGCGATGTCTGTCGGAAAGTTCACCTGACCAGAGGTAATCGATGGTGTCACACTGGCAATCCAGGAGTCGTAGTCACCGGTGTAGCCTACCCGCTCTTGAAAGGCCCGAATCCTCTGCTCGATCGCAGCGACCTGTTGGTATGACAGACTTGACATAAGCTGGACTTGATCCCGAACAGCCTGGGCTTGCGCCGTTCCTCGGGCTTCCGCCCCCGCGTAAAACCGCGCAGACGCTGTGCGCTCGTCCCCGACGCCAATATAGTTTTCGATGAGTTTGGTGGTAACTTCCTGACTGTGTAACAGAGACGAGCGAATATTGCCCTGTCCGGTCACGACATTACCCACTCCGAATACATGATCGGATTCGCCGTATTGAGGCAGAGTTTCATGGTTGAAATCGTAATATTCGCCCCTCATGGCAACGCCGGGAATCTTCTCAGGCACGGACCCGATCGACGAAATTACCATTGGCGCTCGCAGTTGGTACTCCGAGCCGGCCACGGGTTCTGCTTTTCCCCCTTCCACTTTGGTCTCCGCAACTTTTAGGCCCACTAGCCGCCCGTCCTCTACAAGGAGTCCTGTTGCCACCCTGCGATCCTGAACGCGAAATAAGTATTTTTCCTGCGCTAAACGCAGCATCTTCTGACGGATCGCTTCTGTTTTTGCAATGTGATCGGGCGTGGCATTTTCTGGCGGCTGAGCCAGCGGCATGTCTTGGCCTCGCCGGCGATAGATCAGTAGGCAGCCTTTAACGCCAAGATCCTCAGGCGCAATGCCGTGCATCCCGCAGACGGTCGGGATACCCTTCTTTTCGAGTTCATACACATCAGTCTGAACACCACGTGCTCGAAGAGCACGCTCATAGTTTTCGAGCTGCAGGATCTTCGTGACATCAATCGACGCAAGCCCACCGCCTACGACCAAGGCTTCGTCAGGAGCCCGGTAGCGTGGCCCTGTGTAGTCCTCTTCATTCTTGTGGTTGTACCAATAGATGAACGGATTCTGGTAAACCAAACCCTTGTCGACGAATTCTTCCGCTCCAGGAATTCCCAGTTCTCTGTCCTTCCACGCCCCGTTTGCCAGGATGACCGCAGAAAAACCCCAATTGTCGCAAAGATCGTGAAAGTCGAGGTCGCGGCCGAGCCGAGTGCTAGGAAGGAAGAAAACGCCAGGTTTCCTTAGGCGAGCATCGATCCGGCTGTATTCTTGTTTGCGTTGCTCCAGGTGCCAGCGGGGCAGGCCGTCTTCGATCTTGCCATAAGGCTTTTTGTTCTGCTCAATGACAACCACGTGAATCCCATTGTCCGCCAATATTTCTGCGGCGACAGAGCCAGCGATCGCTCCTCCAACAACAGCGACAAGGTGATACGGTCTATATGTCATCGTCATTCTCGATGGTCTCTTCGATGCTTTGAGCTTTCAGACGGCTGAACTAACCGACTCCGACCGCTGTTCGTAGAACGGATAATCCGTATAGCCCTGAGCGTCGAAGGTGTAGAACGTCTTGCGATCGTACGCATTCAGAGGCAGCCCTAGCTGGATACGCTTTGGCAGGTCGGGATTCGCCAGGAAATGCCGCCCGAAAGCAACCAGATCGGCATCTCCTTTCTCTACGACTTCCTCGGCCGTTCCGGGTTCAAAGCCCCCGGCTGCGATGATTCTCCCTTTGAATATCTTTCGGAGCCGTGCCGACGCAATCGCATACTGACCCTCTGCGACGACTACGTTTCCTCTTACTCGCGGCTCGATGATGTGCAGATAGGCCAGACCGAATTGATTCAGTTCCTTTACGACAGAGTCGAACAATGCGTCCGGATCACTATCGGACATGCCATTCCACCTGCCGCCCGGCGCGATGCGGACGGCCACGCGACTACCGCCCCACACCGAAACCAGTGCTTCCATCACTTGAAGGAGGAAGCGGGAGCGATTTTCGATCGAACCGCCATACATATCAGTTCGCCGGTTGACGCCATCCTGCAGAAATTGATCAGGTAGGTAGCCGTTACCAGCGTGAAGCTCAACGCCATCGAATCCAGCGGCTTTGGCGTGCTCGGACGCTTTGCGATAATCTTCGACAATGCCCGGAATTTCTGCGATGTCGAGCGCGCGGTGAGGTGAAGGCTGACGCCAACCATGAGGCGTCGACTCCAGAATCGTTGGATCCTGCCAATAGTCCGGGTTGACTGAAGAACTGACAGGGGTTGCGCCTTTGGTCGAGTCCACATGCCCGGCACGCCCTGTATGCCAGAGTTGGGAAAACATATACCCACGCTTCTGATGAACGGCGTCCGTGATTCTCTTCCACCCTGCGACCTGCTCCTCCGAATACAGGCCGGGGGCCGCGAACCATCCGCCGCCAGCGACCGAGATCGAAGTCGCTTCAGAAACGATGAGTCCACCGTCTGAGGCTCGTTGCGAATAGTACTCAAGCATCAGATCGCCCGGAATATTCCCCGGCTGAACGGACCGCGAACGAGTGAGCGGGCCCATCACCACGCGGTGCTTCAACTCCATGAGTCCGACTTGAATTGGCGTGAACAGCGTATTTGTGGTCGACGTTTTCATGATCTAGCTTCCCAGAGCCCTTTCAATTTCTTGGACATTAATTTTTCTCGTACTCTCTAGCGGATCCCACTAGGGGACGATCCGCATATCGCGCAGTCTGTTGAGCTGTCGCCTAAAGCTTTGATGGGTGTCAATGCAATCCGCAAAACCCGCCTGACGAATCTTGATTGTGCTCAGGATTGTTTCTTCCCGGAAGTTGAGCATCCAGTCCACGAACGCCCAGTTTGCAATCTGGTCGTAGGGTGTGACGTGCAGGCCATAGCGGGCAACCATCGCATCCCACAAAGGAGCCTTCTCGCTCATCTCGGAAACAGTGGACATTGCAAGCGGTTCGGCGATGGGCAGATTGTAGAAAGCAGCGAGCTCATTCCACAATTGCCGCCAGCGATAGACATCTCCGTTCGATACGTTGAAGATTTCATTACGCGCTTTGTCCTCACCTAGAGCCCACAAAGTCGCGCGGCCGAACAATTCTGCGTCGGTTGTTTCCTGGAGAGTGTTCCATCCTCCCTTGGTGCCAGGAAAGCGTAGGGGCAACCTGAGTTCGCGGCTCATCGCAGCGTAGGCCGCGAGACTCGTAACCAGGTTCATCGGTGAGTTCAGGCTTGGTCCCATGACCAGATGCGGACGCAAGACAGTCCAGCTTGCACCGTTCTTGGCGGCCCATTCAGCCACAATGTCTTCTTGCTGGTGGTAGTGGATCGGCGCAATGAGACGGGGCTCCGTCTCCTTCGCCGGAGCATTGAACGCCCCAAGGTTGAAGCCGTACGACTTGGCACCGCCGGCAAGCACGATGCGCTGAAGAGGCACATTGCGCGCGGCGAGAGCGTCGAGCGTATTTTTCAACATTCTGGCATTTGGCTCGACAGCTTCAGCCATGGTGGGTTTCTCGATATAGGCAGCGAAGACCAAATCGGTCACCTTATTAAGAGACGAAAAGGCCTTTGTCGCGCCTTCGCGGTCCATGAGATCGACGCTGATGTGAGGGGGAGCGGCCTGAGTCCTATAGGTTGGTGCGGGTCGGCGTGCAGCTGTGGTGATTCCCCATCTTGGGTTCTCTGCGACGGCGTCGACGACTCCTGTACCAAGGACACCATACGGTCCCACAATCAGGATCTGACGTTCCGCGGCCCGTGTTTCAGAAGTAGCCAGCAAGGCAAAGCCTCCTTTCAAATCGTGTCAACGATGCCACGTACGGAACTCAGATCGAAACCTCCGAAAGACCAGAAACCAGGTTCAAGTCGTCCATGGTCAGGGGTCCGCCGATCTGCTGAAGATCGTAGTGGTGCTCGTATACAACCCTGGACGCATTCCATCTCCGAGTGGCATACCATTTCAAAGTGCACCGTCTCCCTCCGACGCCGGTGAAGTCGATCCTCCATGCGGAATGCGTCTCGTTGGCTGTGTCTCCAGGAACCGCAGTCTGCTGAACTGATATCGACAATCCGGCAACTTCAGCCATTACGTGAAAGGGCACCAGGACATTCAATAGAAAAGCACGTACTCTCGCCTTTCCGCGGATCATCTCCGGCAAACCTTCTCTGCTCACCTCGACATCGTCGGCGTAAAATGTCTCAAAAATATCCAGATACTCTTCGTAGCTCCGGGCGATTTCGGCGCGCAGGATAGCCGCGTTCAGGCTCAGCTCCGCGGCTTGTGAGCTTTTGTAAGCATCGCCCTCGGACCGGCTAAAAAGGACGAGATTGTGTTCATCGATCATTGGAGTTCTCATTTGGAAACCGACGCGTTTCAAAAAAACAAAGTCCTCCTCGCCGACATCGCCTTACTCGGACAGGAACATCGAGACATGGCGGACGAAGAGCTCCGGGTACATGTGGTGCGCGCCGTGATTGGAGTCGGGGTATATGATCAACTGCGCACTCGGCATGTTCTGCTGCATGATGAAAGAGTTCACCGTGGGCATGATCACGTCGTCACTGCCGTTCACCACGAGGGTTGGCTGCTTGATCGTCTTCAGATAGTCGTAGGATCCCTTTTGCTGTACGCCCCATTTCCCCATCGCTTCGACCTGGGCGGGCGACACTTTTTCGTTCACTTCAGGATCGCGCCCAACCTGACGAAGATGCGTGCGCTTCAGGAACTCGCGTCCCGCCGTCTGGCCCGCCGCGGACGGACTGAATTTAACCGCGAGCCAGACATTCTCGGGCGGATCGTAGGTGGCACCAAAGAGCCGCCCTGCAGCTTGGGTCAGCAACTCCATTCCCTGACCGCCGCGCGGACCTGTGCCATCGACGATCAACCTGCGAACGAGATCGGGCGCCTGCAAAGTGATTTCCTGCGCGACCATGCCGCCGATCGAGAAGCCAAGTACGTCAACTTGCTTCAGGCCCAGCGCCTTGATGAAGGCGATGGCGTTAGCGCCCATCTGCTCGAACGTCGTCGGGACCTCGCCGGAACTGCTGGAGACGCCCGCGTTGTTGAACAGGATCACCTCACGGTCGCGAGCGAGACCATCCGTCACCGTTGGGTCCCAATAATCCATGGTGCCGATGTAGTGCTGGTTGAAGACGATGGGCAGACCGCCGGTCTTGCCGAATCGGCGATAGGCGAAGCGGATTCCGTTAGCCTCTACGAACTGTGTCGGCGCGGTCTGGTGAGTATGAATCATTATGGTCGCTCCCTTTATCATTTAGTTGGCACCGCATCGGATACGAGCGCTAGAGCTGCTTTCGCGCAGTCGATGTCGTTCTGCACTGTGGGCGCACCGCTCAGCCCGATCGCCCCGACAATCTCTCCGTTCACCTTAATGGGAAACCCTCCACCCCACGCCGCCATACGCGCAAGCGTGGGGATGCCGGCCAAAAGCGACGGGTCGCTCTGGATAAAGTTGAAAAACTCCTGTGTGGAGACGCCGAACAGAGCTGTGTATGCCTTGTTCTGGGCCATCTCAGTGGTAGGGATCGGGGCGCCATCCATCCGGCCAAAGGCCTTGAGATTTCCGCCGTCGTCGAGAATCGCTACGTTCTCGCTAACGCCAAGTTCTCTGGCTTTCGCCACCGCTGCATCCACCATTTTCTGTGCTAGCTCATAAGAGATGCTGTATTTCTTCACCACATTAGCCATCGGACATCTTCCTCCACTTGATATGTAATGCGTGTCTTCGGATCTGCCTGTTCACCTCAATGCCTGCAGTTGCAACGTGACTTTGGGCGCGTTAGCTCAGGCATTCATTCCGCCATCCACGGTAAGGTTCGCTCCGGTGACGTAGGAGGATTCCGAACCTGCGAGAAACGCTGCCATTGCGGCAATCTCCTCAACATGCCCATAGCGGTCGAGCGCAGTGGCGGCCTTCTGCGGTACCGCCCAATCACCCGAAGCGGGATTCAACTCCGTGTCGATCGGGCCTGGCTGGATGTTGTTGACCGTGATGCCCCGGCTCCCGACCTCTCTGGATAATGCCTGAGTGAACATCTTGACGGCCCCCTTCGTGGCCGCGTAGGGCACAAGTCCCGGCGCGACGGCACGCTCGCCAACTGCCGAGCCGATCATGATGATGCGACCACCCTCAGTCATGTGCTTCAGCGCCGCCTGCGTCGCAACGAATACGCCGCGGACGTTGATGTCGAGCACGCGATCCATCTCTTCCAGGGTGGACTCCACGAACGGTTTGGGGATGGCCGTGCCGGCATTGTTGACAAGGACATCGAGCCGACCAAATGTCGCAACGGTCTTTTCCACTGCGGCTTTGCCGGCGTCGGCATCCGCGGCGTCTGCTTGAATAGCGATAGCCTGCCCGCCTGCGCGTTCAATGGCTTTGACGACGGCCACAGCCGCATCGGCACCTTTGGTGTACGTAATGGCGATCTTCGCTCCATCCACCGCTAGACGCTTAGCGATGGCTGCACCAATGCCGCGCGAGCCGCCCGTGATGAGTGCAACCTTTCCTTCCAATTTCTTTGACATAGTCCCTCTCCTCGAATTAACCATATGCTCATCAGGCATGAGCCAAAACTTATTGCTCGCCCAAGGCATCCACTCACCTCATTGGATTGCCCAAGCCGCCCGTAGTAGCGCATTTGAAGCATACTTTGTTAGGCTTGGCAGCAATGCTTCACAAGCATGGGGGATCGAAATGGAATTACGACACCTGCGTTATTTCGTTGCGGTCGCTGAAACCGAGAGTCTGAGCCTGGCGGCAAAATCCAAGTTGCACACGTCGCAGCCTTCACTCAGCCGCCAGCTTCGAGACCTTGAGGAAGAAATTGGCGCCCAACTCCTGACGCGCACAGCTCGTGGCGTCGCGCTCACACCGGCGGGTCGAGCCTTTCTCAATCACGCGCGCGGGGTTCTATTGCAGGTTGATGCGGGAGTCGAAGCTGCACGTCGAGCCGTTCATCCCGCCAAGCCTTGCTTCTCGATGGGCTTTCTGACCGGACACGAATTGACCTGGATGCCCGAAGCCTTGCGTATCCTGCGCGACGAGCTGCCGAACATTGACGTGATGATATCGAGTCAATATTCCCCGCTACTTGCTGAGGGCCTTTCGAAAGGAAAAATCGATGCCGCTTTTCTTCGCAAGGAACGAGCGATGCCAGACCTGGCGTTCCGTCTTCTCGTGAAGGAGCCTTTGGTGGTGATCTTGCCTAGTGACCACCGTCTCGCCGCGCTTAAAGCGATCAGTCCGAAGGACCTGGCAGGCGAAACATTCGTGATTGTGTCTCATACTGCTCCCGTACTGCGTGCGGTCATCGACAATTACCTGAAGCGATCGGGAATCAATATCACGCCAGCTCACGAGGCCGATCACGTCACCATGGGAATTTCCTTAATAATGTCGACCCGCGGGGTGGGGCTGTTACCTGCTTACACACAGGACTTTCTCCCTGCGTCTGTAACGAGCCGCCCTCTGAAGGGAAATGCGCCAACTGTCGATCTGGTCCTTGGCTACAGAAAGTCGAACGAGTCTCCGATCCTCAAGCTTTTGCTTTCGAAATTGGACGAATTGGTCGAACGTGTCTCCAAAAAGATTCGATAAAACTCGAAATGCACCCTAGCAAATGGCTATGGAGTCCTTGAGTGAGGGACAACACCAGTTGAGTGCTGTTGACTAGATGAATGCCGAGAAACGCCCTTGTGTTGACCAATCCAATCAACTCCCGGCTTGTAGGCCAACCGGAAGCGATCCTGCTTCTAGGGCGGGATCAGTCCTCACGTCGGCCTCCCTGAAGCGATCAGCTAGGACTCGCGCCCGTCTTTCCGAATTATTCAAATTGACGCAGCAAAACCGCCGGAACCAGCGTGCTGCACACACTGTAATTATTCACATCGGTGTCCTTCCTTGCCCACGGCCTTCACCTCAGACTGGTCCACACAAATCAAGATCATGGTCTTGAAACACTCACCGCATAGCCAGAAATGTTCCAGCCGCTTGCTACCTGCTTTCGGAGACAAAACGAACTGATAAATCTTGCCATCACGCAAGTAGTGGAGTTCCCGCCCGCAGTCGGGATTGGCACATTGGCTGATCATAGCGAACCTCGTTCCATTCTTGCTACGCAGGTTGATTCCCTAGCCTTGCGAGACCTCTTCGGCAGCGCAGTGTCCAACATTTCGTTAATATTGTCTGAGTTGGCGTCGAAGATTTGATCGAGCTACGAGCTGGCTTCAGTCCAAAACGAGGTATGCGCGCTTAACGAGGTCGCTAATCCGGATCGCCCATATCTGCTTTCTCCGCCTGAAGATGATTCGCAGGATCGATCACGTACTGTTGATGGTCGATGGTGAATACTCTTCGGCCGTACATCTTCACGTCGACGAATGTCTCGTCACGCAGAGGAAACCAAAAAACATCAATTCGTTGATATCGCCGGACAAAGTCAACTCGATTGATCCAGAAGGACGGTTTTCTGGCGGGGTGGCCTGCGATTTTCACAACCGCGAAGTCCTCGGCGTCGATCCATATTTTCCCCTCAAACAGATACTTATCTTTGCGTTTCGGAACGGCTTCTAAGACGAAACAATGATACGGGCCGACTTCCTCCTCCCCAGCCAACGTGAACGTATAGTTCATGGTGGTGATCGCACTGTTGTGATGCTCCTGACCGGAAGATGTCTCGCGTTCGCTCTCGATCAGGCGATCAAACACAAGGTGACGCACGATGCTCGATCCTTTTTCAGAGGTCTTGCTGAACGTTTTCTTGTCGGGCGCCCGATACTCCACGCGGACCACTGCCTGCGCAGCCACTTTCCCCTCGATGTTTCTGATCTCGTACGTTCGGACTGCCGAGTACTGCTGCAGCTCTTGGTTTCGCAAGAGGTTGCGCTGAAGCATTTGCGCGATGACGTCGTGGCCGGTCAGACCGACCGGAGCCCTATCACTCGATAAAGCCATCTCATGCGCCATCTGGCCCGCGGCGTCTTGACTCGCCGCAAATGGCGCCGCCGAAGACGCCCCCAAGATGAAAGCGAGCACTACCAATCCTTGAATTCGTCCAAAGTTCGCTGCCATAACCACCGAGCCCTCCTATGCTTCTGGTGTTCCTTTTTGTACTTGTGCGCCATACTCTCAGTCGCCGAAACTCAGAATGAAGCCATCCACGCGACGCTGAAAACCTGCGAACTTGCCAAAGAGAGGCGAAGCGTCGTTGTTGTACACGTCATGAAAATTGCCATGATTTGTGAGATTGATCGAATAGAGGCCTACCCGCACTTTGTGCCGGCTCCCATGTTCCGTGAAAGGCAAATGCAGACGAAAGTCTCTGTAAACCTGTGCGTCGAGTGAAAAGAACGTAGGAAAGCGCTGGCCATTCGGCAACCCTGCGTAATTCTGCAGCACGTCCACGTTGGAGTATGCAAAGCCGGTGTGAACGTCGATGACGGGACTCATCGTCAGCGACCAGGGAAGATGGAACATTCCCCAGCTGACCACTCGATTGGGAACGTCCGAAGGCAGAATGCCCGAAACATTCGGGCGAATGACAGGCTGCTCGAATGGAAGGAAAATGTTGGATACGGTATTCAGATCACCGCGCGCCCGACTCCAGACGTAAGAGACATTCAGGTCGGCGTGCCGAACGGGTCGGAAGTGTATCGTGGCCTCGAATTCGTGATAGTTCGCTGTGCCCGTATTGAAGAGGGCTAACAGACCATCGCTTCCGAAAACATCCGGCACGGGATTCACGATGAATAGATTGCGCGTCTGGCTATATAGCCAGCTAACGCGAAGGGTCGCGGTAGACCACAATTGCCGGTCGACTTCGATGTTTCCCATGAAACTGCGGGGGCTGGAGCTGGGCCCTGATTGGACACGCGAAGAAAGAGGACCGGTGCCATTTCCGACGTAGGCGTTGTAATAGAGGATGGGCGTTCCTGTGGGATTTCCGGCACCGTCAAAAACGGTCACAGTACGCATGGGATTGCGAGCAAAGCTTGCCTCCAATAAGGAGACGTGGTCGTAAAACAGCCCTGCGCCGGCCCGAAAGATGGTCTTCTGACTTTTCCCATGCGAATAGGCTACGCCAACCCGCGGTCCGAAGGCCGCGACTCTCCCCACAGTCTCACTGGTGAGACGGCCACCCAGAGAGATCGCCAGGTGCTCGTTGCACGTCCACTGGTCCTGGATGAACTCTTCTACATCCGTGGCTGAAGCGTTCAGCGGGCCGCTATTCGTGAAACTGATCTGCTCGGCCAGGGTGCCGTCTTCCCTCAACAATTGGACGGGGTGGGAAAGGCTGTTGCCAGAATAAGACCTGTGCGTGACGTCCGCGCCAATTTTCAACTCATGCCGCCCGAGCCACTTTTTGGGCGCGAGCTGAAATGTTGGATATGTTTCGAACTGATTGGCAGCCCTGATCCAGGAGTCAAAGAAATTCCCGCCCCAGCCCTCGGGATTGATCAGCATATCCGCCGATCCCTGGCCATGGGCATTGCTATCAAACCGCGTGTATCGGAAAGCAAGCTTCAGTAATGCACCCGAGCTGAAACTATGAAGGTCCGAGACGCCTGCGGAGACACCTTTCTGGTTGTAATCCGAGGACGCGGTCTGCGGCACCAGCGCCGAGATATTGGCGAACTGCGTGCGCAGGGGAAAGACATTAATGTCCGCGCTTAACAGGTGCTGAGGCGACAGAATGGCCTGAATGCGAGTAAAGGAATTGAAACCTTGGGTCTTGATTTCGTTGTGGGGCCACACCAGGCCGCGCACCGGATCTCTTCTGACGTCATACTCGAACACCTCAGAAAAGTTCAGCTTGCGACCGCCGATGGGCCCTCCGAAAGAGACCCGAGGGGTCGCTTGTGACACGCCTACGAAGTGATCATTCTTTCCGCGCAGGCTCACGTTGAAGTCTTTGATTTTGTAGAACCTATCGCTCGGCGGCGGGATGGTTTCGATTCTCGTCAGGCCTCCGGAAAAACCTCCGTTCTCGGCGCTGAAAGGCGTCTTGTCAACGGTGACGGTCTGAATGGCGTCGATTGGTACAGGAATTGAAAAGGACCCAGTAACGGGATCGACCGTCTTCGCGGAATCCACTTCCAGCATTCCTTGATTCTCGGACGTGCCCCTGACGGTCAGCTTTCCATCCTGGCCGCGAATCACGCCCGGAACGAGAGGGAGCGCGTCCCGGAACTTCTGTTGTGCCAATGGCAACGTCTCCAGTTGCGCATTGTTGACAATTGAAGCTGGGGAAGGGCTTTCCAATGAAACCGGTGTGGTTTGTTCCTTCACTTCGACTTTTTCCACGACGGCGTCGAGCGTGAGAGCGACGTCGAGGACTGACGTCTCATTCGCGCCCAGCAAGATAGATCGAGCAAACGGCTTGAACCCCTGCTGGTTCACACGGACGGTATAGCTGTCTTGGGGCAACTTCGTGAATTCGTATCGACCTTCAGAATTCGTGATGGTCGAGATGGCTGGTTGCGAATCTCCACTCGCCCCTTTCAGTTCAACCACAATGCCTTCGAGCGGGCTTTGTTCGTCCTGCTGGATTGCCGTCACCACGCCCCGGATAGTTCCCATCGCGGTTTGCGGCGGGTTTCCCTGAGTCACCTGCCCGCGCGCTCCAGATGCGGAAGCGCTCAGAACAAGAGTCAACAACACGCCCAAGCACGGGTTGCGCGGGAAGGCCGCCAACGGTGTATGCAACTCGAACTTAGGCATACAACAAACCGTCTCCTCTTGTCGTTGCCCAATGCAAATGCAAGGCCAGAAGGCTGGATCTGCACGAAACGCTATGAATCTCTAATTGACTGAATCAACGAGCGGTCAGGAGAAAACAAAGGTGAAAGGCAAGTGGTGATTGGATTCAAATGTCAATAACCTTCGCCACGTGTTGAGGGAAGTGTCGACAATTCCGACACTTTCGACGGATTGCATTCCGGCAATGAGGTTCTTCCGTATTCCATCAGTCACCGCGGTCTCGGTTAGAACACGTCTTTGTCACGCGCTGCGTACTCTGGGCTGCCGTGGAACGAGACCAGACGATCGAGGATCGCCGGTAATTGACTATCAAGACTGTAGTTCAACGAGAGCTCATTCTCGCTGAGGACTTCCTACTGTGTGGCATGAGGAAATTGCTCCTGCGTATCGATGCCGAACCCGTCTGACTTTGGCAAGAGAGATGCAGTCTTCCGCTAAACCGAGGAGAGTCTATGGCAAGTTCAACCGCACAACAACCGATTCAATCTCTACCAACTCTGCCGACGCAGCCGTTTCGGCTGGATGTGCCTCTGCACAACCTTTTGCAAAGAGCCCCTGATTCGTCCCCCCCGCTGGCGAGGGTGGAGCACGAGCCCCGAACTGCACTCGCTCTGCCCTCGCCAGTCTTTCCGCAGCAACCCGCTCTTCTGCACGAAGTTGATGCCGACGATATCGCGGCGCACGATGCCGTCCTCCACACCGGCAAGCGGCACTGGCCTGCCTCCAAGGTCATGAAAACCATGCGAGGCTGGATGGTTCCGTATCTCAAGTCACGGGTGCTGCCAGGCGAGTTCCAGCCGATCATCGCCTACCTCTTTACCGAATGGAAATGCAATCTGGACTGTCATTACTGCTGGTCGTACGACAATCGCGTCAAAGGCATGACTGAGGACACCGCTCGGCGCGCCATCGACTGGCTGGAATCCACTCCGTGCCGCGTGCTCGCTCCAACCGGCGGCGAGCCGCTCATCCGCCCAGACTTCGTTCACAAAGTAATCTATTACGCCGCGAAGAAAGACTTCTGGGTATACCTGGCGACGAACGCCCGGCTCCTGCGTCCAGAGGTTACCGATCATCTGGCCGACGCTGGTATTGCCACGGTCAACTTCGCGGTGGATACGATCAAGGAAAAGCCGGGACTTCCGAAAGCGTTTGAGCACGTGCGCAAGAACTTCGACTACCTGGTGCGGAGACAATACCGCTACGGCTATACAGTGTTTTTCAACACCAACATCTGCCGCACCAACATTGATGACGTGAAAGAACTCGCCACCATCGCGCACAACAATGGGATCTCCATCACCTTTCACGTCAACGAAGCTCCGATGATGGAGCAGGAACACTTTAAACATCTTCACGAAAACGACACCTACATTCGACCGCAAGACTTTCCTGTGGTGGACAAACTTCTCGACTGGCTCATCGACAAGCAGCGTCAGGGCTGGAAAATGGTCGATTCGATTGCCCGCTTGCAGAACATGAAGGGGTTCATGCGCGGTGGCGGCGAGCACTGGGGATGCCGCGCCGGACAGAACTGGCTGATCATTCGAACCAACGGGACACTCGCTCCGTGCTTTCCCATGTACAACGCGAACTACGACTGGGGCACGGTCGGAAATCAGAAGTTCGATGTCCAGCAACTCTCGGAAATGAAAAAGGGCTGCGAGCCGAATTGTTTTTCGACACTGGGGTACAACGTCGCTTACTGCTACAGCTCAGCTCGAGTGATGAAGTGGCTTTGGAAGCAAGCCCTGAACGGCTTCCAGGGTGCAACCGGAAGCTTTGAATAGCTCGTCCGAACAGTGCCCGGAAGGACTGAGAAGGTCTATGTCACAACCCGCACTCATTTCACCACCAGTGCAACGGACTGCGGAGGTCCCGTTTCAAACCTACAAGCGGACTCAGGCCGCTCTTGCTCGTCATCGACTCTACCCTTTGACCGTCTTCTATACCTTGTACGCGATTGTCGTGTTGACTATCGCATTTGCGACAACGCACACTTGGACAGCAGTAGCCTTCTTCTCGATAGGTTGCGCGACCTGGACGCTCGTCGAATACCTCTTCCACCGCTATGTGTTGCATGGCCGTTTTCCTCCAGGCGAAGGCGTCGTCCGCCGGTTTCTGCATGAGCGGCTGGATCCCCTCCACTGGGATCATCACAAGCGGCCATTCGATGGAAGTCACATCAGCGGCGAATTGAAGGACATTCTGCCTTTGTTTTTCGTTGCCGTGCCCGTCAGCTTTCTGTTTCCCGTGTATACCGCGCCCGTCATACTGGCTGGTGTGGTACAGAGCTACGTCAGCGAAGAGTGGCTGCACTACGCGCTGCATTTTTTGAATTCCAGATTCCCCGTCTTCCGGCGGATGAAGAAATATCACCTGTACCACCACAGCCCCCGTGGGATCGATAAGGGCTTTGGCATCACCACTCGGTTCTGGGACGGGGTGTTCGATACTCAATTCCCGGAAGCGGTGCGCCGATCTCTGAGCAAGAACTGAAATGAAGTACGACGGCTTTGCTCTCATAACCGGTGCCTCCCGCGGGCTTGGAATGGCATTCGCCCGCGCGCTCGCGGAGCGCCATTGCAATCTGGTTCTCGTTGCTCGGTCCGCGGAACCTCTCCACGCATTGGCGAACGAATTGCGCCAATCCACGTCGGTCTCCGTGGTCGCTATTCAGGCTGATCTATCTTTTCCAGGGGCAGGCCACGTCCTGGCGGCACAACTCTCGAAGGACAAGATTCCAATCGATCTGCTCGTCAACAACGCCGGCTTTGGTCTCCGCGGCGAATTCCGCGGGCTCTCCATTCGTCGGCAACTCGAAATGCTTCGCCTTAACAACGAAGCCATTGTCGAACTCACTTGCAGCCTCCTGCCGAGAATGTTGGAGCGACAGCAAAAGGGCATCATCAACATTTCCTCAACCGCGGGCTTTCAGCCCATTCCCTTTGCGAGCCTCTATTCCGCAACTAAAGCCTTCCTGACCGCGTTTTCTCTGGCCCTTGAGCAGGAGTTGCGCAGCGCCGGTGTAGCCGTCGTCACCGTATGCCCTGGAAGGCTGCATAAGAATCAGAACCAAGAATCCGAGCAGCGCGCCAGGGGGAAATGGCCAGGCATTTATCAAAGCCCGGACGAGGTTGTCGAGGATGCGCTGCGAGTACTCGCTAACGGCGGTGGTCTGACGGTTCCCGGGGCTCTCAATAAGTTCAGCGTTTTCGCACAGCGTTTGATTCCCCGAAGTTTTGTACCCAGGCTGATCGCAACATTTTCAAAGGCATGATGCACAGCCTCTACAGTTTGCCCCAGTACCGATCGTCAACAAGTGTCGAGATCGCCTTCGATATTTCCCGAAACCATTGTGCCTCCGGACCTATCTCCCCCGCTAAAGTCAGCGATTTACAAGATGTTCCTCTAGCACTTCGCTTTGGTCTTTCGATTGCTTTACGTAGGTTGCGGTGGATGTAGCCAGCGGGCGAAAGACACGCGAGTTGGATCGCACGTTCGTAAGGGACTTTGGCAAGCGCCGGTTGCGATTTCGTCCGCTGTAACCGCGGATGGATTTTGTAGGGCTATCAGGATTGAAATCTGATCGGACTGCCGCCCAAGAGATTCATAGGATCAAGGAGATGGTCATGGCGAAGGTGATTGAGTTTTACATACCGAAGAGCTTTCGGAATCCGTTCGTGCGTCCCGCTCAGCTCCAGCCAGGAAAGCTTATTGACTTTAGTTCGCAAGCAAAGAAGTCGCTGCCGACTCAACCGGCTGATGCGGTCGTTGCGTGGCTTCTGGAAGCAACGGAGCCCAACCGTGCCGTAGGTAGCGAGTAGTCTTCAGACCCCAGGGTCGCTTAGAGAGGAGACACGTTATGTCGGCAATGGCAACGTTCATTGAACAACAGCAAGAAGTTCGCCCGGGTGTCCTTCAAGAGCGTGCTCAGGAACTGGACAGCGTTGTGTCGCGCTACCTGCCGATGTTTTACAAGAGGGCTTTCCGGTTCTTGGGGAACGCAACAGACGCTGAAGATGCCGTCCAGGATGCTCTCCTTTCCGCTTACAGGCATTTAGGCCAGTTCAGAGGACAAGCGCAACTTTCAACTTGGTTAACGACAATTGTCACCAACGCTGCGCGGATGCAACTACGCCGGCGCCGCGGTAGCTACTTGTCGCTAGACGAAGAGCAGGGGGAAGACGGTCTCACATTCTCGGAACGGTTACCTGATTCGAAGCCAAGTCCAGAAGAAGTTTGCTCCACAGTGGAAGCACGAGACCGGCTGGTCGAGGGCGTTAAGCAGCTTTCACCAAAGCTGCGCCAAGCATTTCAGTTACGTGATATCGACGGTTTAACGACGAAGGAAGCTGCGCTTGTTTTGCGTGTTCCCCAAGGGACAGTGAAAGCGCAGCTCGCACGGGCGCGCACCAAGCTTGCTGGGATCATACGCGCGAAGCCTGTTCGGCAGCGGTCCCGACCCGGTTCACTTCGTTTAGCTGAATCTCCGAAAGGCCCTCCGAGAGATTGAGCTTAGGACGCGGCTTGAGAAAATCGGCATTTCGTCTCAGACAGAGGATGCCAAATGAGGAGTCCGCATAAGGTCACGAGAGGCTAGTCCAAAGGAAAATTTCAAATGCCGCACGCAATGTCGCAAACAAGTGAAGACATCATTTCCGGCATTCTTAACTGGGTGTGCCCCGAGTGCGGTGGACGGATGGGCGGACGAACAAGAGAGTTCAAGTGTCAAGGTGAATGTCTAACGGACTGGCGCGACGTTTGGGAACGTCGCGTTGGCAAGCCAGGCAAGAAGGCGAACTCGGCGCGGGCTCTATGCGAACAGTACAAGGACTATGCGACGACCGAGGCGGCGCGGGAGGCACAGCTGTGAACGCTATCGTTGAGCTTCTTGTGAAGCATGGTTACTCGGTTCTGTTCGTTTCAGTGTTCGCGCGCCAAATGTGGCGACCAGTACCGGCAGTTCTGTTTCTGATTGCTGCTGGGGCTCTCGCAGACTGTGGACGCATGACCATGGCCGTTGCCCTGGGCCTCGCGATCACAGCCTGTTTGTTGGCCGACATGATCTGGTACGAGGCGGGTAGACGATGGGGCGACCAGATCTTGCACTTCATCTACGGGCTCGCGCTCGACCCGGACGCCGCCTCTCGCCGATCGAAAGAGGCCTTCGTCCGACATGGGGCTCGCACTCTCATGCTCGCCAAGTTCGTCGTGGGACTGGATGCCGCAATGCCTCCCTTAGCTGGGTTGTCCGGCACGGGCCGGACCCGCTTCATTGCCTTCGACGCCATTGGAGCGGCTCTCTGGTCAAGTGTTTATGCGGGACTCGGTTATCTCCTCGGCAGAGACCTGGATCGTGCTGCTGCTTACGCAGCCAGACTGGGTGTGCTTTGGATCGTTTTTGTGTTCGTTGCGCTAGTTATATACGTGAGCCGCAAGCTAGTTCGATGGCATCGCTTTGTGCGCGAGTTTCGAATGGCCCGAATCACACCAGAAGAGCTTAAAAAGAAGCTAGACGCGGGCGAACAGGTCGTGATTTTTGATCTACACGGCCGCCGGGTTGGGCTGCGAGGCCACCAAAGTATTCCCGGCGCGGTGTGCATCGATCCGCACAGGCTTGGACAGCACGATAATCCCAAGAAGCGACCGCCAATCCCTCGCGATTGCGAGGTCGTCCTTTACTGTACGACCCTGCATGAGCTCACGAGCGCGCGTGCAGCACTTGAGTTACGCCGCCGTGGATTTGAGCGCGTTCGACCCCTAGCCGGCGGCCTTCAGGCTTGGCACGATCAGGGTTTCCCCATGACCTCGGTGATTCTATGCGGCTCTACCTGAAATGTGCCGCCAGAACCACGGTCTATTCCTCGGTGCTAAACATCTGTAAATGTCGAGACTCTGAATCGTGCTTCGACCGGAGACTTGAGTTGATAACAACGATCACAAGAGTCACGCGGATTCTCGTGCTTGCGGTGTTCTTCGTTGCCGTCGTGGATTTCAGCCTGGACAGCGCGCGGTTCGATCTCGTGGTTATGACCGCAGCACTCGTGCTCTTCATATCGGGCGGACTGCGGAGCCATTGAATGTGGGGCGGATTGCGGTGTGGTTTGGCCACAGCCCTCCTCCACCTCGCGGGGCAGCTAGGCGCATCGCACGCCCCGCCAAAAAACCCTCGTCATTAAGATGCCCTCGGAAAGTCAGTGGCAACGGGGAATGAAGCTCGCTGCCACCGCTAGCACGTCGCTTGTGCGGAAGAATTGGCAACCAGCACCCTTCGTTTTTCTGAACGGTCAGGATTTCTGAAAGCTCGTCAATTCCCTGCTGCGAAAAGCTATGCCGATTCAATAAATTGGGTTGGCAGACCAATTGCATTAGCCCACGATGAGCGACGCTTCAATCGAAGCGACTGGACGCAACGCGCGCGTGAGGCAGATTCACGTTCCGTCAATCGGTTTGATCGTTGCGGGTGATGCCGCCTACAACGGCGCTCACCTGCATCTGTCACAGTCGCCCAATAACTGGGCGGGGTAATTTTTCAAGGAGAATTCAATGAATGCCCAAGTTGTTTTGATTACGGGAGGACTGACAGGCATCGGACGGGCGACGGCACTCGCGTTTGCCAAGGAGGGTGCTCAGGTTGTTGTTTCCGGTCGGCGCGACGAAGAAGGTCAAAAGCTCGTCAGTGAAATCCGCAAGGCAGGTGCGGAAGGGGAGTTCATCCGCGCCGATGTACGCAGCGAAGAAGACGTGCGGAACTTGATCGACAAGACCGTGGAACGATTTGGCCGTTTGGATGTCGCTGTAAACACTGCCGGTACGGAAGGCGTCCCTGGCCCTGTAACGGAGCAAACTGCGGACAGCTACGCGGCAACGTTCGACACGAATGTACTCGGCACGTTGTTGAGTATGAAGCACGAACTTCGCGTGATGCTGTCACAAAAAAACGGCAGCATCGTGAACATATCCTCCACATATGGGCATACCGGCGCGCCTGGGGCTTCTGTCTATTCCGCCAGCAAGCATGCGGTGGAGGGACTCACGAAGTCGGCGGCGCTGGAAGCGGCCGGGACGGGCGTGCGGGTGAATGTCATTGCCCCAGGACCAATCGAAACGGCAATGCTGAATCGCTTCACGAAAACCGAGGAAAGAAAGGCTGGTTTGGTCTCGAGCGTACCGCTAAAGCGCGCGGGAAAACCCGAAGAAATTGCTCAAGCAATTGTTTTTGTCTCCTCCGACAAAGCCTCCTTCATCACGGGAGCTTCCTACCTCGTCGACGGCGGCAAATCGGCGCGATAACTCTCACATGGGTGGTCCGGGCGTCGCGGAGATTCAACGTGGGGAAACATATTGAGCATAAAAAAACGATGGACGAACAGGGCCTTTCGGACCAAGAGATCTGGTGGAACATTCGCTATCTCGATCCGGATATAAAGCGCAGTGACTGCGTGGTCATTATCACTGTGCTGACCGTTTTGGCGATAGTTGGCATCGTCGTTGCGTTGCTCTACGGTCGCGGATTGTGAGATTAGGGTCGGAACAAATCGCACCGCATCGACGCCGCAAGTGAACGCGATACCCAACTCGGAAGAGAGGGAGTTTTAAAATGACATCCCAGCAATTATCGGTGAAAGTAGCAATCAATTCGTGGCAAGGTGTCTTGGAGAGAACCGACAAGATATTTTCAGCTCTTACCCAAGACCAACTCTTAAAAGAAGTAGCACCGGGAAAGAACCGTCTCATCTATCTCTGGGGACATCTCACCGCTATTCACGACGCGATGTTTCCGATGCTGGGCTTCGGACCTCGACTGCACCCCGAACTAGACTCCATTTTCGTCTCCAACCCAGACAAAACAACCCAACTCCCCACTGCTCATGAGCTTAAGAAATATTGGTACCAGGTAAACGGTAAATTACTCTCGCAATTTGAAACTCTTTCGGCGGACGAATGGTTGCAGAGACACTACGCCATGTCCGAGGAAGATTACGCCACCGATCCAGCCCGGAACCGATTGGCTGTACTGCTGAGTCGAACCAACCATATGTCCTACCACTTGGGGCAGATGACACTGGCTCTCAAATAGCTGGGCCAGATACAGGACGGTTCCTGTTCGCCAGCGATGCGCGCGTCCTTCTAAACGCCTGGAGAGGGCCGAAGGCGATGGATTCGGTGCTCGCTGATTTGGTTCTCAACCGGTCGGGATCTTGTGTGGGCTCGTGTCACGTAGACCCGGCGTCAACCTGTACTTCGAGGGACTTCAATGAGCGAACAACACAGCTTCGTTTCTCCCGATCACTATCATCCCGATCCGTACACGACCTCTCAGACTGCGGAGCGCATCCTCAATGCTGCCATCCTGAATGCTGAGATCAGCCGAAGTTTCGAAGAATATCTTGAGATTTTCGACGAGTTTTATGCCGACGATATCGAGGGAAGCAACGAAACCATGAAGGAACCGATTCGCGGAAAGGAGCGAGTGCGCTCACTTCTCTTCAGCTTCCTGGCTCCCCTTCATGCAATGGCCGAAGTCGGTGGAGTGTCGATATCCATTCGAGAAACGGCGATTCCTGGAGACGCTAACGACGAGACCCATTCTACGTGGACACTGGAGTTGGTCGGGGCTTCCGGCAAAATTTGCATTGTGACCTGGCGCATCTTGCGGAAATGGAACGAATCGCGTGTAGTTCTGGAGCATCATTACGACTACCAGCAAAGCGGTGAACCTCTGACCCACGATGACCTCAGGTTCGATGCGTCTGAGGCGGCTATAGGTGTTCAAAGGCCCTCGTAAACGGCTTTCGGGTGCCCCCCAGAATTTTGCGGCTGCCGACGCTACTGGTCAAAAATACTGCGCGACGTGATGCGACCGAACTGTCCCTTCTGTCATCTGATCGGGGTGTTGGGGATTCGCACGAGGCAAAGGCAAGTTTATAGCACTGGCAGAGTACGAGTTGGAAGCCCCGAACTCCGTGCTGTGGCTGTGCGAGGTTTGAGCTGCGCGACTTCCCTTCTTCGTGTACAAATGCTCTGTTTCTGGAATGCTGCGGGCGCCAAGTGGTAGGCGGAGTTTATGGCAAACGTCAAGACGTTACCCGACCTACAAGCGCTCCCAAGCTCCCCTTCCTCCGCCCAAACCCTGCCCAGCGAGGCGGTGCTGGATGCGTTGAAGATGATGCTCATCGGCGCATCCCTGAACGAAGTTCTGACAAGTATCACCCGTCTAATAGAAGCCCACAGTGAGGGAATGTTGTGCTCGATTTTCCTATTAGACGAAGACGGGTTGCACCTGCGATATGGCGTCGCGGCGAACCTGCCGCAACCGTACTTGGCAGCGATCGATGGAACGTGCATCGGTCCTAACGTCGGATCGTGCGGCGCGGCCGCTTACCTTCGCCAGCCAGTCTTTGTGTCCGACATCCTTTCTCATCCGAATTGGACTAACTTCAAAAGTGTTGTTCTGCAGAGTGGGCTGCGGGCCGCTTGGTCAACCCCCATCATGTCGCACGATGGCAAAGTGCTCGGTACCTTTTGCATGTACTATCGCGAAGTCAGGCATCCGGGGACGCACGACATTCAGTTAATCGATTACGCCGGCCGGATTGCCGGAATCGCCATCGAGCGAGAACGATCACGGTCGGCCCTGACGAAGTCCGAAGCTGAACTTCGAACAATCATCGATGCAATACCTCAGCTCATTATCGCTGTTGAGGCCGACGGAACATTTCTGTACGCGAATCAGACAGTGCGGGACTTCACCGGCCTGACGAAAGAAGAAGTGAGGTCGGGAGGCTTTCGTGAGGTTTTTCACCCGGAGGAGTCCGAGAGATTCCGCGGCGAACGCGATGCGGCGCTCTCGCGAGGAGTCCCATTCGACTACGAACGACGAGTCCGCCGCAGGGATGGTCAGTATCGTTGGCTGCTGGTTCATTACAACCCGCTGCGAGACGAAGCGGGAAAGCTCATTCGATGGTACGCGACGGGGACGGACATTGAGGATCGCAAGCAGGCCGAAGAGAGAATGCGCAATGAAAACATCGCTCTGCGCGAAGAGATCGACCGTTTTGCGATGTACGAAGCCATCGTTGGATCGTCCGAGGCGCTCCGCGGGGTGCTTTCACAAATTAGCAAAGTGGCCCCCACCGATTCCACGGTGCTGATTTCGGGTGAGACCGGAACGGGAAAAGAACTGATTGCCAGTGCCATCCACAAGCGGTCGAAGCGCTCAGCCAAGGCGTTCATCCGCGTCAATTGTGCGGCGATTCCACCTTCGTTGATTGCTTCCGAACTGTTTGGTTACGAGAAAGGTGCCTTTACCGGGGCGGTTCAACGACGCGCTGGTCGGTTCGAATCCGCCGATGGTGGAACGATTTTCCTGGACGAGATCGGCGACCTCTCTTCCGAGGTGCAGATTGCTCTACTGCGAGTGCTCCAGGAACGAGAATTCGAGCGGGTCGGGAGCAGCCAACCGATTTCCATCAACGTGCGAGTGCTTGCCGCAACGAACCGCGACTTGGAAGCTGCCGTTGCTGCCGGTACCTTCCGCCAGGACCTTTTTTATCGGCTTAACGTTT
>Ga0210390_10001440_pt1 | contig 22800 bp, 19 predicted proteins | sample IncBWH11OmetaG_FD_161050 | JGI IMG/M metagenome (GOLD analysis project Ga0210390, IMG submission 161050) | Forest soil microbial communities from Barre Woods Harvard Forest LTER site, Petersham, Massachusetts, United States - Inc-BW-H-11-O ... | reverse complement strand
ACAGCGGCAAATGGACGTACACGGTTCTGCACGAGTTCGGGCTAGGCAATGACGGTGGCGTCCCCGAAGGCAATCTGGTGATGGACAATAAGGGCAATCTGTACGGCGGCACCGTCCTCGGCGGCATCTACGGCGGCGGTGTGGTCTTCGAGCTCACTCCGTAGATTCAAGCTGCGCTGATGGGAGCACCCTCGATGCCTCACAACAGGATCACCACCGCATCAGCTAAGGCCAAAAGTATTACCCTTTTCGAAGCTGCACTGAAGTGGGGATAACTGTCGAAAAATCCCGATTACGGTCAAACCTCTCGTTGAGCGAAATGGCCTGACTTCAAACACCCACTCAAGACATTTTGAGTCGTATAACGTCTAATGGGTCACATGTCGTCCAGTGAAACTCGTGAATTCAGCGATGAATTTGTGACACAGGAACCGGACCAGGTGCATCAGCAGGATGCGCGTATTACTATCTCGTTCCGAAAAAGGGGTCAAGCGTGCAAATACATAAGCGCCTCGCCGTAACGGTATGGCTGATTCTGGGCCTGATGGCGTCCGGGCTATCTGTCGCTCAGTCCTCCCCGGGTTCGGGAGCTGAGATAGGTCATGCAGATCGCGAGCCGCCCGGACTGCATGACTTCGATTTTTTATTCGGACGCTGGCAAGTCCATCATCGAAAGCTGAAACATCGCCTCGTCAACAGTCACGAGTGGATCGAATTCGAAGGGACATTATTCTGCCAGCCACTGATGGGTGGCTACGCTAATGTCGATGACACTGTGTTCGAAGTTCCGGGCGGCACTTACCGCGGCGTAGCTACCCGATCGTTCGACTCCAAGACCGGGCAGTGGTCGATCTGGTGGCTGGACAGCAGGACGCCACTAGGGCCGATGGATCCGCCGGTGAGAGGCAGCTTCCACAATGGCATAGGAACGTTCTATGCCAACGACGATACCGAAGACGGGAAACCGGTCCGCACACGGCTGTTATGGTCCGAGATCACACCCACCTCAGGTCACTGGGAGCAGGCAGAATCAACCGACGGTGGTAAAACGTGGGAAACGAATTGGATAATGGATCTCAAACGAGTGCAATAGCTGGCTCTTCAGAGTTTTGCCGGTGATCTCACGGGTGGGTGGCCCACCCATTAAGGCACAACTCAACACTACATATACAAATGGGTGCCCCATCCTTTCCGTGTTCTTTGTTCTCTAGATTTGCCCGTAACTCCTGTAAACTCAAAGATCTAGCAGGTAGTCGCCAAACAGATCGTTTATTTTCAGGATTTTGCAGCCAAAGAAGGGAGGGGAGTACCAAACAGTAAACTCCGTCCCGAAGTGGGAAAAGCACGAGCATCCCGAACTAGCTATCTCTCAGCTCCCACGTTCTTCGGCGGAATGTTCTGATTCAGCCGGAAAAAGTTGTTCGGATCATAGTGTGACTTCACCGCCACTAGACGGTCCCAGCGCTCCCGATAAGCCTCGGGCACGCGGTCGTCTTCGTCGCCGCTCATGAAATTCACGTAGACGCCTGGAGTCATCAATGGCCGCAGCAGTTTGAACAGATTACGAATCCAGGAGACGTTGGCCTCGTCCTCGGAAGCGTCCGACCAGTTTGCCAGCAGGTTGACGACGAACGGCGACTCGCGATCCCCGAACGCCGTTTCGTCGGGAGCGACGCGAGCCGCAGCTCCCCCCAGATACGCCAGCTCGATCTGAGTCGACGCAGACGGAACCGTGGACAGAGCCTGCACCATGCGCTCGATGCTGCCATCATCCAGAGCTTTGAAGTAGCCGGACTTGGTGTAGTACCGCCGCCCATGCGGAAACTCGTCGTCCGCCATAGTTTGCAGTTCGAGATAGGACATAACTTTTTTGGTCACTGCCACAGGATTGCAGAGAGAAAAAATGTGATCCAGATACGGCCGGCCCTCTTCAAGATCGCCGACCCAAAGCGCGGATTGACTAGCGACGGGACGTCCTCGAAGATTTGCGGGAATATCTTCGCTGTTCGGAGCGAGACGCAAATTCAGGTTCCATTTCAACCGGTCGGGCGCTTCTGGCATGAAATCTCTCCAGCGCCGCAAAATGCCAGCGATGTCGTCGCCCAGACAAAATCCTCCGCCCAGCACAACCGATGTCACGGGATGGAGCTTCACTTCGAACTCCGTCACCACTCCGAAGTTTCCGCCGCCCCCGCGCAACGCCCAAAACAACTCGGCGTTTTCGGCGGCGTTTGCCCGAACCACGGAACCGTCCGCGGTCACAACGGTGAAGCCTTCCACGTTGTCGCACGACAAACCATGCAGCCGCGTCAGCCAGCCAAATCCGCCACCCAAAACCAAACCGGAGGCGCCCGTGTGTGAGACCACGCCAGACGGGAATACCAGCCCATGTTTTTGCGTGGCGGCATCGATGGATCCAAGCAGACAACCTCCGGCAAAACGCCCGCCACGAGCCTCGCATTCAACGGACACCTGGCGCATTCGCGACAAGTCGATGACCAGTCCGCTGTCGCACGTGCTGAAGCCAGCCAGGCTATGTCCTCCGCAGCGCACAGCAGTAACAACGCCAGCGGCCGCGGCGGCGCGAACCGCAGCCTGCACATCCGAAACTCCTTCGCAACGGGCGATGAGGCCAGGGGAGCGAGCCACCATGGCGTTCCAAATCCCGCGCGCAGCGGCATATTCGGCATCAGCAAAACGCAGTAAATCTCCGCGGAATTGGTTCTTCAGTGACGAAAACACTTCATCGATCGTTGTGGTCATAACATTCCGGCGCAAAAGAATTAGTGCTGGTGAATCGATTTGAACGTCTAATCATATTCGCAACTAAACTTTAAGATGCGGAGTCTTTCAATTCCCGCATTCCACGTTCGACGGGAGACTAGTGAAACTTCGATACTCGTTCTGCTTCCTAACACTTTTTGTCGCGGCGCTTGCGGCGCAAACGCCCAAATCCCCGCCGCCCACCCAGCCCGACGATCGCCTCAAGGCCGATGTTCTTCTGGTGGTTGCCCACCCCGACGATGAAACCGGTGTTTCGGCTTATCTGGCGCAGCTTCTGGACCAGCACAAACGCGTTGCCGCCGTCTATCTGACTCACGGCGAAGCCGGCCATAACAACATGGGACCGGAGCGGGCAACGTCATTGGGTGCGGTGCGCGAGACGGAGTTGCGCCATGCCATGGCGAAACTCGGCGTGGAGAACGTCTGGTTTCTCAGTGGCCTCGATACTCCCAGCCAGGATGTTCTGCAATCGCTCGGACGCTGGCACCATGGCGCGGCGCTGGAAGAAGTTGTCCGCATGGTGCGTCTGACCCGACCCGAAGTGATAATCACGTGGCTGCCTGCGATCTTCATCGGTGAAAACCACGGAGATCATCAAGCTTCGGGAGTGCTGGCGACGGAGGCGTTTGATATTGCCGGCGACCCGTCCATATTTCCCGCGCAGCTTGCCGGTTCGGTACATACCAATGAAACGTTGCTCGAAGGCTTGCGGCCGTGGCAGCCCAAGAAGATTTACTATTTCTCCGATGCGCAAGAACAGGATCCGTTCAAGGGCAGCGGGCCATCGTTGTCCGGCAACGAGATTTCACCCGCTCGTAAGATTCCCTACGGGCTGGTCGCGATGCAGTGCTTCGCGTTTCATCTTACGCAGTACCGAAGCTACATTGAAACCTTCAACAGATTGGATGAGCAACAGCAATTTGCGAAAGCAAAGGCCGACGGATGGCTCGATCCCACGCAACTGATTTTCGGCAAGTCCAACGTAGGGGGTGGGCCGAAGGACGATGTGTTCGCCGGAATCACAGCAGTGCCAATTGGATTTGTTCCGCACCAGAGTGAAGTGGCGAAGGCGGAGCCGGGAGTTTCCGAGGGATTGGCTGGGCCTTGGGGATTTTATGAAACCTTCTGGCGCGCTCATGGCTTGCAGCATCTGCCAAAGGCCGCGGTTCCCGAGATTGCCATCGCCACGGGCGCGACTTTGCAGGTTCCGCTGGTGCTGCACAACAATACTTCTTCAGCGAAGCAAATCACGTTGTCGTTAACAGTGCCCGAGGGCTGGAGCGATGAAGTTGGTACGGGCAGTTACACGGTTCCGGCAGGGGATGAAGTGCCTGTGCTGATGACAGTGACCGCGCCGAAGGCCGAGTCGAAGGCAGTGGATGAAATCACGTGTCACGCCGAGTCCGATGGCCAGAGCGTCGGCGTCATCAAGTTGCATGTGAAGCGCCGCTCCGGAGGCTTGCCGCAGAATTGAAAATGGAGGCCGGGCGTCCTCCATTTTGGACTATTTTTTCTTCGTGCCGAACAGGCCCATGATTTGATTGACTGGGTTTTGCTGCTGCCCGGCAGCGGGCTGTTGTCCCTTCTGTCCCGTCGCTCCACCTAAGAGCGAGCCCAGCGGATTGTCTCCGCTGGGTATCAGGCCTTTCAGTTTCATCTGCGCCATTTTCTGTACATCGGGCGCAAACTTTGGATTCTGGAATGTTCCCGTGACCGTCGCCGGGATCACCAGTTCTCCCTGACTGTTGGCCAACGCAGAATTCATGAAACTACCGACGCCCGCGCTGCCCACCTGCTGGCTGAAAGCTTTCGACAGTACCGCGTTCACCTCCATGTTGAGGGACTGGCTGGCCAGGTTCGCGGTACCGGCCGCACCCACATTACCGATGTCGAGAGTTGCTTGCAGATTGTTGGTGGTGGCGATTCCATTCTTCACCAGAATAGCGCCCGTCATTTTCTGAATGTTGGTGTAGCCCTGGTCTTTCGATGCGGACTGGCCGGAGCCAAGCAATGACGTCAGTTGATGGGCGACATCGACGCCGGCGTAGCGCATATTATTGAAATTGAGATTGATGGTGCCGTTGAGCGCCTTCACGACCTCGTTGGAACTGAAGGACTGCACCGGTCCGGCGGCGTGCATATCGAGGCTCAGATTTCCCGCGCCGCTAAGCTTGTCGAGCGAAGTCACACCGTAAGCCTTCGCCATGGCGAGCAGATCGGGCAACGCCGCTTGCGGAGCGCGCACTGTGGCGTCCACCTGGGGAGAGTTGGACGCGTACTGCTTCATGGCGAACTGCACGGCCGCGGTGGTTCCACCCGAAGTGACGTTGAAGTTGTCGGAATGAATCTCCGTCGGACTCAGCGCGATGTTCACCGCTTTGACTTCGACGGGCTTGGCGATTTCTTTTCCCGAGACCTGGATGTTCTGTCCCACCAGAGTTCCGTTCAAAGCGGGCTTATCGGCAGGCCCCTGCGCTTTGATATTGGCGTTGATTTGTCCGTTCACCGTGGTGCCGGGAGCGAAGGCAATACCGGCGGCTGCCGCCAGGCGTGCGATTTCCGCGATGGAAACTCCGTTGGCCTTCAGGTCTACGTCGAGCTGAGCGGGCGTGGGTTTCTGGTTCACCGTGCCGGTAACAGAAACGGGAGTTGGCCCCAGCTTGATCGCGCCCTTGTTGATCCGGAGCAGATCATTGGTCAGGTCGTCGCTGACGTCATAGTCGACGTTGATGGGATAACCCACGTCGATGCCGTGCAGTCGCGGCTTATCCAGATTCATCTGTCCGTTGGCCGCGAGCTTCCCGGCCTCGGTGGAGATGTCGGTGTGTCCGGAGAGCACGCCATCGGTATTCACCAGGGCGGGGCTCTGAAGGAACTTCTGCAATCCCGCGATCTCGACGCCTTTCAACTCCAGCGTCCCCTTGAACGGCGTGGCAGCGGGGTTCGTGTGCGACAGTGGGCCACCCTTACCGCTCAGGTTCACTTCCTGGCTTCCCGAGCCGGGCAAGTGAACCGAAGCGTCGAGCTTAAACGGCGAGTCCGGCGCGAAGTCGGTGAGCTTGAGGTTGATGTGATCGTAAACCGTTCGCGGCCTGCGATCCTGCAGATCGGTGATTGCAATCTGTCCGTCATTGATGGCCAATTCGCCCAGCGAAAATGACTGCTGGCTTGAAGAAGGGGCTGCCGCGGGCGTTTTCTGCCCGAGCGAGGCGAAGTTCCAAACCCCTTGCGCATTCTTGATCAGCTCGACGCTCGGACGATCCAGGCTCAGCGAATCCACCTGCACGGACTTGCTCAGCAAGGGAAGCAGTTTGACAGAGACGCTCAACTCCTGGGTCTGGATGAAATTGCGGCTGCCGAACTTGGGATCTTCGGCGATTCCGAGATTGAAAACCCGAAAACGCAGTGGAAACAATCCCAATTCCATATTGCCGAGCGTGACCTTTCGATCCAATTGCAGTTCGAGCTTGCTCTGAATCGTTCCACGGTAGTCGTTAGGGTTGAAAGTGGCGACGAACACCCCCACCGCGATAGCGATGACCGCCACTACGATTCCGATAACAATTACGATCTTGCGCATGGAAACCTCCCAAGAATTGCTGCGAGATTATCTTATCGCGTAGCGTTGCTTTCGTTCCTGCACCGGAGTGGCGAAAGCAAGCGCTAGCCTGGAAACCTCTGATCAAGTATAGATTCCGACAGGCACACTTTTGTGTACTCCTGTGTCCTTTGTGGTTCGAGCATTTGCACTTCATTAACTACAGCGGACACGAAGGTTCACAAAGGAGAAGGATACTCTTCGCCGGTTGTTGGGGGCGTCCGGCTTCAGACGATGGGGGGGTGCATTCTCTGTTGCTGATATTCCTGTCTTCGGCGCTGCCAGTTTTCGCTCGACAGAATGCGGGGCCCGGCGTCGATCAACCTTGGCAACATCTCGAAAACCGAGACTGGGGTCCACTTCGATCCTTCGCGGGTCCGGTAGCCTCTCCGGTTCATTTCTTCGGCGATGAAAGAATAAGGGCCGTCCTGGATGATGAGCTCCATCATCGCGAGCAGGGTCTCATTTTCGGTAGGGTCTTCGACAAGAGTCGAGCAATCCTTTGCCACTCGCAAACCATACGGCGGATTCTCGTGGTCACTCGCCGGATTTGCTGTCGACTCGCCTTCGGGCACATCCCGCTCCCACTCGGCCGCGATCAGCCGCCAACCCTCATTTTGCAGCCTTTGAATTTCATCCCAGGTAAGGTTGCCGGATACGGACTGGCGGATACGCTCGGTTCGCGGCATAAGATTCCTCCTTCGCGATGCACAAATACCCGGAAAACGCAGGCATGAATCATGCCATCCAGCCGCGAATGTAAATGCTTGTTTTTCAATCGCAGTTTTAACCGGGAAGGTCAGAACTCAAGTTGGAGTCGTCCGATTTTGGGATTGCGAGTTCGAAATCGACGAGGTTGATCGAATCTTTGGCGACAGGCCAGACTTGAGTTCGCTCCCCCGATCTCCATTTTCACTCACTGTGCCAGAAGCTCTTCTTTGGGTTCGGGCATTTCACGCCGCGCGAGATTTGGATATCTCACCGCCTGCGACCAGGAGACAGCAAACAGCAAACAAATGCCAAGCAGCAAGGCGGCACAGAGCCAACTCCCCTCCGGGCCGGCTACTCCGCCGGTAAGCCACGGCGGCCCGGAGAAACTTGTGTTAAGCAGGTGGCCAGGCGCAACCTGGCCGCTATCCGCTACCCCGTAAAAACAGGTTTCTGCCCAGTCCCATCCCGTGTGCAGCCCGATCGGCAGCCACAGGTTCCCAGTTCGACGGAGGGCGATGCTCGCCATCATTCCCCATAAAGCCACTTGGATGAGGCCGGGCAAGGTTTCATTGGGATTGAAATAGTGGGCCAAAGCGAAGAGCGACGACATCACCACCGCGCTTGGCCAGAATCCCATACCGGTCGAGAGCGTGAACAGCATATAGCCGCGAAAAACAAATTCCTCCATGAAGCCGACGGCCAGGAATGCGGCTCCCCAGAGCGCCCCATATTTCAGGATGTCCAGGCCATGCACTCCCATACCATCGAAATGGAAGACACCCAAAATCCGCAGCCCAATCAGCAGGAAGCTGACCGCGCCGAATCCAATGGCTAAACCTTGCCAGAACTTCGATCCGAAGGCTCCTTGGGCGGGCAATCCATAGTCGGCAATCGTTCTGCGCTCGATCCTGGTCATGATCCAGCTCACCAGGAGAACCAGCAAAAACGTGCTTGTATCTCCGATGATTATGCCTTTGGCGCTGAACTGGATCTGGTTTGGGGTGGGCCTATGGAACGCTCTGACGATCAGCCTGATGCTGGCGCTCAACGCTATGAAGATTGCGATAAACAGCAGCAGGCGCCATCCCGCGCGCAGACCGTTAGGTCCGAAAAACCAGATTCTCAATCCAGTCTTACGATCTGGAGCCGTCGGTATCTCGGAAATCAGTGCGGGGACGCCATCCGTCTCGGGCATGTTCACAATCTCCTTTTCACACGCGCGCAAGTTCACCGTCGTCGCGACGCGGGCGCGCTCTCATATATACGAAGCGGAAGCGGAAAAGTTTAGCGTGTGGTCAGAAATTTAGCCACAGGCGCGGTGCGATCAATGAAAGGTGAGAGTCCGCATCGCCAGGCTGGTATCAGCCAATCAATGCGGACTCCCGAATTTGCAAACGCATTTGTCGCGTTTCCTCACTGCTCGACAGGATCTTTCGAGTGCAGAACGAAGTCGACGTTTCGTTCCCGATTCACGCGAATAGTTTGGTAAAGATCCATCGCCTCTAGCGCGACCAGTTTGTTCTCTCCATCCAGGCTGACACAGTGGAGTTGTCCAGCCTCTACCCAGTATTCACGCGCCAGCCATGCGGCGCCGCCCTTGAGAACGATAACGGTGGACGGCTGTTCCGTGGGCTGCGGTGGCGCCAAACGCTGCACGTAGTTGGCTGGCTGCAGAGTCGCGGCGTGCTCCGATGGAATTGTCGTTACCGGCCGGTAGAGTGCAGCTGAAGAACCGTCGTAGCGGCTGGGCGCGACCCAGGGCGGCATCGGAACAGAACTCCTCGCAGTAGACCCTGTGATTGGAACTTCTATGTCTTCGAGCAGTCGCAGAGTCAAGCGGGCTTCACCCTTGAAAGCTGGATACGGACCGCGGTTGGGCAGCGTGATGAGTTTGACTGGCCAGAAAACAGGGATGGCCCAGAGAGCAGCGTCCCTCTTCGGATGGCCTTTGCTGTGCACCTTGCCTTCGGAATCGACTTTCAGGTGAGGTGCGGAGATGACTTTCGCCGAAAGCGGATAGACTTGCGCGCCGGGCAGGATGATGCGATCGAAATCAATCTCGATCCATCCCTTGCCCACGAAGTGTCCGGGATTTTGATAATCCTGGAGGTGGCCGCTGAGCTCCGCGCCGCGGGGAAAGATCGAACGCCCGAAGGCCGAGATGTGCCCCAGATAACAGAGCACGGGATCGCCGACCTGCGCTGTCTTCGACGAGAAGTTGGGTTCATCTAACGTGCATTGCAGAAGCGTTCCGGCGGGGATTAGCTCATCGCTGCTTACAGCACGAGCCGTAATACTGGCCGAAACACACAGAACGATGGTTAGAAGGAAATACTTTCGGGACACGAGGGTCTCCTTGGGAGTATTCGTAAGGAGCGCGCCCCATTGCCGCAACACCCGCAAAGCGGGGGAATCTTACCACGGAGCGGGCCCTATTACCAAGATTAATGAACGGACGAGAAGCCGGGATGGCCAACGCCGGCAAGGATTCTAGCGGTGGCTAAGGTCATATACCACGGCGAACGACGAAGCCCCGATACTGACCATGGGTGTAATCCGTTCCAGTCGATGGTGGCCAGTTTTATGGAAATAGTAGCTGAGCCCGATGATCCCCGCCGTCTGGCTGGCGAAATTGACCGCCAGCCCCGCTGTGCTGCCGCTGAAAATGCGGGTCACCGGGTTTAGTTCTCTCCCGCCGTTTTGCAGGTTGGCCCGTGTGACCACGAAGTCCGCGGCGCTTAGAGCTGCAACCGCGACAAACAAAGCTCGATTTTCGTTGTCCCAAAATCTGTGCTGGTTGGGAGCTTCGAGCAGGGTTTTCACCACAATCGGCGAACCAGCGGCCAGTGGAGTAGAAACCACGGCACCGTTCGCCGTAGCGGGGTTATCCGCAGAGACGGATCCCGGACCGAAGTTAAGCGAGCCATCATTAAGCGTTGCTATGGATACAGCTTGAGCCATGGCCGAACCGCTGAGAAGCGCCAGGATCACGAGACTCAACGTCATCACCCAAATCATTCCAGATAAGCGGCTTAATGGGTTGAATCGGCTATTTGCCGCAGTGGCTGTGGTCGAGGACACAGCCACTACATCGCAATTGTGCAGCCCATGAGGTAAGGCTCATTATTGGGATCTACTAGCCCAAATTCAATGATTTAGCGATTGAGCAAGAATCGCTGCTGGAAGAGTATATGCAAACTATTGCACATCGAGGATCAGAGAGGATTTCCTGCGCGAGATTGGGGGCTCCGGCAGGGCAGGCCCGCCGGATTCTCAGCTGAGCGTGTGGTCACCAACTCAGCGCAAGACTATGGGGGAGGAATCACAGCAGTAGACTGATTGGAATAGCCGCTCTCTTCGTTGCTCGAATTGACCGCTGTAGTTACGTAATAGTAGGTAGTGCCGTCGACTACGGTCGAGTCCGTGTAGAGGGTGCTTGCGTCCAAAACTGGGTTGATCTTCGAATAAGGTCCGCCGGACTTAATACCACGATAGATGTTGTATCCGATGACGCCCTGCGAGTTGCTGGCGGTCCATGAAAGGTTGACCGTGTGTTTCGGCGCCGGTGTGCCGGTACCCGTCACAGTCTCTACCGTAGGAGAATTAGAAGCATTGCTGACGAAGGAGATGCTGCCCGACGCGACTCCATTCCCCGCCGGGGTAAAGGTCACGGTAAATCCCACATGCTGCCCAGAGGGAATCGTGACCGGGAAGGACAGCCCGCTCAGAGCAAATGCCGACCCGGTTACGTTGCCGGCAGTCACCGTTACGTTCCCGCCGCTGGCGGTCAGCGTCCCGGGCAAGCTGGCATTCGTTCCCACGATCACATTGCCAAAATCCATGGTGGAGGGAGCCACAGCCAACTGCCCGGGAGGCACAGGCGTGCCCGTACCTGTCAGGGGGATGGACAGGTTCGGGTTCGACGCATCGGAGACGATCGCAACACTTCCACTGTCATTTCCGGAGGAGGGCGGCGTAAACGTGACCGTGAAAGTGTAGCGTTGTCCGGGGGTAAGAACCAGGGGAGGGGTCAACCCGCTCATACTGAATCCGGTGCCCGCGACCGTCGCCTGCGAGACAGTCACGTTCACTCCGCCCGAGTTGGTCAGAGTTTCGGCGAGTGGTTCGTTGTTGCCAACCTGAACGTTTCCAAAGCTGAGGCTGGATGGGCTTGGGGTAAGAGCGCCCGAGTTCAGTCCGTTTCCCGAGAATGAAATATTCAGGGTGGAATTCGAAGCGTTGCTGACGATCGCCAGATTCCCATTGCTGCTGCCGGCGGCAGTTGGCGTAAAAGTGACACTGAAAGGCTGAGTCTGGCCTGCCGCTAAAGTCAACGGCAAGCTTATGCCGGTCACGCTGAAACTTGATCCTGTGGTATTCGCCTGGGTGACCGTGACGCTTGTTCCACCAGAGTTGGTCAGACTCTCGGATAGAGTCTGCTTGCTGCCGACAAGAACACTTCCAAAATTAAGACTCGGGGGATTTGCGCTAAGTGCGCCGACCGTCTGTCCGGTTCCGGAGAGAGCGACATTGACCGTGGGAACCGCGCTGGTATTCGCAATCGCCAGGTTTCCATTGACCGCGCCCGCCGACTGCGGCGTAAAGATCACGCTGAACGGCTGACTCTGTCCAGTCGCCAGAGTGAACGGCAGACTCAAGCCGCTGACGCTGTAGCCGGTCCCGGTTGGAGTCACCTGTGTGACCGTGATGCTCGAACCGCCGGTGTTGGTCAGAGTCTCGGAGAGGGTTAGATTGTTACCGACCTGTACGTTGCCAAACGCCAGACTCGATGGACTTGCGCTAAGCGCTCCCGCCTGCGCAGCACCTCCAGCCAGCGGGACATTGACTGTGGTAGATACCCCGTTGTTCACGAAAGCCAGGGTCCCGTTCGCGGCACCTGCGGACTTAGGCGCAAAGTTGACGGTGAACGCCTGCTTCTGACCGGTCGCCAGAATCAACGGGAAACTCAGCCCGCTCACGCTGAAGCCCGCCCCTGTAACACTCGCCTTGGTTACCGTAAGACTGGATGCCCCAGTGTTGGACAATGTGGCGGGCGCGGCTTGGTTGTTCCCAACTTTTATGCTGCCGAAACTAATGCTGGCCGGTGTTACCGTGAGTTGGCCAGGCTTGGCGTCATTCGTCGGTGGGGGAACCTGGTTGTTGGCACTGCTGAGCCCTTGGCATCCCACCATCGAAGCGAAAGCGAGAACCACAACCAGTGCGTTCCAGCGAGTCGTAGGCTGTTTCATAGTAATTATGAAAACCTGTTACCGGCCTGCATCTCCCCTTCATCGGCGGCCTTCACCCGCGAAGAGACAGTCTGAACGCTGGAGCGAAAATTGAATAGGTCGCGGAGGGACGTGCCGGGAAATGGCGCAGGGTCGTATCCGGCACCGCCTGAATTCGCGGCTGCCACATCGTAATCGGACATCCTGCGTCGGCCCATAACTCGCTACTTGGCTACTGCGAATTTCCCCACAAGGATTGACCGGTACGACCTCGGGACCTGGCCTCTCGGGCAGCGTACTTTCGTGCTCTTTCGACGCCGGCGCAACCGCGATTAGCATCGGGGCCGGGTCGCGGAAGCACCCTCAACATGGAACCGCCAAACGACAAAGATAAAGCGCGGTCATCTCCTCTGCCGGAGCGCAGGCACCGCCGCTTCAGCCTGCAATATCCGGTGCGCCTCAAGGTTCACTCCGCTGACTTGATGGTTGAGTTCGAAGGCGTGAGCAGGAATATTAGCATCGGCGGTCTGTTAATGGAAACCTCGTTCCCAATCCCGCGGCATGCCCCTGTGAGTTTCATCGTAACTGTGGAGGGCGCCGAGCTTGGTCGCCCCATCCAGTTCATGGGGGAGGGCACAGTCGTGCGGGTTGACCCGAAAGCGGCCGAGGAACTATTCGCGATTGCAGTTGAGTGCGCGCGGCCCATCACGCAGATTGATCACTACTTCGCGCCCACCGGAAGTTGAGGAGTCAGGCGCACTTTTTCCGCAACCGCAGCCTTACGGAAAGCACCGGCAACAACCGAGTTCCACCTTCTCCGAAGATTGTCATTCGACTGAAAGAGGGGTTTTGAGCGCTATGGCCGGCTCAGGTCAAACGATTTTCCTCAGACGAAAATCCTACAACCATTGATGTGCTCGAAAACGTTCCGCCCTGCCGACTGGATCTACGCTCCTTCACTTTGCGGTCCCTTCAACTCCAACACTAAACCGCGAGCTAGACTGCTGCTGGCTCGAAGGCTCCCAGACCGCGCCGTAGAAAACCGAGTTGAAGAAAGAATCGTTTGCCGGTTCGAGCGGGCCATATCGGTGTGCCATGGCGCCGTCATCGTTGGTTACAAACGCGCGCCAGTTGTCGCAATTGTTGTCGTTCTTGTTCGTGCAATAGGGAACGACGGTCAGCCAGTACTTCCCTGAGGGCAAACGGCAACCTTTAACACTTCTGGCTTCGACGGCATAGCACTCGTAACCGAAACCCTGGCAAATTGCTGTACTCATCACGGCGGCGGTTTTTTCCCCATGGCATACCAAGCGCCCACCGTTCCCACCCGACTTTGGTATGTCCTTCCTGATCTCGTACGGGACAATGTTGGGATCGAGTTTGACGCTCGACATAAAACTCACCGTGAACAGGCCGGTGACGGTCCAGGTCTTTCCCTTGGGCACGATAAAAGGCGTGTAAGTGGCCGCGCCGGTGCTGACAGTAATGTCAACTTCGTTGGCCAGGCCGTTAGCATCACTGGCGTTGGAATCGAAATCGCCGGCGTAAAACAGGCAAGGCTTGCAAAATGTCGGTGGAGTTTGAGCTTGCGGCAATCTGCCGCTTACTACAGAACCTGCAGCGCGCGGAATATTGATTTCGCGATCCAGGCCGGCCTGAGAAAGACGGTCATTGTCCCCGTCCTGCGCTGCGGCAAAGGGCATCAGTGCTGCGACCAGCGCCCATACAAGAAGGGTGACTTTCATACGCGGACCTCCTACTGCGTAGCGGAAATCACGCGAATTATACTACCTGTTCACCCAGTGGTAAAAAAATCTATAGCACTCATCATCGACCTCGCGGGCAGCAACCTGGAAAGTCTGTCGCATATCGCAGCGTAGGTGTTCCGGCAAACGGGTGCTAGCTGACTTCAGCAGTTCTAAGTAGGTTTAACTGCAAAATCGTCATAACGACTTCGGCCGGGTTGCAGTCCGCTTCTCACGAGACTTCCCGACGCTCCGAACCGACGACACAGGCTTGACGACCGCTGCGCGCCGGTGGATGGTCACGGGTTGCTGGGCAGGGTGAACTGCTATTGCGTTTGGTGCGGCCCACGGGTTATACCAGGTCGGATCGACTTCCTGTTGACCATAGGCCGGGAGTGGCAAGGTCGTAATCATCGCGGCAAACAGCGTCGCAGTCAATGCCATTATTCTGCCTAGCCTGATGCCTCTTGGACCGTTCATTGAATCACCTCCGGGTTGAATTATTTCGACTCGCAAGGAGAAGAAATTATGGTTGCGATCTTGAACTGGTTTGCCGGTAGTGTCCATGGAGAGCGTCTGAAGTTTGTATGAAGTTATCTGAAGATTAGTTTGAAGTGTCCATCAGGCCGGATAGCGGCTTTTTTTTGACCAAAAGAAAAATCTGGAATTCCGGGCTTGACACGGCAAGCCCGGCGGAACAGAATTTCTGAACCCGCAGATAGAGACCGGTGTGACGTTTTCCCGTTGGTCGGTCAAACCGCTCTCGTCGCTTGGGGAAGTCTCTAGGAGTTTTGCCTTGGCGGAGAAAAAGGTTCGCTTCGACGATTTCGATCTGGATTACGCTCGTTTTCAGTTGTGCCGCCGCGGCATCCCGGTGCGACTGGAGGGCCTGCCGCTGCAATTGCTCATGTTTCTGGTCGAGAAGAAGGGACAACTGGTCACGCGCGAACAGATCTCCAGCGAGTTGTGGAGCAAAGATGTATTCGTCGATGTGGAACAGGGAATCAATACCGCCATCCGGAAGATCCGCCGCGTCCTGGCTGACGATGCCGTCGAGCCCCGGTACCTGCAGACGGTAGTCGGACGGGGCTATCGCTTCGTCGCTCCCACAGCCGAAGAGGATGCCGCCAGTCCGCAGCCAGCCGAGGGATTTGTATTCTCTCCCGAAGACCTTGGACGCGCCATCATGAGCGCAGCCGGGTTGGATCCGGAAAATCCCCGGGGAACCCCGAGGCGCCCGCCGAAGACCCAGTAGCGTCCTTCACTGACTCAGCGTCAATTTGATTTTTTGCCGGAACAGGACGCGATCGTACACATTGTTGTTATTCAGGCGCACGTAATACAGGTAGGCGTGGGTGCCGACAGTCGAAAAATTCAAGTCCTGCGCGTTCGGATCGATCAAGGAAAAGTAAGCGTAAAGGAAACTCCCTTTCGGGTCCTGGGCTTTTAGCTGAGCAACCGTGACGACCAACTTGGGTTTAGTCCAGTTGACCAGGTCGCTCGACGTGGTAAGGTACAAGCCCGGCGGACCTAGTTCGTTGTCCCAATAGTCCCACAACGTGGCAACAACCAAGTTTGCAGATTGGAAAACGTTGATCGCGTTCACGGCAAACATGTACGGAACCGGCGTGTAAATGTGCTCCTTAGGATGGGAAACGGGACCGAGATAGGGATCGACGAACGATACCGAGAAATCTTTCCCGTTCCAGCCGCGCCATGAGGCAGGATCGAAAACGTCTGTCGTCCGAATCGGCGCGCCCCCACCCGGCACCAGACAGCCGTGCGCTCTTTTGTCCCCGGAACAGTTCGGAGGCCAGGTCCAATCCGTCGCTACCGCGTAGTACCAGCCATTGAAATTCACGACGTTGGTGTCCACGCTATAACCCATGGGACCTCGATCGATCTCATACTTATAGGGAATTCCAGCCAGAAAATTCGCCGGCGCCTTGAACGATTCGAAGTGATAGCCGCCATCTTTGGAAATATGATAGGTATCGGAGTCATATTCACATTCGCCGTAGTTCTGAGTATGGCACTCGCCGGAGTGCGCCCAGCCGTGATATTCCGTGTGCGATAGAGCAGCGATCGTCTTGCCGTCAAACGTGTAGAAAGAATCCAGCCAGACCTGATCGTTGAAGTCCGCGGGATTGGGATCGTTCGCGGAATGGAACGCCGCCTCACAACTGTGCTTGAGCGTTTCCAGAGTAGGCCCAAGACTTTGAAACATGTCGGAACTAGCGGACACGAAATGGATGGTGCCGGCGGAATCGCGAAAGGCTCGGGCCATTGCGTCCGGAATGTCGTTTTGGGTGCAGGAGTCTTGTGGCGTCTTGAAAACCGCGGTGCGGAAGCCTTCGAGTTTGCCTGTGATGGTTGCAGTCTTCCAGGCTGGCCCGCCATCCGCTTCGAGGCGGCTCTGCGCCTGCGAAACCGAAATCAGGGCCAACCCACACAGAAACAGAAGAGGAAACAAGCGTTTCATCGTGGTATCCATCCTTCTCACTTAACCCAGCGCCCGACGGATCCACTCTGTGTGAGATCGCTAATTTTAGTTTTGTTCCTGCAAAATTATTTTGGGGTCAAGCTCGGCGTCTTTACGCATTACCGCGGGCTCTCACCCGCCGACCCGGCGTTTTCCGCCGCGGCGACCACGATGGCCTGGATGTTCTGGCCGGCCATCAACTTCTGAAAATCGGCGAGTTCAGTTTTCTGAATCTCCGCCCAATGCGCGATGGAATCGTCCGCCTGCCGCTTCAGCTTTTCAAACACCTGATATTCGGCTTCGGTCGGAGCGGAATCCGTTCCTTCTCCAACCGCCATAGCTAAGCCGGCTAGTTTGCTGTCGATCTTCTGCGGATAAGCCAGCGAATCTTCATTGGACTTGATCTTCATCTGGGTCAGATCGTCGCGCACCGCAAGCAGATTCTTGTCCAGCGCTGTGGCCGCAATAAGCATCGGCTTGACCATGGCGTTGTCTGGCAGCCGCTTGGTCAATCCGTCGACCTGCGCGCGCACATCCTGAATCTGATTCACGACGTTGTAAACCCGGCTGAGCTCATCCCGCACCTGAATGAGGAAATCAAATTGTTTCCGCAGATCCGCCTCCGATACGTTGACCCGCGGATCGAGCGCGACCTCGAATGCTGCCGTCTGACTTTCTCCGTCGACAGTCAACCGAACTTGGTACTTTCCCGGCAACGCCAGAGGACCACGGCTGCCATCTTTGTATTCCCAGAGATAATAATCGGGCACGTGGCCACTTCCGGTGTAGCGCAAATCCCAAACAAAACGATTGAGCCCGGCTTCCGTCTTGATTTGTTTTTCCGGCTTTTTGTCCTCAGGAGTCAGAGGCTCGTCCAGGTCTTCGGTCTTGTTGCTGGCATATTTCCGAACTACACTGCCGGCGGAATCGAGGATCTCGATGGTGGCTTCAACCTTCGGTTTCTCTTTGAGGAAGTAATAGATCAGCGCTCCCGCCGGAGGATTCTGTCCCACTAACACCGGTTTGGGTGGTTCATCGCTCGGATTCTGGAAGCGCACGGCAGTGGCGGGAGTGTAAAGGTGGACGTCACGCTTGGCAATCTCATCGCTGTATTGCCGTAGTGGCGAAACATCGTCGAGAATCCAGAATGCGCGCCCATGCGTGGCCAGCGCGAGATCGTTATTTTTCACCACCAGATCGTGCACCGGCGCCGTCGGCAGATTCAGTTGCAGGGAACGCCAGTCCGCTCCGTCATTGAAAGACACATACACGCCAGTTTCGGTTCCTGCATAGAGCAGGCCGCGCTTCTTCGGGTCTTCGCGCACCACCCGAACGAATGTGCCGTCCGCGATCCCCTTGCTGATCTTCACCCAGCTCTTGCCGTAGTCGCTGGTCTTGTAAATATAGGGACGCATATCATCCGACTGATGCCGATCGACCGCGACGTAAGCCGTCCCGGCATCATGCGGCGAGGCATCGATCTGGCTGACGCGGCTCCATTCCGGCAAGTCCTTAGGAGTGATGTTGGCCCAGTTTGTTCCCCCATCGCGCGTGATGTGGATGAGCCCGTCGTCGGTGCCAACCCAGATCACGCCCTTCACCAGCGGCGACTCCGCCACGGCGAAGATGGTGTCGTAATATTCGGTGCCGGAGTCGTCCTTGTCGATGGGGCCGCCCGAGACCTGCTGCTTGCTTTTGTCGTTGCGCGTGAGGTCGGGACTGATCGCCTCCCAGTGCATGCCGCCATCGGTAGTTTTAAACAAACGCTCACCAGCGTGATAAAGCGTGTTGGGATCATGCGGAGAAATCAGGATCGGCGCAGTCCACTGGAATCGATGCTCGAGCCTTGCCGCTCCTCCACCATCGCTGATCTCAGGTTGGGCAGCGATGTTCTTCGTCTGCCCGTTGCGCTTGTCGTAGCGTGTGATCACACCTTCATACTCGCCTGCATAGACAATATTCGGATCCGGTGGATACGGAGCGATGTAGCCAGCCTCGCCTCCGCCCACGGCGTACCAGTCAGGACGATCAATCGACCCGTCATCGCTGCGGCTGGCAATCGCAACCGAACTCAGGTCCTGCTGCGAACCATAAAGATAGTAGGGCGTACGGTTGTCGGTGATCACGTGATAAAACTGCCCCGTCGGCTGGTTATCCTGGCGCGTCCAGTTCTTGCCCCCGTCGAGGCTCACCGTGACCCCGCCGTCGTTGGTGACGATCATGCGGTTGGTATCTTTGGGATCAATCCACATGCTGTGATTGTCCCCGTGCGGAACCTTCACTTTGTTAAAAGTATGCCCGCCGTCGCTGGACTTGTAGAAGTCCACATTCGCGATATAGACCACATCCGCCAACTGAGGATCGGCGATGATATGCATGTAATACCACGCCCGTTGCCAGAAGGCGCGATCGTTATTCAACAGTTGCCAGGTGTCGCCGCTATCGTCCGAGCGATAAAGACCACCCTCGGGCGCTTCGATCAACGCGTATACACGATCAGAATTCGCTGCCACGGCGATTCCAATTTTGCCATAAGGTCCTTTGGGCAGGCCGTGCTCTTCCAGACGTTTCCATGTGCTTCCACCATCGTTGGAACGATAGATTCCGCTGCCGGACCCGCCGCTCGAAAGCCCCCACGGCGTTCTCCGCGCTTCCCACAACGACGCGAAAAGAATATGAGAGTTGTGGGGATCGAACGCAACATCGATTCCGCCGGTATTCTCGTCCTTGTAAAGAACTTTCTCCCAGGTCTTGCCGCCATCGGTGGTGCGGAAGATTCCCCGCTCGGTGTTCGGACCGAAAGGATGGCCTAGCGCCGCCACAAAAGCGACATCCGCATTCTTGGGATCGACAATGACTTTTCCTATCGCCCGCGAGTCGCGCAGGCCGACGTTCTTCCAGGTCTTGCCGCCGTCCACCGTCTTGAAAATACCATCGCCATGCGAGATGTTCCCGCGAATACATGCCTCGCCCGTACCGGCGTATACCACGTTCTGATCGGAAGGCGCAACCGCCAGGCTCCCAATCGAAGAAACCGTTTCTTTATCGAAAACTGGAGCCCAGGTCATCGCACTGTCGGTGGATTTCCATACGCCTCCGCCGGTCGAGCCAAAATAATAGGTATTAGGATCGCCCGAAACTCCCGAGGCAGTCAGCGACCGCCCGCCGCGAAACGGTCCGACTAGCCGGTACTTCATGCCTTTGAATTGCGGGTCTTCTTTGTCTGCATCGGCCGAAGAAGCTTTCTGGGCAAGCGTCGCCGATTCCGCAGGTTTCCTTTCCGCATCCGTTCTGCTTTGCGCGAAACTCGCGCCGGTGACCAGCAGAAACAGCGCACCTGCGACTAATGTAGTTCGACCGTCCGTCACCCTGAACAAGTTCATTTATTTCACCCCAAAAAATGGATACTTTAGTTTACCGCCTGGACTCATCTGGCGAAAGGATTCCCCAGGGAACCGAGGTAATGTCATCGAAAATGACAGCCCCCAAAGGCAGTCGGATGGGGAACTGTTATGTTGAGCCGCCCGATTGCATACCGACCTGCGCGTTCTTCTTGCGCCCGAGGCGTGCTCGTGCGACCCGCAACTGCTTCCGCTCGGCAGCCGAGACCTCCGGGTAAGCCAGCTTTAGATCCTCCAACGTCTCGACAATTGCCGCAGCCACAGCCGCCCGAGTGAACCATTTATTGTCCGCCGGTATCACGTACCAGGGCGCGTGCGCACTCGCCGTATGGCAAATCATCTCCTCATAGGCTTTCATGTAGTCGTCCCAGAATTCGCGCTCGCGCACATCCGCCGAAGAAAATTTCCAGTTCTTTTCCGGATGATCCAACCGGTCGAGAAACCGCCGCTTCTGCTCCTTCTTCGAAAGATTGAGAAAGAACTCGCGAGTGATGATTCCGTTGCGCCAAAGATAACGCTCGAACCAGTGAATATCCTGAAAACGGTCTTTCCAAATATCCTTGGTCAACAAAGACGGTGGAATTCTCGAGTTCTTCAATAAATCCGGATGCACCCGCACTACCAGCACTTCTTCGTAATAAGACCGGTTGAAGATCCCGATCCGCCCCCGCTCCGGGAGACGCTCCATCGTCCGCCACAAATAGTCGTGATTCATTTCCTCCACCGACGGAGTCTTGAACGAATGCACTTCGCAACCTTGCGGATTCACGCCTGACATCACATGCTTGATGGCGCCATCCTTGCCGGCCGCGTCCATGGCCTGAAAGATCAGCAACACGCCCCATCGGTCCTCGGCATAAAGCTTGTCCTGCAACTCGGCCATGGCCGCGATGCCCTGGGTCAGAAGTTGTTCTGCGTCCTCTTTGGAGTGAATTTCCCCCGTATCCTCCGGATTAAAATCCTTCAGCCGGAACTTCTTGCCGTCCTCGACCCGATAACGCTTCACCAACTTGCTAGCCCAACTCATCCCAGCCTCCATCCGCGGGCCGACAATCCACGCGGAAAATGCAGTCTACATCAAACGCCAATGCAGGCGCGGGTTTACGCTCCCGATCGCCCGCGCTGGCCGTCTAGCAGGCTGCTGAAAAATGGTCGACTCGTATCAGCGCATCGCTTCAGTGATGCCGCCACCGCCGCAAATCACTAGCGCCTTCAGGCGCTGCGATGGACGAGATGAGTTTTTCAACAACCGTCTAAGACCGAGGCATGTTTTCCGGCCTCACGTAACCCCACTCCCGCAGCGTTCGTTTCCGCATGGCGATAGTCGCCTCTGCCCGGGGATCGTTCTTGAGGTCGTAGTGCCGGTCGTGGACCGACAGGAACAAGACAGCAATCATGTAATCAACGATTTCTTGAGCCTCATTTTCAAGATCGCGCGAGAGGTGGATTCCGGGGAACGCGGGCCCCGAACCAAGATAGCCGGGCGGTTCGCTTCGAGTCACCGAGTCGTCAACAAATATCTGCAGAAAGCGAGCGCGCAGGCTGTTCAAGACTTCATTCGGGATGTGCTCCGAGAGCTTCATTAGCGCCAGACCAGTCTTTGACGTGGGGTTGTGATCGAACCAATCCTGCAGATTGAACTGCTGCATGAACCTTCCCCATTTCTCGTCACGGTCGGGCAATGATGTTCCTCACTTTCTGCAATCTGAAGTTTGACCTGCAGCCCGCGCGCGGGGCAACGCCTTCGAGTTCCTGAGGCGCGCTGTGGTATCCGCCGATGCCCGCACTGGCATCTTTGCGAGACTTGCACCATATCTGATGAGCAATGGCAATTATGGCACACCGGTCTCTGAGGTCGGACACAAAGACTTACCTAACCTGCGTCATTGCCGCTCCGCGAATATCTGCTGTACGGTTTTCATGGGGAGGAAGAGACGATTGGAATGATCCGGGAGTTCAACGAAACCATACTTCTTGTAGAAATTCTTGGCCCGTTCATCCTTCGCATCCGTCACCACCGCGCTTGAAGCGATGATCTTGCTTTGATCGAGCGCCTGTCTTAGCGCGTGCATCAACAGCAGTTCGCCTATACCTTGACCCTTGAACGCGAGGCTTCTCGCCAGGCGCCCCAGCAGAGTTGCCGGAAGTTCTTTGTACTTCGGAAGGCGAAGCGTCTGTATGATCTCTTCCGGCACACCGCCGGCGTCGACCGCGTATTGTGAAAGGGTGTAGTAGCCAGCGATTGTTTTGCCATCCGGAGTGAGAACAAACACTGCCGCAACACTCTTTTTAACATCTTGCCCAGCCTGTTGCTTGATATAGGCAGTGAGAGCTTCGTGCTCACAGGAAAAAGTCGCTCGATCATGTTTCTTCTTGTCGAACGGCTCAACCACGAGTCTTGCTCGATACTGTTCTGGCAATCAGCCGACCTGTTGCCGCAATCGCTTCGCGGCGGCAATGGCCGCGTCATTAGGCTTCGGCGGGTTTAATAGCGTTTGGACAAAAATCTTTCTGGAACGCTCGGCAAGGGTCAGGATCTCACTCTCGCGGATAATCTGTTGAGCCGCATCGGTGGCAGTTGTCCTAAGAAAATCGGTGACCGAGATTCCACGAAGCTTGGCCGCTGTCTCGATGAGGTCCTTTTCCTTCTGACTTACCCGTGCATCTAGTCTTTCGTTCCTTTTTGCCGCGTATCCCGCTTGAGCCATTCCACGCATCTCCCGGAAATAGTGTACGGCAAACTGCCACACATGTAAAGTGAGAAGACCTTGCGATGTCAGCCTTACGCGCTGGCCTGGTCGGTCAAGGGCAGCATGGGCTCGTCGGTCTCTTGCCTTGTCTGGCCGGCGGC
>Ga0210390_10001432_pt1 | contig 22929 bp, 16 predicted proteins | sample IncBWH11OmetaG_FD_161050 | JGI IMG/M metagenome (GOLD analysis project Ga0210390, IMG submission 161050) | Forest soil microbial communities from Barre Woods Harvard Forest LTER site, Petersham, Massachusetts, United States - Inc-BW-H-11-O ... | reverse complement strand
GGTTCAGTCGCTTGTGGTCCATCCTTCCAGCAAATTTTTGTACGCGGCGAATGCGGGTGAGGCCGACGTTTCTCTGTACACGATTTCGCCATCGGGCGCGCTGACCGAATCGATTCCGCGCACGGTTGTGGGTGCCGACCCCACGGTGCTTGCCATGGACCCAAAGGGGAACTATCTGTACGTCGCCAATTCCGGAAGTAACAGCGTCTCGGTGCTTTTCATTGACCCGACGCATGGCACTTTGAGTCCCATCGCCCAGGCTTCGGGTCCGACGGTTCCGCTCGGGATCACTCCGATCAACATGCAAGTGTCGCCGGCAGGAGATTTTCTCTACGTCACGGGTGCGGGACAGCCCGGCTTTGTCGAAGTGTTCAGTCTGAGTCAAGGTGTCCTTACGCCGCTGAGTCCAACTCCGCTGTTTTTCGCGGGAACAAATCCTTACGGACTCGCAGTATCTCCTGACGGCAATTTCCTCTACACCGCCAACAACATCGACAACTCAATTTCGGAATTCACGATTAGCGCAGGGGCTCTCACTCAGCTCCCCAATTCGCCGATCGGCCAGCAATCGGGAACAACGACGCCGGTTGCCCTTCTGATCGATAAGACGGGTGCTTTTCTGTACGTAGCGAATCAAGGCTCGCCCAATATAACGGGGTACTTGATCGACAAGACCAGCGGCGGCATTTCTCTGATGACGACTTCTCCGTTTGTCACCGGGGCACAGCCTGGCGTGATTGCCAGCGACCCGGCCGGCAAGTACCTGTTTGTGGGGACGCAGAAGAGCCCTTTTACGATTCAATCCTTCAATCTCAACACCAGCAGCGGCGCGCTAACTTCCGTCAGCCCCTTTCCGGTTCCGAACGCGCCGACTTCGATCGCGACGACGTTCTAAAGGGTTGCCACTCGGGTGAGGAAATTTGGGTTCGAGAATTTGGCTTCGCCGTTTCGACGGCAATTTTGATTTAACAAACGGGTGACAATTCGCCCCGCTAGCATTTGGGACAATATGCTGAACGCCACGAAAGACACGGGTGCCAGGGCACCTGAGGTTGCAATCTTCGACGCCTGGCGGGCAGTGGCTTCGTGCCAGGATCAGGACCGTAGATGAAAATCGCCAGTGCCGCCAGCGCGTTTCCCAAACACTATTATTCGCAGAAATTCCTGCTGGAGAAATTGCAGGAATACTGGGGCGACCAGCTGAAGAATCCGCAACTGCTGGCGCGGCTGCACCGCAACGTCGCCGTCGAAGGCCGCCACCTGGCGATGCCTCCGGAAAAATATTATGAGATCACAACCTGGGGCCAGGCGAACGACATTTGGATTCAGGTCGCCCAGGAACTGGGCGAGCAGGCGCTTTGCCGCGCCTTGCATCAAGCCGGGATCGACGCAAGCGAGTTAGGTGCATTGTTTTTTACCTCGGTTACCGGCATCTCCAGTCCATCCATCGATGCCCTGCTGATCAACCGCATGGGACTGCCGGCCAACATTCGGCGTGTACCTATTTTTGGATTGGGGTGCGTGGCGGGAGCCGCGGGAATTGCGCGCGCGGCGGATTATGTGCGCGCCTATCCGTCGCAGGCTGCCGCGCTCGTGTCGGTGGAGCTGTGCTCGCTAACGATTCAACGCGACGATCTTTCGGTGGCCAATCTGATTTCTTCGGGATTATTTGCGGATGGTTCTGCGGCGGTCATCGTTACGGGAAGCGGAATGAATGCCACCGGTCCAGAAATTCTGGCGACTCGATCTGTCTTCTATCCCGACACGGAACAGATGATGGGCTGGAAAGTTACCGAGAAGGGATTCCGGATTACGCTTTCACCGGAGGTCCCGGTGTTGATTCGCGAGCACCTGGGGCATGATGTGGACGCATTTCTCGGCGAGCACGGACACAAGCGCAACGATATTGGAAGCTGGGTGCTGCACACCGGCGGGCCCAAGGTGCTGGAGGCGACGGCGGCTGCGCTCGATTTGCACGACGGCCAACTCGACGCTTCCTGGGATTGCCTGAAGAAAGTCGGGAACCTCTCGTCGGCGTCGGTTTTGGTGGTGCTGGAAGATGTGATGAAAAACCGGCGTCCGGAACCGGGCACGCTCGGTGTGCTCGCGGCCATGGGTCCGGGATTCTGTTCGGAACTGCTGCTGCTCCGATGGTAAAGTCGGAAAGCACTAAGGTCAGAGCATGAGTCAGGGCGTGCCAGACTCGACCGACGTTTTTGTACTTGGTGGCGGCCCCGCGGGGTTGGCGGCTGCGATCGCGGCGCGGGAGCGCGGGTTCTGCGTTCTGGTGGCGGATGGCGCGCAACCGCCAGTCGATAAAGCCTGTGGCGAAGGTTTGCTCCCGGATGGGCAACGCGCCTTGGAGCGCCTGGGGATTCACGTGCCGCGCACCGACGCATTTCCTTTCCGCGGGATTCGTTTTGTTGGCGCGGCACTATCGGCTGAGGCTCGATTTCCGGGCGACGGCTGCGGCGTTGCAGTGCGCCGCACTGTGCTGCATCGCCTGATGACCGAGAGGGCATCGCAACTCGGAGTTGGCTTGTTGTGGCGAACTGCGGTCACGGGCATTTCATCCGACGGAGTTCTTCTTCGCAATCAAATGGGCGATCGCCTGGTTCGCGCGCGCTGGATTGTGGGCGCGGATGGGTCGAACTCTCGGGTGCGGCGCTGGGCCGGTCTCGATCGCGCCTCACGGCCGAACCTGCGCTATGCGTTTCGACGGCACTATCGCGTGGCTCCCTGGAGCGACCACATGGAGGTCTACTGGGGCGAACGCTGTCAAGGTTATGCCACGGGGGTGAGCAATGAGGAAGTCTGCGTGGCGGTGGCTTCGCATGATTCCAGTCTGCGATTGGACGAAGGGCTGCGGGCGCTGCCCAGGTTGAGTGAACGACTGGCTGGAGCCGAGACTGTCTCCGCGGAACGCGGAGCGCTCACCGGCAATCGCAGGCTCAGGCGCGTGTGGCGAAGCAATGTAGCGCTAATCGGCGACGCCTCTGGAACCGTGGACGCAATCACCGGAGAAGGGCTCGGACTCGCATTCAGTCAGGCGGTCGCGCTGGCTCGGTGCCTGGAGTCTGGCGATTTGAGCGTCTACCAGACCGAGCATCGGAAGCTGGCCCTGCGTCCGCTCTGCATGGCGCGGCTGATGCTCACTCTCGATCAACGTCCGTGGCTGCAGCAGCGGATATTGCAGGTCTTCGGGCAGCGCCCGGAAGTCTTCCGCAGGTTCCTGGAATTGCATGTGGGAGCTTTGCCACCCCTGCACGTTGTGAAGGACGGGTTTGCCCTCGGTTGGGGGCTGTTAACCGCCTAACATGAACGTCTCCAGTGGGAAGTCTCACGAAAACTTTCACTGGCACGAAGTTGTACTGATTCTTGTACTCGTTGTGCTAGCGCTTGCGGCTTCAGCGGCAGCGCAGCGTTCGTTCCAACTGGATCCCTCGCAAACAACCGTCAAGTTCACGTTGGGAGATGTTCTCCACACTGTTCACGGAACTTTTCGTCTGAAGCGGGGAGGGTTGCAGTTCGAACCGGATTCGGGAAAACTTTCAGGTGAGATCGTGGTCGATGCTACCAGCGGCGAGAGCGGCAGCGGCATGCGCGACCGCAAGATGCACAAGGAAATTCTGGAGAGCGAGCACTATCCGGAAATTGCGTTTCGTCCCGATAGGATTGAAGGCGTAGTCCCGAGTCAGGGAAAATCTTCGGTGAAAGTTCACGGTATGTTCAGCATTCACGGGGTCGACCGCGAGATCATGGTGCCGGCGGAAGTGGAGATCTCCGCCAACCACTGGACTGCGACGGTTCACTTTACGGTTCCGTATGCAAAGTGGGGGATGAAAAATCCGAGCACGCTGTTCCTGCGAGTGAATGATTTCGTCGAAATCGATCTGGTCGCCTCGGGAAGCACCGGGGCGAACTCCGGTGCCAGTTCGTCTCAGTAGCCGTCCTGCGGGACGATGCCTTTGCCTTCGGTGCACTCATAACAACGGCCCGAGGAAAGATTTTTGTATTCTTCGGTTCGTCCGCTCGGCCAATCGATCACTATGCGCTCGATGTGATCTCGCTTTTCCAGTCCGAACGTCACCGGAAGTTCAGACTGCGATAAATAGCTGGAGCCGCCCTTTACGATTCGAGATTGCGTGAGCCCGCCGGCGAAAACGCGTAGGCTGGCGCCGATTCCGTCACGATTCGACTTCGTTCCTACTAAACGAAATCGAATGCTGTGGTTACCGCTGAGTTGATCGTTGCGATAGAGATAGGCCGGCCCGTTGTTCGTGGTCAGAAGCAGATCAAGGTCTCCGTCGCGATCAAAGTCTGCATAGGCCAGGCCGCGACCGACTTTGGGCTGATCGAATCCTCCGCCGACTTCTGCCGCGACATCGTGGAAGCTTCCCTTGCTGTTGTTAAGAAACAGCTGTGGTGGCTGCGCGTATCCGACGTTGCCCCGAATGTTGCGCACGGTCTCGTCGATGTGCCCGTTAGCCACCGCGAAGTCGAGCCAGCCGTCGAGATTGACGTCGAGAAACGAGCACCCGAATCCGAGGCTGTTTCTGGAAGCGATGCCCACTCCGGACTGCGGCGCGATATCTTCGAAGCTCTTGCCGCTCATGCGGTAGAGTCCGATCATTTCATTGTCGAAGTTCGTGATGGCGACGCCGGGCGTGCCCGAATTGTCGAAGTCGGCCACATCAACACCCATGCCAGCGCGGGCCTTGCCTTCGCTGCTGAAAGCCAGCCCGGCCTCGACCGCGGCGTCTTTGAATGTGCCGTTGCGCTGGTTACGATAGAGCTTGTTGGGCTGAGTGTCATTGGCGACGAGCAGATCGGGCCAGCCATTGTGGTTGTCGTCGAACAGGGCGACACCTAGCGACTTGGAGCTGCTGTCGAAGATTCCACTGGCCGCGGTGACATCTTCGAATGTGCCATCGCCGCGGTTGTGAAACAGCCAGCAAGTTTCGCCGCGATAGGCTTCGGGAGTGCAGTACGACTTATGCTTTCCGTCGAGGCTGCAAAATACGTCGTGTTCGGGCGACCATTTCACGTAGTTGCAGACGAAAAGATCGAGCAGGCCGTCGCGATCGTAGTCGAACCATAAGGCCGAAGTGCTGAATCCTTCGCGCTTTCCCAGCCCGCTGGTAGCGGTGACATCGACGAACGTTCCTTTGCCGGTGTTGCGGAACAAACGGTTCTGTCCCACGCAGGTGATCAGAATGTCGGGGAAGCCGTCGTTGTTGTAATCGCCGACGGCCACGCCCATGCCGTACATTTCGACATCGAGCCCAGCGCGCGCAGTCACGTCGGTGAAGGTTCCGTTGCCGTCGTTGTGATAAAGGCGGAGCGTCGATCGGCTTCTCTTGTGGCCGGGCCAGTCGGCGCCGTTAATCAGCAGAATGTCCTGCCAGCCGTCGCGATCATAATCCAGGAACGCGCATCCGGAACCGAGAGTTTCGGGCAGGAATTTTCCACCGAAGGCTCCGCTGTTATGCTGAAAGTGAATTCCCGCCTGGCTAGTCACATCGGTAAATCTGAAACCCGGAGGAGCCAGAGCGCCGGTCTGCTCCGGCGCCGTCAGAGCTCGCAAGCGCGACAACTGTGACCACGACGCGAGTCCCGCCATTCCCCGGAGGAAAGACCTGCGATTCACAGGACCTCTCACGGAACGTTCACCAGCCCGGCGCGAATCGCGTAAACCACCAGTTCGGCAGTTTTATGAATTCCGAGCGAGTTCATAATGTTCGCGCGGTGAACGGCGACGGTGTTTGCGCTAAGGTCGAGCACGGTCGCGATTTCTTTGTTCGACTTGCCGTCGACGATCATCTGCAACACTTGCAGTTCGCGCTGCGTGAGCGCGGCGTTGCGCTCGCCTTTCAGAGCGGATCTCTGCTCGACCTGCGGGTCGAACACGGTTTCTCCAGCCGCAACCTTGCGGATGGCCGCGCCAAGTTCTAGGTCGAGGGCGTTCTTGAGAATGTATCCCCTGGCTCCGGCCTCGATCGCCTGACGCACCCACGTGCTCTCGGTATGCATGCTGAGCATCAGAACCGCGGTGCGCGGAGAGTTGTCAATGATCTGCCGCGTGGCCTGCAGGCCGTTCATGCCGGGGAGAGCGCAATCCATCACCACCACCTGGGGGCGGAGTTCCTTCGCCAGCTTGATGGAATCTTCGCCGCTGCCCGCTTCGCCGACTACTTCCATGTCGGACTCATCTTCCAACATGCGGCGGAAACCGCGACGGACGAGGCTGTGATCATCCACCAGCAACACTGTGATCTTCTTTTCCATAAGACTCCGCTTTCTCCCTGGGAACGGCCAGATGCACCCGAGTTCCACCTTCCGTTGGCCGCGAAAAAACAATTTGTCCGCCCATCAACTCAGAACGCTCGCGCATGGCTACCAAGCCAATCCCGTGGTTATCCGGACGCTGGGCGATCCCGACTCCATGGTCTTCCACTTCCAACTCAAGAGCTGCGGGCAAGAAACGCAGGCGCACCCACGCCGCCTTGGCGCCAGAGTGCCGCGCCACATTGTTTAGCGCTTCCTGCAGCACACGGTAGACATGCACCCCAGCACCGCCATCCACGGGAAACGGCGAGCCCTGCTTTTCATAGGATATGGCAATTCCGGTTTGTCTTTCTATGGTGGGAATATACCAGTCGAGCGTGCTCTCGAGTCCAGCCTCGTCGAGCATGACCGGATGCAGCGCCTGCGAGAGGCTGCGGACGCTCTCTAAAGTAGTCTGCACAATTTCCAGCACTTCCTGCAAATCTGCGCGCAGCGACGAACCCTCTGGCGCATGCGTTCCGGCGCGGCGCAACATCGATCCGACGGCGGTGAGAATCTGACCAAACTCATCGTGCAGCTCGCGCGAAATATAACGCAGCGTGGATTCCTGAGTGGCAATCAGTTTCTGCGCCAGTTCGCTGCGGCGCTCGGAGACCTCGGCCAGGCGCGCGAACAAGCGCCGGTTCCAGCGAATTACCGAGAGTCCATTCAGCAGGATCGCGAGCAGCGTGGCCGCCAGAAACACGTAAACCCGGCTCTGCACCCGATCATAGATCTGAACGATGCGCTGCCCGGCCTGTTCCTCATTCTCGCTGTTTTGCACCAGCAGGCGGGCTACGGCCGTGCTCAGAGCCGCCTGCCGCTCCTGCAGAGAAAGCTGGATCTGCTCGCGCGCTTCTTTTTCTTTGCCGTTTTTCGCGAGGGTGAAGACGCGGTCGACGGCATCCCAGAACTGACTGAAGTTTCCGGTGAGAAACGCACTCTGTTCGGGAGTCCGGCTGGACGCGGCGAATCCTGCTTCCAGGCGCATCGCGTCGTCCAGATCGGTGCGAATCCGCTGAAACTGGGCTGACCAGGCGGTGAGGGGATAAGGCTCATCGCCGCTCACCATGTCGCGCATGGCCACGGCGAGCAGATTGAGATCATTTTGGATTCGCAGCAACTGCAGCGAATCCTTGCGGTTGCGATCGACCTGTTCGGTCTGCAATTTGCGCAGAACGGGTACCTGCCAGGTGATGTACGCGGAATATGCCACGACAGCAGACAGGGTAATCAGCAGGCCCAGCAACAGGCCTAGAGTCGGTGAACGGTCCGGCGGAGACAGGCGGGACACGCCCCGAGCATACAACGGCGGCAGGCCGCCTGTCACAGACGGTCGACCGCCGGATGTGTGACAATGCAGTAATAATGAAGCGAAGCCGGACTCAACGGAGTCAAACAGTAGATTGAATATTTCTACCAAAGAAGCCGCCAAGACCCCGAAGATGGAGCGACTGAAGGCCGTTTGGCCGGAAGTCTGGAAGTTGATGCGGCCGCGCCGCGGACTGCTCGCGCTGGGCTTTGTTCTGATGGTGATCAACAAGGTTGCCGGATTCGTACTGCCGTATTCCTCGAAATTTCTGATCGACAACGTGGTGACGAAGGGCCAAACGGGGCTTCTGCGGCCTCTGGTTTTCTCCGTATTGACGGCGACGCTCGTTCAGGGCGTCACTTCTTTTTCGCTCACCCAGCTGTTGTCGAAAGCCGCACAGCGCTTGATTGCCGACCTGCGCGAGCAGGTGCAAGCCCACATCTCACGGCTGCCGGTGGCGTTCTACGATGCGAACAAAACGGGAGCGCTGGTGTCTCGCATCATGAGCGATGTGGAGGGCGTGCGAAATCTCCTTGGAACGGGCCTGGTGGATTTTGCCGGAGGTTTAGTAGCGGCTGGCATTGCGGTCGTGTTGTTGCTTCGTACCAGCGTTCCCCTGACGCTGATCGCCGTCGGCGCGCTGGGCTGTTTCGCACTTGCGCTGAACAAGGCCTTTGCGATCATCCGTCCGATTTTCCGCGAACGCAGCAAGATTAACGCCGAGGTTATCGGACGCCTGACCGAATCGCTGGGCGGCGTGCGGGTGATCAAGGGATATCACGCGGAAGAGCGCGAAGAGAAGATTTTTGCCGGCGGCGTGAAGCGCTTGCTCGACAACGTCATGCGCACGCTGACCGCGACGTCGCTGATGGGGCTTTCCGCCAGCGTGATGCTGGGCGTGGTGGGCGCCGCCACCATGTATATCGGCGGAAAGCAGATGGTGGCCCACACGCTGACTCCAGGTGGTTACATCTCGTACAACTTGTATCTGGTCTTTCTGATCGCGCCCATCATGCAGGTGGTTTCGATTGGCACTCAGATCACGGAAGCGCTGGCTGGTTTAGAGCGGACGCAGGAGATCATGGGCGAGCGACCGGAGGATCGGGACCCGAAGCGTACCGTGGTGCTTGGCGACATCGTGGGCAAGGTTGAGTTTGACGATGTGAGCTTCAGCTACGACGGGACGCACGAAGTTCTGCACAATATTTCTTTCCGCTCGGAGCCGGGAACGGTTACCGCGCTGGTTGGTTCGTCGGGCTCGGGAAAATCGACGACGATCGGCCTGGTTTCGGCCTTCTATACTCCTTCAAAGGGCACCGTCCGCGTCGACGGGATCGATTTGAGTACCGTGCGGCTGGATTCCTACCGCACTCGCCTGGGGGTCGTATTGCAAGAATCGTTTCTGTTCGACGGGACGATTCGCGATAACGTGGCCTTCTCGAGACCCGGCGCCAGCGAAGAAGAAATCACGCGCGCCTGCCGCATTGCGCGCGTCGACGAGTTCGCCGAATCGTTTGCTGAAAAATACGATACGGTGGTGGGCGAGCGCGGCGTGAAGTTGTCGGGTGGCCAGCGCCAGCGGATTTCGATTGCCCGCGCTATTCTCGCGGAGCCGCGCATCCTGATTCTGGATGAAGCAACCTCGAGCCTCGACTCGGAATCGGAACAGATGATTCAGCAGGGGCTCTCTTATCTAATGCAGGGACGCACCACGTTCGTCATCGCGCACCGGCTCTCCACGATTCGCCGGGCCGACCAGATTATGGTGATGGAACAAGGGCGGATCGTCGAGCGTGGAACGCACGCGCAGCTTTATGCGGCGCGCGGCCGTTACTACGACTTGTACACGCGACAACACGGCGTCGAGGAGAATTTATTTTTGGCTCCGGGCGAAGGAGACGCGGTCGCGGTGCCAGGAAACGGCGCTGACGCCAAGAATGGCGATGTGAAAGCAGCGGACGCTCTGCGCGTGCTGCGGGGAGAGATGCGCTAGCGCCTATGACGACAGCCCCTGTAGTGTCCTCGGCGCGCGGCACTGCCGCCGTCCGCATTGAAAATCTTTGCCGTCAGTACCAGATGGGTGAGACTCTGATCCGCGCGGTCGACGGGGTCTCGGTCGCGATTGGCGCGGGAGAATTCGTTGCGCTGCTAGGGACTTCCGGCTCGGGCAAGTCTTCCGTGCTGAATCTGATTGCCGGGCTCGACCGTCCGACCTCGGGAAGCGTGGTGGTGCAGGATCGCGATCTGGCAAAACTTTCGCGCGAAGAGCTGGCCAAATACCGGCTACATGTCGTAGGGATGGTGTTTCAATCTTTCAATCTGATCGCCAGTATGACGCTCGCGGAAAATGTGGAACTCCCGCTGCGTTTTGCCGAAGTCGATCGCAGTCAACGCACGAACTTGGCGCGTGAGGCTTTGGAGCGCGTGGGATTGCGGGCGCGCATGAATCACCGGCCGAGCGAGCTTTCCGGCGGTGAACAGCAGAGGGCAGCGCTGGCGCGTGCTTTGATCAACCGTCCAAAGGTTCTGCTGGCCGACGAGCCGACCGGGAATCTCGACAGCCACACCGGAACCGAAATCATGGATATGGTTCGGCAATTCAACCGCGAATTGGGGATGACCGTCGTGATGGTCACCCACGAGCGTGCCCTGGCCGAACGCTACGCGCAACGCATGATTTTCCTGGCGGACGGGAAGTTGATTGACGATCGGGCGAACGCGTCCACCGTACTTGATTCGCGCGAGCAAGGAGGACGGTTGTGAAGATTCCAGATTTGACCGAGCTCGCCCTGCGCAACCTGCGCGAGTCGCTGCTGCGAAATTCGCTGACGACAGTCGGCATCTCGGTGGGAGTGGCTTCTCTGGTGGCAATGCTCTCGCTCGGCACTGGCTTGCAGGAGCTGCTCTCGCGGCGCCTCGCGAAGTCGGGACTGTTCGATACTGTTTTCGTTTCTTCGCGACGCGATCTGCGCGGCATGAGCCGCGAAGAAGAGCGCAAGGGACCCACTCCGGGTGAAAGCCGCGTTCTTGACGAACCAGCGCGGCTGGAGATGGAACGGCTTCCCAATGTGAGTGAGGCTTATCCCGACATTCGCTTCGCCGCGGAATTGCGTTACGAAGACAAGCCTCATCTCACCATGATTTCGGCGCTGCCACTGTCGGCGAAGTCCAATGATGCCTTCGACGGGATGCAGGGCGATTTCTTTTCGTCCGAGACAGGCGCCGAGGTAATTCTGCAAAAATCGTTTGCCGAGGAATTGCTGGGAAAGACACCGCCGCTAGGAGCACCCGAACCGGCAGTCACCGAACTGGCGAAGCCGCTGCTGGGCAAAGAGTTGACCCTGCGATATGCGCAACGTCAGGCTGCACGGGCGACCCAGCCCCCTCTCCGCGGCAATGGCGATACCGCTGTGGGCGACAGCGTCGAGGGCGCGGCATATTCGGTTGTGTCGCGCGAGCAGAGACTCAGGATCGTCGGTATTGCGGATCTGGACCCTGAAACGATGCGCGGTCCAACTCGCGCTAAGGTATTTCTGCCCCTGGGGTTGGCCGAGGGCCTGCATGTAATACAACCGACCGACCTGCGCGAGATTTCGCGGGGCCCGACCGATCAGCCGGTCTACTCCTCCATCAGCGTGCGGGTCAAGAATCCAGCGCAGGTGCAGGCCGTCGAAGAGACTATCAAGAAGATGGGCTTCAACACCTTCTCGATTCTCGACGCGAGCAACAGCTTGCGGCAGGTTTTCCGAGTTTTGTATGCGTTCCTGGGGATTTTCGGCAGCCTCGCTTTGACCGTTGCCTCCATCGGAATCGTGAACACGCTGGTCATGGCGATTCTCGAACGACGCCGCGAAATCGGCATTATGAAAGCGATCGGCGCCAGCGACGGAGATATAAAGAAGCTCTTCTTCGCCGAAGCCGGTGCGATGGGAATCCTGGGCGGGATTGTGGGAGTTGTGCTGGGTTGGGCAATCGGCCAAATCATCAACTTCGGGACTAACATCTGGCTCAAGAGCCAGTCGCTACCGTCCGAACACTTCTGGGTGGTGCCATTATGGCTGGTGGTTTTCAGCATTATTTTTGCTTTCCTGGTGAGCCTGGTTTCCGGCTTGTATCCCGCGGCTCGCGCCGCCCGGCTCGATCCCGTGCAGGCGCTGCGCTACGAATAGTCGGACCCGAGTGAGCCGACCGAAAATAATTCGCGCCCTCAGGTTTCGCTGCGTTTTCCTTTTGATGGCCGTTGCCTCTGCGGCCGCACAGAGCCGTATTGATTGCGGCGCGATGAACAGCCGCATTCTCAAACAGGTGGTTCACTATTGCGTCTACTTGCCCTCGGGATACGACGCGGGTGCGGCACAGCATCCTCCACGGCGCTATCCGGTGCTTTACTTCCTGCATGGCCTGGGCGACAACGAGCAAACCCTGTTCAACAGCGGGGGCTGGACTTTGCTCGACGATCTGCGCAACCGGCACAAGATGGGAGACTTTCTCATCGCAGCGCCCGAGGGCCGGCGCAGTTTCTACATCAACTCGGCCGATGGAGCGGTTCTCTACAGTGACTTCCTGCTGCGGGAATTTCTACCCCACATCGAGACTAAATACCGGATTCGTGCCGGCCGCGCGGGACGCGCGATCAGTGGAATTTCCATGGGAGGGTACGGAGCGTTGCGCCTCGGGTTCGCGCATCCCGAGCTGTTCTCAGCCATAAGTGCGCAGAGCGCCGCGCTGATCACCGAGTCCCCGCGGGAATTGGACGCCGCCTCGCAAACGGGATCGCCCCTGGTCGGAATCCTCGGAGCTGTATTCGGGAAGCCGATCAACGTGCCGCACTGGAATGACAACAGCCCATTCGTTCTGGCGAAAAGAAATGCCGTAGCCCTGCGAAAGACGGCAATCTATTTCAACTGTGGGCAGGATGACAACTACGGTTTTGAAAAAGGAGCGGCAGCCCTGCACGATGAACTGCAAAAACAGAACGTGAGACACGAGTATCATGCGTATCCCGGCGACCACTCACTGTCATACTTTATGTCGCACTTCGCCGAGGTCATGGAATTTCATTCCAAAGCGTTCGGCCTTCTGCCCCAGCACTGAGATTGATCGTACATGTTGTAAACTAACCAGAAGCGACCGAAAGCTGGTCGCGCGTCGCAAGAGTTACAGCCGGAGAGGTGGCCGAGTGGTTGATGGCTCCGGTCTTGAAAACCGGCGTACCCGAAAGGGTACCGGGGGTTCGAATCCCTCCCTCTCCGCCATATTGATTCTAAAGGGCATAAAGTCACAAAATAGTCGGCTACACTTTCGGCTACGATTGTGACAAGGTTTTTCCAAAACCATCGGTATTAGCCAGAATAGAGGCTTTTACCGATGAAGCAAGTCAAAGTCAGCCTGTACACCCGTGAGAGCGGCAGCCGCCGCTACCAGAAGGTTCCCAAACGGGGTCGGGACTATCCATCCACCACAACCTTCGTCTTGCGGTACGGATCGACGTGGGAGACCCTCAAGGTCAACAACCTCGCGTCCGCTATCTCGGAGAGAATCCAGCGGGAGCTTGACCTGCTCCGAGGCTGGATACCGACCGCCAAGCCAACGGTCACCAAGGACGCCGCCCCGGTCCTGATGCTGGACGCGGCGAAGGACCAGTACCTTGCCGAAGTCGAGGCCGGACGGAAGCCGAAGACCCACGCAGCCTACAGCGTTGCGTTGCGCTACTTCTACGAATCCTGTCTAAACAAGCCCCTGAGCAAGATCGACCGATCTGACCTGCTCAAGTTCACGCTCTTCCTCCGGGATGACAAAGAGCAGTCGCCCCGGTCGGCATACAACAAGTTCGAGGCAGTGATGACCTTCCTAAAGCACTTCGACATCACCGGGAAGTCCCTCAAGATCAAAGCCCACGATTGGCCCAAGTTCGTCGAGGAAGAGCCTGAGATTTACGAGCAGGAGACCTTGGACAAGTTCTTTGCCGCCTGTGACGCCGACGAGCTTCTCCTGTTTGAGTTTTTCTTGATGACCGGGATGAGAGAGCAGGAAGTGATCTACGCCACGGATCGGTGCGTGGACTTCACCAACTGTACGATCAGCGTCCGGCACAACCCGACCCATGGCTGGACACCGAAAATGTACAAAGAGCGGACTATCCCAGTTCCGAAAGCTCTGATCGGGAAGCTGAAGAAGATGCTCGTTGGCCGGGGTAAGGGTGGGTTGCTGTTCCTGACCCGTACCGGGCAGCCGAAGTTCGACTTTCTCGACATGGCGAAAGCGGTCGCGAAGAAAGCAGGAATCCTCCCGGAGGAAGTTTGGCTTCACCGCTTCCGGGCGACGTTCGCTACCCGGTCGCTATGGGCGGGGGTCGATCTGCGCACCGTCCAGTCGTGGATGGGGCACACAGACCTTGCCAGCACCATGCGTTATCTGAAGCCGAACCGGGCTGTCGTGCAGGAGAAGGTCGAGAGCATCTGGAATTGAGTTGGGTTGAACTATCGAACCCAACAGGAGAACACCATGAAAAAGTCAATCATCGCAATCGTCCTAATGCTGGTCACATTGGAACGTGCGGTTTTGCGGGCCTATACGCGAATACTTAGCTCAGAGGCAGTGCGCCGGGGAGGTGGGGGAATTTTGGGTGGACTGACTGCATCTGGCACCTGCTGGGAAGAACTGGTGATGCTGATCGATATACCGAATTTCCGGCTTTATTACCGCCAGAATGTTGGGTTTAGCGCTATTTTGCGGGACGGCGAGGAAAATGAACGGTGGTTTTGGAGACCGATGAAGAAACCAACTCCGTCCGTAACGAAATGGCTTGGCGATATATCGCGCGGAAGCCGGTCGGTGTCGTCCTCAGGGCGTAGGGTTCAGGCCATCGACCTGACCGCGAAGAGGTTCAGAGATCGGTTCAGGCGCAGTTCGACGAGCACGATAGGGCCGTTTCATTTCTTACGATATTTCACAGGCACTAACCGATGGATCGGATTCTAGTGCACTCCACCTATAAGAACCACATCCAATAGCCTGTCGCCTCGAACTACTGCAAGCTCCTTTCCTTCCCGCGACCACGAGTAGGAAAGAATGCGCTCTGAAGGGAACGTCGCGACTGGCTGCGGCGGACCTCCAGTCAACGGCTGGGTCCAGATGTTCGAGAGGCCCCCGGATGAAAACGAAAGGCAGGCCGACTAAAAAGCCGGCCTGCCTTTGCGTCATTTCTAACGACAGCGTCTATGGATTCAGATCGCCTGCGATGGCTTTGGTCAGGTCTCCGTTCGGGTCGTCGTCTTTGACCGCCCAAACGTAGCCACCGCCCAATCCATTTTGTTTGATGTAATTCACCTTACACTGCACCGACTCCGCATTGTCATAGCTGAATGCAGTGAGGGTGGTTGGGTTGAACATACGGGCTACGCAGCGAGTAGCGTCGTAGCTGGGGGTGAACCCGTTGTTCAACATATTGACGAGGGAGCGGTAGGTCGCCAGGCCATCCACCAGCAGGAAGTCACAACCTGCTGCCGGACTGCCCTGGTTCTGACCGGTCGGGCAATTCCCGACGCCGTTGATGTTAGGAACCGGAGCGGTTCCGTTCGGGGTTTCAGTTCCCGATCCATCCAAAACTCCGGTTGCGTTCTGGTACATGCCGCTGTTGCTCGAGGTCAGACCTCCGGCCCAACCCGCACCATAGAGCGGGAAGCCCATGGTGTACTTGGCCGGTGTTGCGCCGTGCGACAGATAGTACTGTACCGTCGCATCGATGGTGTCACCTTTCCCGAACAGCGGACTGGCACTTTCGTCGAACAGCGGAGACGCGTCATTGGTGGCATTGGACCAATCTCCGGCGTAGTTGTAGCCATCGATATTCATGTAGTCCAACACCGCATTCAGGCCCGAGATGTTGATGGTGTCATACCCACCATCATTGCCCGAGTCCGGAGCCGCGCCCGGAGTTGACGGACCCGCAGCTAGATCGGCCACTACCTGATACGTCTTGCCGGTCGTTCCAGACAACGTGGTCAGTTCGTTGCGGAACTCCGTCATCAACGCCGTGAAGTTAGCCGTATCGTTTGCGTTGGGGAACTCCCAGTCGATGTCGAAGCCATCGAAGAGAGTGCCGGTAGAAACACCCGAGGCGATATTGCCCTGGATGAAGGTGCTGATGCACGAACTGACGAACGCCTGGCGTTGCGCCTCAGTGCTGGCCGCCTGGTCGAAGAGCGTGTTGAAGGTTGGTGGATTCCAACCGCCGATTGAGATCAACACTTTCAGGTTGGGGTGGAGTTGTTTGAGTTGCACGAGAGCGCCGAAGTTGCCTTGCAGCGGAGCTACGGCCGGAGTAGCGCCTGGCACCTGCGGGACGACCTTCTGGTAGTCGGCATACGTGTCAGAGAGCGCGCAATTCACATTGCTGCCGTTCGCGATTGGCTTGGCAAAGGCGTAAATGAGGTGCGTGAGGACGCCGGCTACGCCATTGCTTTGCAGATCCGCAACGTTTGCATTGGCATAGTAAGTGCCCCATTCTTCATACCATCCGCCTACGAAGAGATTGCTGAGGGCAGACGTCTTCACAGTCACTGTCGTTGCAGACGATGAACCGGCGAAGTCAGTTGCCGTGAGCGAGAAGGTGTAACTGGTCGAAGGCGTCAGTCCGCCCTCGGTGTCGGATGTTGAGCTGGTGGTGAGAGTCGAAGGCCCTCCCGTGATTGAATAGCTGATCGTGCATCCACTCGGAGGACTGACCGCGTTCCAAGCCAGGTTTGTAGAGGAATCGGTCGTGCCGGAAGCTGCCAATCCCGTTGGCGTGCTCGGCTTAGTTGTGCATGTGCTGGCTAGAGTCGTGACATTGATTGCCGAACTTGCCGCTGAGGTACCGGCTGAGTCCGTCGCTTCTACCGAGAAGCTATAGGTGGTCGACGGATTGAGGCCATTTACGGCATCGGACGTCGTCGTCGGAGTTGCGATCACGGTTGAACTCTGCAGGACTTTGTAGCTCACGCTGCATCCTGCGGGAGGAGTGACGGCGTTCCAGTTCAGGTTTGTGCCGGAACTGGTGGTGCCGGAGGCCGCCAATCCAGTCGGAACCGCTGGCGCGGACGAGCAAGAGGAACACGCCCCCGTCGCAGTCCAGGGTTCGCCGCTGCCGGAGCCACCGTTGTTGGTGGAGGGATTGTTGCCCTGCGTCCAGAAGTTGGCGACGTAGTTTTCTCCGCCCACGCTTGCCGTCATGCCCGCGGTGTAGACAGCGGTCGAGTTCCAGGCCGTGGCGCAGGAGCCGCCGCCTCCAGCGAGAGTCGTGACATTCAAGGCAGAACTCGCGGCTGAGGTGCCGGCTGCGTCCGTTGCCTCAACCGTGAAGCTGTAAGAGGTGGAAGCTGCTAAACCGCTCACCGCGAATGAGGTGCCGGTTGCAGTTCCAATCGAAGCTCCATTCTGCAATACCGTATAGCTGCTGATGGTGCAGTTTGCAGGAGCTGAATCCGCGGTCCAACTCAGATTCGTGCCCGAACTGGTTGTGCCACTGGCCGCCAATCCGGTCGGCGCACTGGGCTTGGTCGTGCAACTGTTGGCCAGCGTCGTCACATTCACCGCTGAGCTTGGGCCGGAGGTGCCGTTACTGTCCGTCGCCTCGACCGTAAAGCTGTATGAGGTGGAAGCTGTAAGTCCGGTCACAGTAAACGATGTGCCGGTCGCGGTCCCAATCGAGGTTCCGTTCTTTAAAACGGTGTAGCTACTGATCGTACAGTTTGTGGGAGGAGTATCCGCGGTCCAACTCAGGTTCGTGCCGGAACTGGTTGTGCCACTGGCCGCTAATCCTGTGGGCGCGCTGGGGGTGGTTGGACAACTGCCGCCGCTTCCGCCAGTTCCGCTGAGGGCAGCGGTCTGCGGACTATTCGAGGCGGCGTCGGTCACGGTCAACGTGCCGCTGGCCGCGCCTGAGGCAGTTGGGGCGAAATACACATAGATGGGACACGAACTGTTGGCGGCCACCGAGGATGTGCAATTGCTGGATACGACGAAAGGGCCGCTGACGGTGACATTGCTGATGCTTACGGCCGAGCTATTGCCGTTGGAGAGAGTGAAAGTAAACCACGCGGTGCCTGTCCCGACCGGTGTGCTGCCAAAGTTGTTGCTTGCCGGGCTGAGGGTGAGGGTTTGGGCCATGAGCGCCAATGGCGCCAACAACGAGGCCGCAATCAGAGTAAGAATTCGCTTACAGACTGGACTCATCGGGATGCTCCTTAATGTTTCGTTTGCTCCTCGGGTTCAGTGGAGGAAGTTCGGTCGAAGTTCGGCGGATGCCTGCCAGCGCGATCCGCCCGCGGTTTTGGGTGAGCGAGGGAAAGGTAAGCCCGGGCGGGGGCCGCGCCGGGCAGCTTGGGGGAGGGTTTTACTCATATATAGCACTTATGAATTTTATTCCTCATTCATACCCATTATTCGCGCTATTCGACCATCAGTCATCGCCGTCTGCTCTATAGCATTTAGTGCACGCAAGCCTAATCGCATCGGGAGTGGAACGAAAAGAAAACCTCTGTCCTGTTGCGCAATCCGAACAGACGAACTCTTACGAGTCCAGTAAGTAATAGAAAGCATAGGCCGCGTGATGGTTGGTGTGGGCTGGCTTTAACGCTGTGGAAAAACGGGAATTTCTCTGGATCGTGTTACGGAAAACGAACTAGATGCGAAAGGCTGGTTCGTAGATTGCTATCGTCGCTCAACCGGGTTCGTGGCAGTCGCTGTTGAAATCAGCGCAGCAGCGGCAACCAAAACATTCTCAACATCAGCGACTCGATTTTGATTAACTCATATCCCGACTCACTTCAGGCCGGCAGCAATCGCTTTGGTCAGGGATGCGCTGGCATCGTCGTCGTTCAACGCCCACACGTAGGCGCCGCCGAGTTTCTTCTTCTTGATGTAGGCCGTTTTAGCTGCCACCGCGGCAGAATCATCGTAGGTGTAGAAGATTCCCGTCGATGGATTGTAGAGCGTAGCTCCGACTCGGGCTGAATCGTACCAGGGGCTAAAACCGAACTTGTTGGTGAGGCTCTCGATGGTGGAATAGGTAGAAAAGCCAGGGGTCAAGATCGTGTCACAACCGGGCGAAGCATGGGCCTTGTCTGGATTCGGGCAAGGCCCCGATCCATCGGTCAGGAGTACTGGGGAAGGTCCGGTCAGGTTCTGGTACAAACCATGGTTTGCGTTGGGGACGCCGCTCCATCCCACTGCATACAACGGTAGACCCATGGTGTACTTGGCCGCCGGCACTCCAGCCTGAAGATAGGCTTTCACGGTCGCGTCAATGGAACGGGCGTCGGCATGCACAGGGTCCGCGTCAGTGTCATAGAGAGAAGATGATTCGTTGGTCTGCTTGTCCCAGGTTCCAGCGTAGTCATACCCGTCAATGGTGAGGAAATCCACCTGCGCGGCCGCGGCCTTCAGGTCGATGTTCACATATTTCTTCGGGTTGGCTGGCGAATCAAACGTCAAGACGTATTTCTTGCCGGTGGTTTTCGCCAAACCGTTGAGTTGGGTGCGGAACTCCTTTAGCAGAGCGGTGAAGTTCTGCTTGTCGGTCGGGCCGGGAAACTCCCAATCGATGTTGAAGCCGTCAAACAAGCCGGGAGCGGTAATCCCTGAGGCGATATTGCCCTTCACAAATAAGTCAATGCACGAAGAGGCGAGCGCAGCACGGCCGGCCGGAGTGGCTGCGGCGGTCACGAAACCGGTAACGTCGCCCGCTTGTCCTCCCAACGAGATCAATACTTTCAGATTGGGATGAAGCTCTTTCAGTTGCTGGATCGCGCCAAAGTTTCCATAAAGCGGCGCTGCGTAAGGTTTGCCGTTCACAGTCGGTACACTCGAATTCTGGTAAGCGGCCACGGGATCGGCGATGGCGCAAGCCGGAGGAGCGGTCGGGGTTACATTGCCGAAGGCGTAGATCAAATGGGTTAATTCAGCGGCCACGCCGTTCTTCTGCAAATCGGCGATGTTGTAGCCGGCGTAATTGACGCTCCATTCTTCGAAGTAGCCACCGAAAATCTTGCGCTGATGAAGATCATGCCGGGTTTCCGCCGGTGACTGATACACACAAGGTAGAAGGGCGAACGCACCCGTCACAACGAGTCGGAGGAGGCGTGGTCGAAAATGTTTTGCCATAACAGAATTCTCCCAGGATTCGCAAAGCGTTAGCCGGCCCTGAAACATAACTATACGCAGAGAGGATCTTGTCTCCCAAACGCGAGCTGAATGCTGCGACTCGGCTAACCCTTCACCAGAATGACGCTGGCGTCATCGCGCAGGTCGGAACCGTTGGCGAACAAGCGTACGTCATCGAGAAGGCTTTCGGTGGAAGCGCCGTCTGTTCGCAGGAAATGCTCCTGTAGCCCCACTCGGCCGTACTCTTCGTCGGCTTGATTTTCCGCCTCCGTAATTCCGTCACTGTAAAGCACCAGGCGAGAGCCGATGGGAAGTTCCACTTCCACTTCCGAGAAATCGCACGGCGCCAGCCCCAGAGGGGTTCCTCGCTCGACGTCGAGGAATCGGGCCGAACCACCCATCACCAACATCGGGTGTGGGTGACCCGCGTTGGCGAAGGTCAGAGTCCGCGTAGCGGGATCAAGCACGGCATATACCATGGTCACAAAACGGCCGGCGGGAAAGTCCTCGACCAGAAGGCGATTCAGCTTCGTCAGCACTTCTCCCGGAGAGCAGGCGGCCTCGGCCAGTGATCGCAAGATGCCGCGGGTAGCGGACATGAGCAGCGCCGCGGCGGTTCCCTTGCCGGAAACGTCAGCCAGTACCAGTCCCCAGCGGCCTTTATCCATGGGGATGAAATCGTACCAGTCGCCGCCCACAGCTCCCACGGGAATGGAAAGACCGGACACCGCAAACCCAGGAATGGAGGGAGACCCCTTCGGAAGAAGTGCCTGCTGAATCAGGCGGGCCTCTCGAGCTTCGTGAGTCATTTGCTCCCGTTGCCGCTGTACTTTCTGAAATCGGCGAGCGTTGTGGACCGCGACTGCCACATCGCTGCACAGCGCCTGGAGCAGCCGCAACTGGCAGGGGTCGAAGGCGTTCAATTCGTTGTGAGAGGCGGTGAATACTCCCACCAACTGCCCTTCCACATGGAGGGGAATCGCAACTTCTGAGAGCGTGGATTCTTCGCAGCCGATGTAATAAGGATCCTGTCGCACATCGGGGGCATAGCGCATCTGGCCGGTAGATGCGACGTATCCAACCATGCCTTTGCCAATCTTTAGACTGTGGCCGGGGCCGTGGAGCTCGCAGCCGGTGCAGCCATGGGCACACACCAACGCCAGTTCGCCACGCTCTTCGTGGTGCAGGTAGATATCGGAATCAAGACAGCCGAAGGAACGGGCGATCTCGTTCACGACTTTATCAACGAGCTGTTCGAGGTCAAGGATCGAGCTGATTTTCTGAGCGGCCTTTTGCAGCTTCAGGAGATCCTCAACCTGATCGAGGCCAAGCGCGCGGGGGTTTGAGGAAAGCGGGGTCGCCGCAAAGTTTGGACTGGCTGCCATGGGGTCTGCTCCGAGCCGATCAGCTTACAAACACAGATGACTTGTTCGATGGTCAGGACTCTTTTTTCGGAATGCGTCCGCTCGGAGTGCGGGGCTCGGGGCAGCCGCCTGGCTCTGAGGCTTTGGGCTGATGGCACCTAGTATTACCGCCTGATTTGAGGGTAGAATGTCTTCCATGGCGAAGCCAGTGCAGCAGCGGGTCGGGGTTCTGCAGGGAACACTGGACATGCTCATCCTGAGGACGCTTCTCTACGGGCCGGCTCATGGCCATCAGATCGGGAAGCACATTCAGCGGACCACGAATGACTTTCTGCAGATGCAGCATGGGTCGCTCTACCCGGCTTTGCATCGTCTGGAGAAGCGGGGATGGGTTGCCTCGAAATGGGAGACTGCGCCGGACAAGAATCGGGAATTCAAATACTACCGGCTGACTCCTAAAGGCAGGAAACAACTCGTGGCCGAAGAATCGCAGTGGAAGCAGATGGCCGAAGCTGTAGCGCGCGTGATGTGGCCCGCCGCCGAGGAGAGTTGACATGAGCTGGTGGCAGATGATCCGATGGCAGAGCAAGAACAGAGATGAAGACGTGGAGCGAGAGCTGCGTTCCGACCTGGAGTTGGAGGAAGAGGAACAACGGGACGCTGGCATTTCGAAGGAAGAGGCTCATTACGCGGCTTTGCGAGCCTTTGGCAATCCGGCTCTGATTCGTGAACAGACTCTCTCCGTCTGGTGGTGGAACTGGCTTGAATCTCTGGTCCGCGACTTTCGGTTTAGTCTGCGCACGCTTCGTCGCACGCCTGGCTTCACTGTGATCGCTATTTTGGTAATGGCGCTGGGCATCGGTGCCAATGTCGCCTTGTTCACTGTGGTGCGTGGCGTTTTGCTGAAGCCTTTGCCATTCCAAGATCCGGATCGCCTCGCGATGCTCTATGAGGCGGGTCTTCTTGGAGGCGAGACGACCGCTTTCAACGTCGTCTCGGGCGGCATGTACGCGGAGTGGAGGAACCAGAATCGCAGCTACAGCAGTCTCGCGCTCGCGAAGGGGATTCGGGTCGGGCTTTCTGGTTCGGGCGGGCAATTGCCGGAGAAATTGAACAGTGCGTTGTTTTCCTGGAACATGCTGCGCACGCTGGGCGTACAGCCGGCGCTGGGCCGCGATTTTGCGCAGGCCGATGACAGTCCGGGAGCCAACGGCACGGTATTGCTGAGTTGGGGTCTGTGGAAGCGGCGCTTCGGCGGCGACCCCGGCATGCTGAACCAGACGATCTTTCTCGACGCGCAACCGTACACTGTTATCGGCGTTATGCCCGCCTGGTTCGATTTTCCCGACTCCTCCACCCAGCTATGGACCCCGGTTTATCACGACAAGCCCGAAGACGAGATGACCTCGTTCAGCAATCACATGTTTCGCGTTGTAGGGCGGCTGAAACCGGGAGTCAGCGAGTCACAGGGCGTGGCCGATCTCAGCGTCATCTCCCAGCGCATTCACAATGAGCACCTCAATGATCCATTCGTATTTCGGAGCGCCAGCAGCCGTCCTCTGCTGGAGCATATAGTTGGCGAAATCAAGAAGCCGCTCTACTTGCTGCTGGAGGCGACTTGCTGCCTGCTGCTGATCGCATGCCTGAACGTGGCCAATCTGCTGGTGGCGCGCGCGGCGGCACGGCGCAAAGAGCTGGCAATCCGCACCGCGCTGGGCGGGGGCTGGCTGCGTCTGATCGGCGAGCGGCTGATGGAATGCCTGATGCTCTCGGCCTCGGGCG
>Ga0210390_10001431_pt1 | contig 22937 bp, 19 predicted proteins | sample IncBWH11OmetaG_FD_161050 | JGI IMG/M metagenome (GOLD analysis project Ga0210390, IMG submission 161050) | Forest soil microbial communities from Barre Woods Harvard Forest LTER site, Petersham, Massachusetts, United States - Inc-BW-H-11-O ... | reverse complement strand
CGGCAACCAGGCCAGAACACCGCCAGACAGCCACACAACCAGCCAAAGACGTAAACCCGCACCCCAAACCAGTGCGCCACCTGGACCACCGGCAGCCCGCACGAATGAACCTGCAACAGCCCCTATAGCCAGCTGAAAGCGACATGCATCCGGCTGAAGTCCGCTTGTGGTCAGCGCTTGCGGGCGACGCCGCCGTAGAAGTTCACCTCGGCGGGGGTTGGGCGGGGGGACGCGCCCGTAGGGCGCCATTCCGACACGAGCACGACGCCGGGCGGCACTAGTTCCAGGTCGCCGAACGCGAGCTTGGCGAACTCGCTGGACTCGCGTAGTTGCATCGGCATGCCGGCCCCCTGATAGGTGCGCTCTCCTTCTGACGCGCCGGCCGGGTCGAAATGCTCTCCCGACACATGCGAGGCGACCACATAGCTGCCGGCGGGGAGGGCGTCGACGAGGGTCGCCACGCTCACCGCCGGGTTGAACTCGTCCGGCATGAAGTGCAGCACGGCGACGAGCATCAGCGCGATCGGCTGGCTGAAATCCAGCACCTCGCGGGTCACCGGATCGTCAAGGATCGCGGCGGGGTCGCGCAGGTCGGCCTGGATGAAGGCGGTGCGCCCCTCAGCCGAGGAGGTCAGGAGCGCCCGCGCGTGCGCGAGCACGAGCGGGTCGTTATCGACGTACACGACGCGAGACGTTGGCGCGACCCGCTGCGCGACCTCGTGCACGTTCTCGGTCGTCGGCAGGCCGGTCCCGATGTCCAGGAACTGCCGGACGCCGGCTTCGGCCGTCAGGAACCGGACCGCGCGGCCGAGGAACGCGCGGTTCTCCCGCGCGCCTGTGCGCACAGGCGGGACGCTGACCAGGAGCTTTTCCGCCACTTCGCGGTCGGCGGCGAAATGGTTCTTGCCGCCGAGGAAATAGTCGTACATCCTCGCCGTATGCGGCCGTGAGGTGTCGATTTCCGGGGGTAGTTCAGCCATCCTCGCCTCTCTTGTCCCAAGACGGAATCGTATAACGGTGAGGCGTACTCTCAGGACATGCCGGAAATTCACCAGGCACGCAGGCACCGCGCGCAAGACATGGTCAAAGAACTCGACGCGGACGCCGTGCTCATTACCCTCGGGCCGAATGTCCGTTATCTGACCGGCCTGGCCAGCTCAAACGCCGCGCTGCTGCTGCCCGCCGACGGCGAGGGGGTGCTCGCCACCGATTCCAGGTACACGCTCGCGGCCGAGCGCGACGCCCCGGACCTCGAGCTGATCAGCGAGCGCTTCATCGAGGGCAGGCTCGCCGCCGAGGCGGTCCGGCGGGGCGTGGCGAAGCTGGCGTTCGAGGCGCACGAGATGACGGTCGAGCGGCACGCCGCGCTCGCGGCAAAGGCTGAGGGAGTCAGCACGGTTCCGTTCGGAAGAAAAATCGAGGAACTACGGATGGTTAAGGATCCGTCCGAGCTCGAGCTGCTCGCCGCCGCCTGCCGGATCAGCTCGCAAGCCCTCGCTGATGTCCTGCCACAGATCCGTCCAGGTTTGTCCGAACGTGCGCTCGCGTCTCTCCTGGATTACCGCATGACCCAGCTCGGGGCAGACCGGCCCGCGTTCGAGACCATCGTGGCCAGCGGCCCGAACGGCGCCATCCCGCACTACGCGCCCACCGACCGGCCGCTGCGCCGCGGCGACCTGGTGACCATGGACTTCGGCGCGCTGTACGGCGGGTACCACGCGGACATGACCCGCACCGTGGCGGTCGGCGAGCCCGTCGGCTGGCAGCGGGAAGTCTACGATCTCGTCGCGGAGGCGCAGCGGACCGGGATCGACGCGGTCGAGGCCGGCGCCGAGGCGGGAGCGGTGGACGCCGCCGCCCGTGAGGTGATCGAGGCGGCCGGGCACGCCGAGCACTTCCAGCACGGACTCGGGCACGGCGTGGGCCTGGAGATCCACGAGGCGCCGATGCTGGGATACGGCAGAACGGGTAAACTGGCCGATCGGGTTCCTGTCACCGTCGAGCCTGGTGTGTACCTGCCAGGAAAGGGCGGCGTCCGGATCGAGGACGTCCTGGTCGTGATGGCGGGCGGGGGAGCCCGCATCTTGACTTCGACCACCAGGGAACTGCTGGTCCTGTAATGGGAGACGACCCGTGGCAACCACGAACGACCTGAAGAACGGCATAACGCTGAACCTCGAGGGGCAGCTCTGGAATGTCGTCGAGTTCCAGCACGTCAAGCCGGGCAAGGGCCCTGCTTTCGTGCGGACCAAGCTGAAGAACGTGCTGTCGGGAAAGGTCGTCGACAAGACCTTTAACGCGGGCGTCAAGGTCGACGTGGCCAACGTGGACAAGCGGGAGATGCAGTACCTGTACCGCGAGGGCGACGACTTCGTGTTTATGGACACGTCCGACTACGACCAGCCGAGAATCCCGTCCGCGGTCGTCGGCGACGCCGCGAACTACCTGCTCGAGGAGCAGACGGTCACGATCGCGTTCAACGACGGCACCCCGCTGTACGTGGACATGCCGGCCGCGGTCGAGCTTGTGATCGCGCAGACCGACCCCGGCCTGCAGGGCGATCGGTCGACCGGCGGCACCAAGCCGGCCACCCTGGAGACCGGCGCGCAGGTCCACGTACCGCTGTTCATCACCACCGGCGAGAAGGTCAAAGTGGACACCCGCACTGGCCAGTACCTCGGCCGGGCATAGCGTTGGCCGCTCGCAGCAAGGCCCGCAAGCGGGCGCTTGACATCCTTTTCGAGGCCGAACTGCGTGGCCTGCCCGTCCTGGAGCTGCTCTCAGAGCGCCAGTCGACAGGCGAGCAGCCGGTGCCGGAATACGCGGCGGTCCTGGTCCGCGGCGTGGCCGCGCACCAGGACCAGATCGACTCCCTGATCTCGCAGAACGCGGTGGACTGGACCCTGGAGCGGCTGCCGGCCGTCGACAGGAACGTCCTGCGCATCGGTATCTACGAGCTGCTCTGGGCCGACGACGTGCCCGACGGCGTGGCGATCAGCGAGGCCGTCCTGCTCGCGCAGGACCTGTCCACGGACGCGTCCCCGTCGTTCGTCAACGGCCTGCTCGCCAGGATCGCGGAGCTCAAGCCCACCGTCACCCCCGACGCGTAGCTCTTATTTCCTCCCGGCCAAGCCTTCCGAGGCTAACGGTTAATCATGCCCCGACGAAGCGCAGGCGCAGGCCTAGGCGGCGCAGGACCGCGAGGAACCAGATGACGCAGACGGCCGCGCCGAAGAGCGTGAGGCCGGCTGTGACCGCCGAGGACAGCAGCATGAAGAGCTTGTACGGCTCGGTTTCCATCATGACCGCCATGCCCAGCGTCAGCACCAGGAACAGCCCGGCCCAGAACCACGTGGCGCCCTGGAAGAACCGGTGCAGCCCGGGGTGGTGCGCTTCCGGCTGCCTGAGCTCGACGACTTCCTCAGCAAGCTGTGCCACCAGCGGCTTGCGGGTCGGCGCCGTCCTCGCGAACACCACACTCATCGCCAGGTTGGCCAGCGGGAACTGGAGCTGGAACATCCACATGTAGCCGGTGCTGATCGCGACCACCGTCTGGATCGTCAGCACGATCGCGGAAATCATTAGCAGCGCGGAGACCGAGCCAGAGACCAGCTTGCGGATCGCGATGAGCAGCCAGACGACCGCGGTGCCCGCGAGCAGCCCGGCGTCCGGGCTGACCAGGTCGGTGACCACGATGTACGCGCCGAACGGAAGCCCGACCGACTCCGCCATGTTCCACGCCGCCGTCCATAGCAGTCGCCTCGGGTGCGGCAGCTCAAGATGACTGGAGGTCGCAGGCATGCGGATGAGCATACGGGCCGACGGTGCTCTTCGGGGCATCATTCGCGGATGGGGGCGTGTCGGATTTGGCCGCCCGTCTCCACCGATTTCTGAGGTCTCCACGTTTCCTTGAACGGGAAGAGCGCTTCCCGCGTTCAGCCCCTTCCCGTTAACAATGTGTAACAGCGTCGATTGCGTAAAGTAGCAGACACGGTTGCTGCGCAGCGAGGCGCCGTGCTGGCTGGCCGCACTACAGTGAGACTGCACCATGAACCTTGGAAGAGGTGTGGAATGACCGCAGAGGTTCCCGCGAGCGCGGTGCCGAGCACGCGCGGGCCAGACGTCGAGCGCAAGCGCGACGCTGGGCGGTCGACGCTGGTATGGGACGTGCTCCAGAATGTGGTAGCGATGCGAGCGGCGCGAGCCGGCCGGGCCGCGCTCGACATCGTGGACGTCGGTGGCGGCACGGGCGGGTTCGCGGTGCCGTTCGCGGCGCTCGGGCACCATGTGACCGTGGTAGATCCGAGCCCCGACGCGCTCGCGGCCGCGCAGCGGCGCGCCGCCGAGATGCAGGTCGCGCTGACCGCTGTGCAGGGGGAGGCCGACGGACTTGACGGCCTGGTCGGCCGGTCCGCCGCGGACCTCGTGATCTGCCACAACGTGCTGGAGTACGTGGACTCGCCCGCCGCGGCGATGGCCGCCATCGCGCGGGTCCTGCGCCCGGACGCCGCGGTCAGCGTGCTCGCCGCCAACAAGGTGTCCGCGGTGCTGCAGCGCGCGCTCGCCGGGCGGTACGAGGAGGCGCGGCGGCTGCTCGACGATGGGGGAGCCGGCGCGGGCGGCGCCGGCGCCGGGGTGCCGCGACGGTTCACCCTGGCCGGGCTGACGTCGCTGATCGAGGGCGCCGGTCTGCGGGCCGGCGACGCGCACGGCATCCGGGTGTTCGCGGGCCTGCTCCCGGGAGCCGGAGCGGATCCGGGCACCGGCGACGCGCTGCGGGACCTCGAGGAGGCCGCGGCCGTCTATCCGGCGCTGCGCGACATAGCCGCCCGGCTGCACGTGCTCGGCCACCGCTGAAGACCAGGACAGGTCGCGTGCCTGGAGCCGCGCTCCCCGACGACGCCGGATGCCACATCCTGCACGCCGACATGGATGCCTTCTACGCGAGCGTAGAGGTGCGGGACCGCCCCGACCTGGCGGGCATGCCTGTGGTAGTGGGCGGCCTCGGGCCCAGGAGCGTGGTGCTCTCCGCCACCTACGAGGCACGCGCGTTCGGTGTCCGCTCGGCGATGCCGGTCGGCCGGGCCAGGCGGCTGTGCCCGCAAGCAATTTTCATCCCGCCCCGGCACCGGCTGTACGGCGAGGTGTCGAAGGAGGTCATGGCGATCTTCCGCGCGGTCACCCCGGAGGTGGAGCCGCTGTCGCTTGACGAGGCCTTCCTCGACGTGTCAGGCGCGCTGCGCAGGCTCGGCCCGCCCGCGGGGATAGCGCGGCTGATTAAGACGCAGATCCGTGAGCAGCAGGGCATCACCTGCTCGGTCGGAGTGGCGCCGCGCAAGTTCGTCGCCAAGATCGCGTCCGCCCGGTGCAAGCCGGACGGCCTGCTCGTGGTCCCCGCGGCGGGCCTGCTCGAGTTCCTGCACCCACTTCCGGCCAGCGCGCTGTGGGGTGTCGGCGACCGGGCCGAAGAAGTCCTCGCCCGGCTGGGTTTGCGCACCGTAGGTGATATCGCTCACGTTCCGCTCGCCACGTTGCAGCGGGAACTCGGCGCCGCGGGCGAGCATCTGTGGGCGCTCTCGTGGGGACGCGACGAGCGCCAGGTCGTGCCGCGCCGGGAAGAAAAAAGCGTCGGCGCGGAGGAGACGTTCTCCGCCGATGTCGACGACCCTGAGGTAATCCGCAGGGAATTGCTGCGGCTGTCCGGCCGGACGGCCCAGGCGCTGCGCGCCGCGGGGTGCGTGGCGCGGACGATCTCGGTGAAGCTGCGGCTTGCCAGCTTCAAGACCATTACCAGGTCTAAGACGCTGGCCGAGCCAACAGACGTGGCCAGGGAGATCTACGCGACCGCGTGCGCCTTGTACGAAGGCTCCGGGCTGGACGCCAGGGCCCGGCTGCGGCTCGTAGGCGTGCGGGCGGCGGGCCTGCGGCCCGCCACGGGCGCGGCGAGACAGCTCGCGTTCGGTGACCGGCCGGCGGGCTGGCGCGAGGCGGAGCGCGCGGTTGACCAGATCGCCCGCAGGTTCGGCAGCGACGCGGTACGGCCGGCCGCCCTGGTTCCTGGCGACCGTCCGCCGCCTGCATCTCCCCCCTCTGATTCCGGGGGTCGGCCGCCCTCTTCCAACGCACGCGGGGAGCCTCGTATCCTGGGAAATGAACCAGGTTCGTAAGTGAGGTGAAAGTCACCCCACCCCACGGGTTCCATGGGAGGCGTCGTGCCGCTCTCTGAGCATGAGCAGCGTCAGCTCGAGCAGATCGAGCAGGCGCTCCACAGGGAGGATCGGAGGCTGGTACGGCTAGTACGTTCCAGCGATCCCCGTGTGCACTACAAGCGCCGGGCCGTTCAGGCTACCGTCGGCTTCGCAGTGGGCGCGGGCATGGTGGCGGCGGGAGTGGTCTTGCCACTTGTCTGGCTCGCTGTAGGCGGTTTCGCTGTCATGTTGGTGTGCGGCATCTTGTCGCTGAATGGCTGGCGGCACGTGGCCGGCTCGGCGATAGGCGTGCCAGGGCACGGGCCGGCGGCTAAGCCCCGCGGGGGCCGTAAGACCCGTGGCAAGACTGGTCGTGGCGCGATGATGGAGCGCCTCGACGAGCGTTGGCGCAGGCGGCAGGAGGGGGGTCTATAGGGAGCCCCGGCCTGTCGGCGCGGACCTCTTCCGCCGGCCAACGGACGTGCCGTCAAGCCTGACGGAACGCGCCCGCTGCCCTTAATTTCGCATGCCTTCCCTGGGGTTGCCCGCCGGCAGGGGTGCCGCGGCTAGTCGTCCCGCGTGCCCGCCGGCACGAGTGCCTTCCCGGTACCGACCGCCGTCTCGTCGGCTGCTTGAGCTGACGGCGATCCGGCCCCGCTGTGGCGGTTACCCATCCTGGTCTTGCTGAGCACGTCGTAGTTCAGCCTGCCGGAAAAGTCCGCAACCTGGGCGACCCTGATCATCGCCGGCGTCACGACCGACGACGGGAACACCCGGGCGAGCCACCGTATCCGGCGCGGCGAGGCCACCGCGATCGCCCGCCTGATCGTCGCGATGTCCTCCCGCAGGCCCGTTCCCTTGTCCGGCTGGCCCGCGTACCGGGCACGCTCCTCCGCCATGCAGACCCGCCGCAGCGCTGACACGGCGGGCGTGGTCAGCGGCAGGGCGTCCGCGACCCGGGCCGCGAGCGCGCGCGGCGTCTCGCTCACCGAGTACCCGGCGCGATAGTCCACCAGGTCGTCGCGCAGCTCGCGCCATGCGGCGTGTGCTATACCCGCGTCGCCGCCGCGCGCGCCGGACCGCCATCGCCTGCGCCTGATCAGCACCCGCGCGCAGCCGGGTGCCACCGCCGCGAGCAAGGCCAGCGCGAACAGGCCGAGCATGACGAGTCCGAACACGTCCCACCCGCTCAGCCCGGACGACGGGATCGGGACGGCGGTGCCATTGTTTTCCTCGTCACCGATGTTCAGTTGATGCTGCATCGCCGCTGAGACGTTGCTGTGCGTACCGCTTGAACCGGCGGACCCGGTGTTTCCTAGTATCGCCGGGGGAAGCTGATTGGTCGGGTTGGTCAGCTGGTCGGTGTACGACGGCGTGGTCGCCGTGCCCTGCCCCGTGGCTCCTACCGGTGTCGGCTCGAACCTCAGCCAGCCGTAGCCCTGGAAGTACAGCTCCGGCCAGGCGTGCGCGTCGTGCGTCGTGACCCGCCAGCCGCCGCCCTGCACCTGAGAACCGGCGGTGTAGCCGTACGCGACGCGGGACGGGATGTTCAGCAGCCGCGCGAGCACCGCCATCGCGAAGGAGAACTGCAGGCAGTAGCCCTTCTTCGTGACGTAAAGGAAATTCGTTAGCCCGCTCGCGCTGTCGATCGTCGGCGCCTCGAGGGTGTACTTGAAGTTCGTGTCTCCCAGGTAGTCCTGGAGGTCGAGAGCCTCCTCGAAGGGAGTCTTAGCGTTGACGACCACCTGTTTGGCGAGTTTGCGCAGCGACAGGTACGACGTTGGCACCGAGACATAGTGGCTGATGATGGTCGACGGAGCCGCGGGCGCCTCGTTGAGGACAGTTTCAGGAGGGTCCTGGTCGAGGCTGGTCACCTGGTAGGAGAGGCCGGCGAGACGGACGTTGTTGTCGAAGACCATCAAGGTCGACCGGTCGGTCTTGACCGCTCCCGCCGCGGCCACCTTGGTGGGCGGGTAGGGGAGGGGCAGCGCGGATAGGGCGTCCTGGCCGACCGACCGGCTCAGCGTCACAGACGTGTTCTCCGGAGCCTCCCAGGTGGTATTCGTCAGGCCGGGCGGCGCGGGCAGCGGCTGCTCCTGGGTCACAGTTACCAGCGACTCCGGCTGGCTGAACATCGTGAATCCAGAAGAGGTCAGGTTGTCGGCCACGTAGATCTGGAAATACCCCGGTGTCTGGTCGGAACTCGTGTAGGTGAAGACCGTTGAGGGGCTGGACTCGTGCAGTTCCTTGCTCAGCTGAATGTTCGGGTCGGGGAACGAGACGCCGGTGCCCGTTCCGCCGCTGCCGCCGATCCCTGGCTGTCCGCTCGTGAACAGCCGGGTGGCGTGCAGTCCTGGTACGAACAGCGGCACGCACAGTGCCACCGCCACTGACGCGACGCCAACCCTGCGGCCGGTCGTCGCGAGCGCGCGGGTATCGGGTAGCTCGTCCGGGCCAGGGTTCGGCCGTTCCCACTCCCGGATCTTGTCTCTGCCCTCGCTGCTCAGCAGGGCCAGGTAACCCGCGGTCCCCAGGCAGAAGGTCACCGCCAGGCCGAGCCCGTCGCGCGAGACGCTGAGCGTGAACGGCTCGGTCCACAGCAGCAGCAGCGGGAGGCCGGCCAGCGCCGCGCTCTCGAGCCGCACCGCGATCAGGTCGGTCAGCAGCGCCGTCAGCCCGATGCCGGCCGCGACGAGCAGCATCATGCCGGGCAGTTCCGGCACGGGGGGAGCGTATTTGGAGGACTCCCGGAAGCCCACCGCCGCCAGGTCCCACAGCAGGCGCAGCGAGGTGGGGTTCGGCACTAGGTAGATCCAGGACCTGGCGCTCTCGAACGCGACGTTCAGGTAGAGCAGCAGCCCGGCCAGCCCGCCGAGCAAGCAAACGAGGACAGGCAGCCGCCGCAGCCGGGTCAGTGTGCCCGCCAGGGCGACCGTCAGCGTCGCTCCGACACCCGCCCAGAACCACGCGAAGCCATAGAAGATCGGGTACAGCGACAGGGAGGCCAGCATTGTCGCGGCGGCCGCGGAGATGGTCCTGCGGTGGCTGCCCATCGCTCAGCGCTCCGGCGCCAGGCTGGCCATCGCGGCGCTGGGCGGCACCCCGGTGTTGCCTTGATGCAGCTCGTTCCACGCGGCGGCGAGCCTGGCCCCGTCCGTCACGGTGGCCACCCGCCAGCCCGCGCCGATCAGGACCTCGGCCGCGGCCGGGACGCCGGGCCCGCTGTCGTCGGGCACCAGCAGCAGCGCCATCGCCTGCGCTGTGCCGCGTCTGGTGGCGGCGAGCTGCGTGGCCTGTTCCGCGGTGACCCGCCCGAGGACCGCGATGATCTGCCCGCCCGCCATAGTGAGCGCGTCGATGCCGGCGGCCAGCCCGCCTTCGCGCGACATGTGGATGACGGCGAGCGTGTCGAGCAGCGTGTCACGGAACGTGCCCAGGGCGGGGACCTCTCCGGTGTCCGTCACCAGCCTGGCGTCGAACCCCTCGCCGGCCAGGTGCACGCCGATCGAGGCGGCCGCGGTCACCGCGAGCTCGAACGATGACGCCACGAAATGCGCGGAGCGCCGGGTGTCGAGGAAGAGGGAGGCCGTGTTGCGCCAATGCTGCTCCTCGCGGCGCACCATCAGCTCCCCATATCGCGCGGTGGACCGCCAGTGCACCCGGTGCAGGCCGTCGCCGGTTTGGTACGCGCGGGGCGCCACGTCGTCCTCCCCGCTAGCCGCGATGCTCCTCCTGCCGTGCTCGCTGTCGCCTAGCCAGTTGCCTGCCAGCGGCGGGCGGCTCAGCGCGATGATCCGCGGCGTGACGGTCAGGGTGCTGGTGCTGGTGAACGAGCGCCCGATGGACACCAGCCCGAAGGAGTCGGCGACCCGGACCTGCAGCGGGCCGACGATGTACTTCCCGCGCGTGTCCGGCCGCACCTGGTAGTGGAACTCCCTGCTGCCGCCGCTGCCGATGCCGTCGAGGACGAAACGCGGCCTGCTGCCGAGCGCGTAGGGCACCGTGTCCTCACCGAGCAGCAGCCCGGTGCGCAGCCGGGAGACGTTCGCCAGCCGGATGGTGACCTCGGCGGCCTGCCCGGCGGGCAGGCGCCCGGGGGTCAGGCGGCGGACGCAGGAGAGCCGGTACCGCGCCCGGCCGGCGCCGAACGAGGAAAGCAGCGGCAGCGCCATGAGCAGCAGGCCGATGCGGAGCAGGTCAGGCTCGGGGATGAATACGCCGCACATCACCGCGGCGAAGCCGGCCGCGACGAAACTCCTGCCCCGCGTGGTCAGCGTGCTGAAGAGCTTCCCCATGGCACCTCCCGGTCACGGATGAGGCAGCGGGAGTTCCGCGACCAGCTTGGCCACCACCTGCTCGGGGAGCTGGCGCTCGACCAGTGCCTCGGCGGTTGGCAGCAGCCGGTGCGCGAGCACTGGGACCGCCAGGGCCTGGATGTCGTCGGGAATCACGTACTCCCTACTGTCCAGTGCCGCCCGCGCCTTGCTCGCGCGCAGCAGGTGCAGCGCGGAGCGCGGCGACGCGCCAAGGCGCAGTTCCGGCGCGGTCCTCGTGGCCGCGGCCAGGGCGATGATGTACTCCTTGACCTGGGTGGAGACCAGCACCCCGCGGACAGCTCGGATGAGCCCGCGCACGTCTGGCGCCGCCGCGACCGGCTTCAGCTGATCGAGCGGAGACGACGACCCGTGGGTGTCGAGCATCTCCATCTCGGCGGCCGCGGTCGGGTAGCCGATCGATATGCGTGCGGTGAACCTGTCGCGCTGCGCTTCGGGCAGCGGGTAGGTGCCTTCCATCTCGACGGGGTTCTGCGTCGCGATGACCATGAAAGGCGTCTCGAGCTGGTACGTGGTGCTGTCCACCGTGACGTGCCGTTCTTCCATGCATTCGAGCATGGCGGACTGTGTTTTCGGTGAGGCGCGGTTGATCTCGTCGCCGACGACGATGTTCGCGAAAATCGGCCCGGGCTTGAACTCGAACTCCCGGCGTTCCTGGTTATAGGCGCTGACTCCGGTAATGTCGCTGGGCAGCAGATCGGGTGTGAACTGGATGCGCCGCACGGAGCAGTCGATCGACCGGGCGAGCGCCTTGGCGAGCATCGTCTTGCCCACACCCGGAACGTCTTCGATCAGCAGGTGCCCCTCCGCGAGCAGAACGGTGAGCGCCAGCCTGACGACTTCCGCTTTCCCGTCGATCACGGACTCGACCGCCGTGCCGATCCGCTGTGCTTTGGTCACGAGGTCATCAAGCTCGCGCTCGCGACCGCGCCCCGTATCGAGTACCAAAGGCCCTCCTCGGTAGGCCCCGGGCGCGTCTGGCCCGCTAACTTACGACCTCGTCTATTGACAGTATGTCGTGCTACCCGCCACACGCCACGTCCTAGCCGAACTGCATCTGATGACGCGCTCGTCGTCCACGAGCCGACTCCAGGTCACGCACCCGTCCAGTCATGATCCACCTTAGTGGGCAGGTGTTTCTCTGTTCTCAACGGCCACTGCCCCGCGTTGGTTTCCGCACCCGGGCAGCAAACCCCTTGCCCCTTATCTACCAGCTATAACGCCCCTGTAACGCCCCGTGGCGCCCCTCCCGCCCTCGCTCCCCCCGCGACCGGAACGCAGGCCCTCTGCTCGCCGCCAGCCGCCCCGGCCGGACGCGGTTCCCGGCAACATCACTCGCCCCTTCCATACATTGATCGGGAATCTCACGCCTTCGGGCAGGTGGGAGCAGTCGCGGCGCGCCTTGTTGGGTGCGCGAGTCTCCGTTGGCGTGCACTCCGCCGTCCGCGCGTCTGACGGGAGCGCGCGGGACTTCGGGCTCGAGGATAACCAACACGCTGATTTTGTAGGGCTGAGCACCGGGTCGGTCCTTGCCCCGCGCGGGCAACTTCAGCCCCGCTGGCAACACCGCTGCCTACTTCTCTTGCCGATAATGACGTCGTGGTCGTCGGTCCGGTGCTCTCACCCCTGCGCCGGGACCGCGATGGAACATAGTGCTGAAGATTGAACCGGTCGTGACCGGTTCAATCTTCAGCACTATCGAAAACAACGCCTGGACAGGGTTTGCTATCCGCGGAAATGCGCCAGAGCCCCAGGGGACCGCGACCTTCCGCGTAACTGGCAGCCGCTCCCATACCTGGATATTCCGGACAGGAAACTGGTCGCCTTCTAGGCGAAGTGGTCGCCTTCTCTGCGAAGTGCCACGAGAACCCAAGCCGGGCTGGCCGCACCCGCCCCGCGGGCCGCCGCCTAGCGGGCCGCCGCCTAGCGGGCTGCCAGTGCTCGTGGGCCTCACCTCCGGTCGCACGCCGCCCTCTCGTTTACCGGTGCCCCGCTTACCTTCTCCTTTCCGCGCGCGAGGCAACGTCGTTGCGCGACAGCCTGCTTGCCGCGAATAACGCGATGGCGATGGCCATCACTTTTCGCTACAACAACATGCACCTCATTAGCAACAGGCGTCGTACCGCTTTTATTGGCCAGATCCGCGGCTGCCCCGATCTGACTATTTGGGCCGTCGGCCGCGCCTGGGTCGCGGCGGAGATGGTCTCAGGACGGCGGGCGGCCGGGCCGGCGCCGGGATGGCCGGGGACAGCGGCCGATTGGCGATGGCCCCGGACAGCGGCCGATTGGCGATGGCCCGGGGACAGCGGCCGATTTGCGATGGCCGGGGACAGCGGCCGATTTGCGATGGCCGGGGACAGCCGCCGATCGGCGGCCGGCACAGCGCCGCGGGGCGATCCAGGGCCGATCCAGGCGGGTGCCGGTGGGGCGAAGTGGGGAATCGCCGAGATCCCCACGATCGGCGGTTCACGTCCCCCACTTTGCTCCACCCAATTTGAGCTGCGGTTTTATAAGCATGGAAGACAAAAACCAGGGGTTGTGACAGTTGACGGTGGAGGAATGTGGAGTAGAGTGGAGCGCGGTGGAGTGAGATAGGTATCGAAACTCGGTCCCGCTGGGGGGTGGGGAGGTGAGCACCGGATGTTTCTCGGTACTCACGCGCCCAGGCTGGATGAGAAGGGACGCCTGTTCTTGCCGGCGAAATATCGCGACGAACTCTCGGGAGGAGTCGTGATCACCAAGGGGCAGGAGCGCTGCCTGTACGTCTTTCCGCACGATGAGTTCGAGCGAATCACCGAGGCCTTGCGCACCGCGCCGGTGACCGCCAAGGCGGTCCGGGATTACAGCCGTGTCTTCTTCGCCAGCGCCTCCGACGAAGTGCCCGACAAGCAGGGCAGGATCACCGTCCCTCCCGCGCTGCGCGGCTACGCCGGCCTGCAGCGGGACTGTGTGGTGATCGGCGCGAACACCAGACTCGAAATCTGGGACTCCCAAGCGTGGGAGACCTACCTGGCCGCACAGGAGGACTCGTTCTCCGAAGCCGCGGAGGAGGTGCTGCCCGGGATCTTGTGACAGGTGCGGCGGCCCCGGGTCTGCCCGGTGGCCGAGGCTGTCCGGCGAGTCTCCGCCCGCGCCCGGGCTGTCCAGGCTGGCGCCACTTCCCCGGTGCCAGACGGCAGCGATAAGCGGGCGCGGGGAGACCCCGGGCTCCAGAAACGATGACTGGGGGTTCCGGGGGGTCGTCCCCTCGGCCCCGGCAGCCGTTCAGGGGCGGGAGCGCCCCTTTTAACACGCGCAATCGGGTGCGGAGGGGTCACGTGGTCGATCACGCCTTCGGGCATGTGCCGGTGATGGCCGGCCGGGTGACCGCCCTGCTCGTGCCCGCGCTCGCCACCCCGGCCGCAGGCGGTCGTCCGCCGGTGTTCGTGGACGCCACGCTGGGCCGCGCGGGCCATGCCCGTGCCCTGCTCGCGGCCTGCCCGGGCCTGATCCTGATCGGCATCGACGCCGACGAGACCGCCATCGCCAACGGGCGCGTCCTGGCGGCGGAGTACCCGGGCCAGGTGACGCTCGCGCACGCGTTCTACGACGAGATCGCGGCGATCGTCGCGGAGGCCGGATACCGCCGCATCCAGGGGGTCCTGTTCGACCTCGGGGTGTCATCACCGCAACTGGACGACACCAGCCGGGGCTTTTCCTACTCGCAGGACGCGCCGCTCGACATGCGGATGGACCAGTCCGCGGGCAAGACCGCCGCGCAGGTCGTCAACGAGTACCCGGTCGGTGAGCTGGCCCGGGTGCTCGCCGAATACGGCGAGGAGCGCTTCGCACGGCGGATCGCCGAAGCCATCGCCAGGGAGCGGGGGAGGGAACCGGTCACGACCACGCTGCGGCTGAGCGCGATCGTCAAGGACGCCATCCCGGCCGCCGCGCGCCGCACCGGCGGTAACCCGGCCAAGCGCACCTTCCAGGCGCTGCGCATCGAGGTGAACGACGAACTCGGCGGGCTGCGCCGCGCGCTGCCCGCCGCTCTCGACCTGCTCTCACCGGGCGGGCGGTTCGTCGCGCTCGCCTACCACTCGCTCGAAGACCGGCTTGTCAAGCGGGAACTCGTCGCGAGATCCGCCGATCCCACGCCCCCTGGCCTGCCGGTCCGCGCGGGCGAAGTGCTGGCGAGCGGCCCGGCCGGGCCGCGGTTCCGCCTGCTGACCAGGGGCGCGGAGCGCCCGAACGACGCCGAGGTGACCGCGAACCCGCGAGCCGCCTCCGCCCGCCTGCGCGCGGCGCAGCGCCTCCGAGAAGGAGTAGCAGCATGAGCGACGAGTGGCCAGAAGAAGGCTCGCCTACCGGCGCCATCGGCACCATCACCCGCCCAGCCGGACAGCCCGCGACCGGGCCAGCAGCCCCCGGCCGCACCCGCCCGCCAAGCCCGCGGCCTTCAAGGCCGCGCCACCCTCATCGCCCCCACCGCGAGCCAAAGGGCGCGCCGCCGTCTAACCGAGGAGCCTCCCCGCGAGTCGAAGGGCGCGCCGGTGCCTGGACTGAGGAGCGACCGAGCGAAGCTCGTGAGCGACGAGGGAAGACACCGGGCGCAGAGCGCCCGGAGACGAGTGGGAACAGCAGGGTGCCGTTCTTCCTCATGCTGTGCGGCCTGCTTGGCGGGGCGCTGATCTGCGCGCTGGTGATAAGCACCACGCTGGCCGCGGGATCCTTCCAGATCACCCGGCTGCAGCAGGCCAACGCCTCGCTGGCCAAGCAGCGCCAGCTGCTCCAGGAGCAGGTCGCGACCGGGCAGTCGGCGCAGGTGATCCAGGTGCGCGCGCGGCAGCTCGGCATGCGTCCAGTCGGCGAAGTGCGGTTCCTCAACCTCAAGAACGGCAAGGTCGAGACCGACGCCGCCAGCGGCGCGGTGGAGGACATCCACGTTCCCGGGTACACCCCGTGACGCAGCGCGGCCGGGAGCCGGACCGTCCGGGACCGGCGCCTCGAGCCCGCCGTCCCGCCGACGGCCGCCCCGGCCGCGCGAGCGACTCACGCCCGGGCCGTTCCGGCGACCCTCGGGCGGGCCGTGACGCCGACGGCTGGCTCGAGCGCCCCGAGCGCTCCGGGCGCCCCGGCGACGCTCCTGCCAACGGCGCCCGGCCGCTCGACGCCCGTTCGGGCCGGCCACGGAACGGAGGGGGGCGACCAGGGGCAGTCGCCCCCCTCCGTTCCGGATATAAGGAATGGGAAGGAGGTCCTGGGGAGGCTAGATACGGCGGCCCGCCACGACCGGCCCCCCGCCCCCGACGCCGCCGCAGCCAAGAACGCAAGCAAGAACGCAGGCAAGAACGCAGGAGGCGGCGCCGGAACCGGCCCCCCCGCTGGGTCCTGGTCCGCCGGGCCGAACCAGGCCGCCGGCTCGGCATCGCGCTGCTCGCCATCGCGTTCGTGCTGACGCTGTTCGCCGGGCGCCTGGTGCAGATCCAGGGTATGCAGGCCGCCTACTACCAAAGCAAGGCGGAGAGCGAAAAGCTGGTCACGCAGACGCTGCCGGCCATGCGCGGCACGATCTACGGGGCGGACGGCCAGATCCTGGCGATGACCGTGGAGACGTACCTGGTGTGGGCCGACCCGCCGCAGATCCCCGCCGCCAGCAAGGCCAAGGTCGCGCAGCAGCTCGCCGGCCCGCTCAAGATGCCGGCCCAGCAGGTCCTGTACCTGCTGCTGCATCATCCCGCGTCACCGCAGTACGTCGTGCTCGAGAAGAACGTCGCCGCCGCGCCAGGCAACCAGATCAGCGCGCTGAACATCACCGGCGTCTACGAGACGCCCAGCTACGCCCGGGCCTACCCGGACGGCCCGGCGACCGCCAACGTCGTCGGCTTCACCAACGTCAACAACCAGACCGGCGCGATCAGCGGCCAGGCGGGCATCGAGCTCGCGGACAACAAGCTGCTGTCCGGCACCGCGGGCAGCGAGCAGATGATGACCGGCGCCAACGGCCAGCCGATCCCGCTGGCCGGAAGCAAGGTCACCCCGGCCCAGGATGGCGCTGGGATCCGGCTGACGATCATCCCCGCGCTCCAGCTCGAGGCCGAGCAGGCCTGCGAGCAGCGCGTGCGGCAGATGCACGCCAGGCAGTGCACGATCGTGATCATCGCGCCGAAGACCGGGTACATCCTCGCCATGGCCCAGTGGCCGACGTGGAGCCAGGCCGACGTGACGGATCCCACCGACCTGCCGCTAGAGGACGTGTTCGAACCGGGGTCCACCGCTAAGGTGATCACCGCGGCCGCCGCCTTGGAAAAGGGCGGCCAGACGCCGATGAGCGCCTATTACATCCCGTCCGTCATCTACCGCGGCGGTCAGTCGATCACCGACTCGGAGCCGGACGGGGGTTCGCACTACACGATCGCGGGGATCATCGCCAACTCCAGCAACGTCGGCATGTCCGAGGTGGTCGCGCACGTCCCTCCGCAGGTCCAGTACGACTACCTGCGGGCCTTCGGCCTCGGCGCGATGACCGGCCTGAACATGCCGGGGGAGTCCCAGGGCATCCTGCCGCCCCCGTCGCAGTGGGCGGGCGATGAGCGCTACACACTGTCGTTCGGGCAGGGGGTGGCGGTGACCGCGGTGCAGATGGCGAGTGTGTACGCGACGATCGCCAACAACGGCGTACGAGTGCAGCCGACGCTGGTCGAGGGCACCGTCAATTCCGACGGCGGATTCACGCGGGCCGCGCCGTCACCGTCCCGCCGGGTGATCCAGGCGAAGACGGCGCACGAGCTGATCTCGATTCTGCAACAGGTGCCCGCGGTGGACGAGGAGGCGGACCAGCCGTGGGGCATCATTCCCGGCTACGCGATCGCGGCGAAGACGGGGACTTCGCAGGAGAACGGCCCAGGCTGCGCGCTGTGCGAGTACGGGTCCAGCTACATCGGGATGGCGCCGGGCAACGACCCGCAGGTAGTCGTGGCGGTGAACGTCCAGGACCCGGATCAAAAGTACGGCTATTTCGGCGACGTGGTGGCCGGCCCGGTGTTCAACCAGGTCATGCTGTTCGCGCTGCAGACCCTGCAGATTCCCCCCGATGGGGCGGTAGCACCGTATGTCCGGCTCAATGCGCCCTGATTTTGGATACCCTCTGGGCGTGATCCGACCAGTCCGCCTGCAGCCACGCCCGTTGTCCGGGCTGGCTGAACTGCTCGGTGTGGGAAGAACAGGCATTGTCCACAGCGATCCGGGGCGACTGCGCGGCGTCACGCTTGACTCCCGGCACGTGCGGGCGGGTGACCTGTACGCCGCGCTGCCCGGCGAGCACACGCACGGCGCGGCGTATTGCGAGCAGGCGGTGGCCGGGGGCGCGGTCGCGATCCTCACCGATCCGGCCGGGCGGGAGCGGGCGGCTCAAGCCGGCGTGCCGGTGTTCGTGGTCTCCTCGCCCCGGGACCGGCTAGGCGACGTCTCCTGCTGGATTTACGGCGACCCGAGCACCCGGATGACGATGATCGGTGTCACCGGGACCAGCGGCAAGACCACCACCAGCTACCTCGCGGAAGCCGGGCTGCGCGCCGCCGGGCACGTGACCGGGCTGATCGGCGGGGTGGAGATCAGGATCGGGCAGGAACGGGTGCAGAGCTCGCTGACCACCCCGGAGGCGCCCGACCTGCAGGCGCTGCTCGCGGTGATGGCCGAGCACGGCGTGACCGCCACGGCGATGGAGGTGTCCAGCCACTCGCTGGCCCTCGGCCGGGTCGCGGGCACGCGCTACGACGTGGCCGTGTTCACCAACCTGTCGCAGGATCACCTGGACTTCCACGGGGGGTTCGAGGACTACTTCCTGGCCAAGGCGAAGCTGTTCACCCCGGCGTACAGCGCGCTCGGCGTGGTTAACGTGGCGGACAGGTACGGCCGCAGGCTGGTGGCCGAGGCGTCGGTGCCGATCGTCACGTTCTGCGCGGACCCCCAGTCCGGCGCTTACCGCAACGCGGACTGGCGCGCCGCGGACGTCCGCTGCGGCGCCGACGGGTCGTCGCTGCGCGTAGTCGGCCCCGGCGGGGTGGAGGCGGACGCGTCGGTGACGCTGCCCGGGCAGTTCAACGTCGCCAACGCGCTCGGCGCGATCGTGGCGCTCGTGGAGGGCGGCGTCCGCCTCGAGGACGCGGTCGCCGGGGTGGCCGCCTGCCCCGGGGTGCCAGGTCGGCTGGAACGGGTGCCGGGCGGTCCCCCCGACGCGTTCGTGGATTACTCGCACAAGCCGGGGGCAGTCGAGGCGGTGCTGCGCGCGCTACGTACGGTGACTCAGGGAGACTTGATCGTGGTACTCGGCTGCGGCGGCGACCGGGACCCCGGCAAGCGGCCGCTGATGGGGGCCGCCGCCGCGCGGCTCGCCGACGTCGCGATATTGACCAGCGACAACCCGCGTACCGAGGATCCGCTGGGGATCCTCGCGGAAATGCTGCAAGGAGTGCTCGGCGTCCCGCCGGGGGAGCGGGCCCGGGTGGTGATCGAGCCGGACAGGGCGTCGGCGATCGGCCTCGCCGTCGGCATGGCAGGAAAGGGTGACGTGGTGGTCGTGGCCGGCAAGGGGCACGAGACGGGGCAGTACGTCGGCGGAGCCGTGCTGCCGTTCGACGACAGGGAGATCACCGCCGCCGCCCTCGCGCGGGGGGCCGCTCACGGCGGGGACCTGGCATGATCCGGCTGACGCGCGCGGAGATCGCCGCGATCACCGGCGGTCACCTGGACGCGGGGACGGCCGCCGACGTCGCCGTCACCGGCCCGGTCGTCATCGACTCCCGCCGGGTTGAGCCAGCTGGGCTGTTCGCCGCGCTGCCCGGCGAACGCGTGGACGGCCACGACTTCGCGCCCGCCGCCATCGCGGCGGGTGCCGCCGCGGTGCTCGCCTCCCGCCCCGTGCCCGGCGTGCCCGCGATCGTCGTCCCCGACGTGACCGCGGCGCTGGCCGCGCTGGCCGCCGCGGTGCTGCGCCGGCTGCCCGCCGCCACCGTCATCGGGATCACCGGGTCGTCAGGTAAGACCTCAACGAAGGACCTCACCGCCCAGCTGGCCGAACGCCTCGCCCCCACCGTCGCGCCGGAAGGCTCGTTCAACAACGAGATTGGCTTGCCGCTCACGGTGCTGCGCGCCGACCATGAGACGCGGTACCTGGTGCTCGAGATGTCCGCGCGCGGCCCCGGCCACATCGCCGCGCTGTGCGAGATCGCGCCGCCGAAGATCGGCGCGGTGCTCAACGTCGGCCGCGCGCACGCCGGGGAGTTCGGCTCCCTGGACGGGGTGGCGAAAGCCAAGGGCGAACTCCCCGAGGCGCTGCCGGCCGACGGCGTGGCGATCCTCAACGCCGACGACCCTCGCGTGATCGCGATGGCCACCCGCACGGCGGCCCGGATCGTCACGTTTTCTGCCTCCGGGGGACGACCCCCCCAGACCCTCCGCGCCGACATCACCGCCGCCGACATCCGGCTCGACGAGCTTGGCCGGGCCTCGTTCCGGCTGCTGATGCCCGGCGGCATCGCCCCGGTCGCGCTGACGGTGCACGGCGCGCACCATGTGCCCAACGCCCTGGCCGCCGCCGCCATCGCCGCCGAACTCGGCATGGACACTCCCGCCATCGCCGACGCGCTGTCCCAGGCGACCGCGCGCAGCAAGCGCAGGATGGAACTGCGCGAGCGGCCCGACGGCGTGCTCGTCATCAACGACTCCTACAACGCCAATCCCGAATCGATGCGCGCCGCGATCGACGCGCTCGCGCACATCACGCGCGACGGCCGCCGCGGCTTCGCCGTGCTCGGCCACATGGCCGAGCTCGGCGACATCGCCAAGCCCAGTCACGAGGAGGCCGGGCGCCTCGCCGCCCGGGCCAGGGTGGCCGGCCTGATCGCGGTGGGGGAAGAGGCCCGCTCCGTCATCGACGGGGCGCGCGCCGAGCCCGGCTGGCACGGCGAGGCGCTCGCCGTGCCAGACGCGGAAACCGCGGTCGCCGTGCTGCGCAACCAGTTGCGACCCGGCGACGTCGTACTAGTTAAGGCATCGAAGGCGGCCTGTCTGTGGGAAGTCGCGGACGGCCTGCTCGCGGAGGTTTCCCGGTGAAGACCATCCTGCTGTCCGGCGCGATCTCGATGGTCATCGCCCTGTTCGGGACGCGACCGACCATTACCGTGCTGCGCAAGCGAAAACTCGGCCAGCAGATCAGGTCCGACGGGCCCGCCGCGCACGCGAGTAAGAGCGGCACGCCCACGATGGGCGGCATCGTCATCATCATCGCGTCGCTCGTCGGCTACACGCTCGGGCACTGGCTGACCAACGACGCGATCTCCGCCTCGGGCGTGCTCGTGCTGTTCCTGATGACCGGCCTCGGCCTGGTCGGCTTCGCGGACGACTTCATCAAGTTGTTCATGCGGCGCAGCCTGGGGCTGCGCAGCGGCGCCAAGCTCGCCGGGCAGGCGCTCGTCGGCGCGATCTTCGCGATACTCGCGCTGCGCTTTCCCGACGGCTACGATCTCACCCCGGCCTCGACGCACATCTCGTTCCTCACCGACTCCGGCATCATCCTCGGGCCGGTGCTCTTCGTGGCCTGGGTCATCATCATGGTCACCGGCACCTCCAACGGGGTGAACCTGACCGACGGCCTGGACGGCCTGGCCTCCGGCGCCGCCATCCTCGTGCTCGCCGCGTACGTGATCATCGGGAACTGGCAGGTGCGCAACGACTGCACCGTGTTCCTGGCGCCCAACTGCTACGACGTCCGTGACCCGCTCGACATCGCGGTGGTCGCCGCCGCGGTGATGGGCGCCTGCTTCGGCTTTCTGTGGTGGAACGCCCCGCCGGCCAAGATCTTCATGGGCGACACAGGCGCGCTCGCCCTGGGCGGCGCCCTGGCCGGGCTGGCGATCGTCACGAGGACGGAGCTGCTGCTGCTCGTGCTCGGCGGGCTGTTCGTGATCGTCACGCTGTCGGTGGCGATCCAGGTCGGCTCCTTCAAGCTCACCCACAAACGGGTGTTCAGGATGGCTCCGCTACAGCACCATTTCGAGCTTGCGGGCTGGGCGGAAACCACGATCGTGGTCCGCTTCTGGCTCATCGCCGGCATGTTCGTGGCGCTGGGCCTTGGCATCTTCTACGGCGGCTGGCTTCAGTTGCCCAAGTAACCCCCGCGCCGCGCCCGCTTACCCGGCCGCGGCCTCAAGCGCCGCCGCGATGTCCGCGATAAGGTCCTCGGCCGGCTCGATCCCGGCGGACAGCCGGATCAGCGTCTCCGGCGCCGTCTCGCCCGCCCAGCGCGCCCGCCGCTCCCAGTTCGACTCGACGCCGCCGAAGCTCGTGGCGGGCACGACAAGCCGCGCGGCCGTCACTACCTTGTCCGCGTCCGCCGCGGTCCCGGCGATCTCGAACGACAGCAGCGGCCCGAACCCGGCAGGCATCTGCCGCCGCGCAACCTCCAGCGTCGCCGCGTTGACCCCCGGATAGTGCACCGCCGTGACACGCGGATGTCCGGCGAGGAACTCCGCCAGCGCGAGGGCGTTGGCGGACTGCCGCGCTATTCGCAGCGGCAGCGTCTTGATGCCGCGCAGCACCAGCCAGCTCTCGAACGGCCCCGGGATGCCGCCGCCGGCCGTGCGCCACTGGAGCAGCTCGGCGGCCAGTGTCGCGTCCCTGGTCACGATCGCCCCGCCGAGCACGTCGGAATGCCCGGACACCGACTTGGTCAGCGAGTACATCGAGGCCAGCGCGCCGAGTTCGAGCGGCTTCTGCAGCAGCCCCGTGGGGACCGTATTGTCCACGACGAACGGCGCGCCGTTCCCGGCGGCGATCTCCCCGAGCCGCGCCAGGTCGGCGACCCGCAGCAGCGGGTTCGTGGGCGTCTCCGCCCACAGCACGGCCGGCCCGTCGCCAACCGCCCGCCCGACCGCGGCGAGGTCGAGCAGGTCGACTGCCACCGGCTCGGCCCCGTGCGGCGCCATCATGCCCGCTAGCGCGCGCGTGTTGTAATAGCCGTCCCGCGGGAAGACGATCGTCCGCCGCCCTCGCGCCAGCGCGAGCATCAGCGCCATCGCCGCCGCCTGCCCGGACGCGAACGACACCGCGACCGCCCCCGGCCCCTCGATCGCGGCGAGCGCCTCCTCGACCGCCTCCCACCCGGGATTGCCAGCGCGCCCGTAGCCGCGCGCCGGATCCGGCTCGCCCCAGGAAACGAAGCTGCTAGTAGGCAGCAGCGGCGGCCCGAGCGGCGCACCCGCCGTCCGTTCGGTCCCAGCATGCACAAGCACCGACTCGACACTGAACTCCATAACCCCATTCTCCCGAACGATTGGTGCCTCCCCCCAACCGGTTTCTTCCTCCCCACCCCCTCCGCGCCCCCTCCCGCCCCAACCACCCCCAGTCACCCTCACCCCCCAGCCACTCCCGCCCCCGC
>Ga0210390_10001428_pt1 | contig 22952 bp, 22 predicted proteins | sample IncBWH11OmetaG_FD_161050 | JGI IMG/M metagenome (GOLD analysis project Ga0210390, IMG submission 161050) | Forest soil microbial communities from Barre Woods Harvard Forest LTER site, Petersham, Massachusetts, United States - Inc-BW-H-11-O ... | reverse complement strand
GTCGAAGTGCCGGCGCTCATTCCATTCATCCACATCCCTTAAGATTGATATTTAAGGAGAGATCGTTGGCATCGACGACTTCGGAAGTGCTGTTGATCGGACCGCTGCGGCCTGTTCTCGCCAAAGGCTTTGCCAACATCGCCGTGCATAAGCTCGGCGGCGGCGCCGACCACGACGCCTTTCTCGACTCGGTCACCGACGTGCGGGCGATGGCGGTCAGCGCGCCGCTACGGCCGGTCGATGAGGCCCTGCTTGTGCATTTGCCAAAGCTTCAGCTCATCGCCAGTTTCGGCGTCGGTTACGATCACATCGATGCCGACGCGGCGGCAAAGCGCGGCATCGTCGTCACCAATACCCCGGACGTATTGACAGACGAAGTCGCCGACACTGCGGTCGGCCTCCTGCTCTGCGCTGTGCGGGAGTTGCCGCAGGCCGAGCGTTATCTCCGCGCCGGCAAATGGCCGACCGGCAATTATCCGCTCAGCCGCGCGACGTTGCGCGACCGCACAATCGGCATGGTGGGAATGGGCCGCATCGGCGTCGCCATCGGGCGCCGGCTCGAAGCCTTCGGTGTGCCGATTGTCTATCACACGCGCCGGAAGCGACCCGAGCTCGCCTACCGGCACTATCCGCAGCTCATCGACATGGCCCGCGACGTCGATACGCTCATTGTGATCGTGCCCGGCGGGGCAACGACCAAAAATATGATCGATGCGAAAGTTCTCGACGCGCTGGGTCCCGACGGCATTGTCATCAATGTCGCGCGCGGCTCGGTCATCGACGAGCCGGCGCTGATCGCGGCACTGCGGGAGCGCAGGATCATGGCCGCCGGCCTCGATGTATTCGTCAACGAGCCAGATGTGCCGCAAGAATTGCTGGCGATGGACAACGTCGTGCTGCTGCCGCATGTCGGCTCGGCGTCGGTGTTCACGCGCGAGAAGATGGACCAGCTCCTGGTCGACAATGTCCTCGCCTGGGCCGCAGGCAAGCCGCCGCTGACTCCAGTGCCGGAGACGCCCTTCAAGTCGTGGAAATAGACAGCGCGGGCTTAGCGCTCACTCGGCGGCGATGCGCACTTCTGGCGCAGCGGCACGAACGTCGGCCTCGACGTGGTCCTCGAACTGCACGAAGTTCTGCTGGAACATGCCGACCAGCTTGCGCGCGGTCTGGTCGAACTCGAGCTTGTTCTGCCAGGTCTTCTGCGGATAGAGCAAATGCGGCTCGACGCCGGAGAGCTGGGTCGGCACGGCGAAGCCGAAATACGGATCGGTGCGGAATTTGACGTGCTTGAGCGAGCCGTCGAGCGCGGCGGTGAGCAGCGTGCGCGTCACCTTGATCGGCATGCGCCGGCCGACGCCGTAGATGCCGCCGGTCCAGCCGGTATTGACCAGCCAGCAATCGACGTCGTGGGCGCTGATCAGCTCGCGCAGCAGGTTGCCGTAGACCGAAGGATGGCGCGGCAGGAACGGCGCGCCGAAACAGGTAGAGAATTCCGGCTGCACGCCAACCAGGCCCTTCTCGGTGCCGGCGACCTTGGCGGTGTAGCCGGACAGAAAGTGGTACATCGCCTGCGCCGGCGTCAGCTTGGCGATCGGCGGCATCACCCCGAACGCGTCGGCGGTCAACAGCACGATATTGCGCGGCATGCCGGCCCGGCCGGTGCGCGAGGCATTGGGGATGAAATCGAGCGGATAAGCGGCGCGGGTATTCTCGGTCTTCGAGTCGTCGTCGAAGTCGCAGACCCGCGTTTCGGGATCGAACACGACGTTCTCGAGCACGGTGCCAAAGCGGTGCGTGGTCGCGTAAATCTCGGGCTCGGCTTCGGCGGAAAGCTTGATGCATTTGGCGTAGCAGCCGCCCTCGAAATTGAACACACCCTGCGGGCCCCAGCCGTGTTCGTCATCGCCGATCAGCGTGCGTTTTGGGTCGGCCGACAGCGTGGTCTTGCCGGTACCGGAGAGACCAAAGAACAACGCGACGTCGCCGGACGGCCCGACATTGGCGGAGCAATGCATCGGCATCACGCTCTCGGCCGGCAGATAATAGTTGAGCGTGGTGAACACCGATTTCTTCATCTCGCCGGCATAAGAGGTGCCGCCGATCAAAATGACGCGCTTGCCGAAGTCGATGGCGATGACGGTTTCGCTGCGCACGCCGTGACGTTTGGGATCGGCTTTGAACGAGGGCAGCGAGAGGATGGTGAAGTCCGGTACGTAGTGCGCAAGCTCGGCGCGCTCCGGCCGGATCAGCAGCGCGCGGATGAACATCGAATGCCAAGCGAGCTCGTTATAGACGCGAACTTTAATGCGGTATTTCGGGTCGGCGCCGCCGTAGAGGTCCTGGGCGTAAAGTGTCTTGCCTTTGGCGTGGGCAATGAAATCGTCGAACAGCAGTTGAAATTTTTCCGGCGCGAGGCGGCCGTTCTTTTCCCACCAGACCGTTTTTTCGGTCTGGACGTCGGCAACAACAAACTTGTCTTTGGGGCTGCGGCCGGTATGGGCGCCGGTCTCGGCACAGAACGCGCCGCCCTGCACCAGTTGGCCCTCGCCGGCGGCAATCGCGTGTTCGACCAAAATCGTGTCGGGTAAATTCCAGTGGACCGCGGCGAGATCTTTCAGCCCGAACTTGTCGGCGCCGTGGGCGCCATTCCGCAGACCGGTCTCCTTCACACTCGCCTCCGCAGCGCGCCCCGGCACGCCGGAGCTAAGCGCAACCCCTTGATCCGTCCGCTTGGGGATCAGCCATTCTGTATCGCGACCCTATATCGAGCATCCCGGCCCATGCCAAGCCATCGCCCAAGACCGAGCCAGTGACACGGCCAAAGTATACTCCCATGCCACGCGTCAACGAGCAAAAGCCGCACCCGTTCCGCGCTGCAGCGCAACAAACGACGGCGATCTTAACGCGTCTGCGCTTGCATTGCTAAATCAACAAGAACTTTGCGCAATGCCGCAGCCGTTGTCACCCGCTGCGTAAATGGCAGGCGCAACGTGGCGTCGCCTTGAGCAAGATCAACGCCTTCAGGATCAAGTCCGGTGAGCCGCCAAGGTCCGTCCTCGGCGCCAAGCAGCCGGGTCGCATAGAGCTGCACGGCGTCAGCGTGGTCCTCGTTCATGTGCGCCACTGCGCCAGCTTCGGCCTCGATCAAATTCTCCGCGCCGCCGATGTCGGTGATCAGGTCGGCGGCTTTGAGATCGGCAGCGCGGGCAAAACCGGCGTTGAGGTGAGCAGACGCGACCGCAAGGCGCCAGAACGAAAAGTCGGCGAAGCCGGCGTAAAGCTCGGACTTCGGATGGCGCGCCAGGAAGCGCCGGCGCAGCCGCGCTTCGCTTGGGTCCTCACGCCCGATCGGCGCAAAATCGCCCAGCACAGTCAGGCGCGGATGGGCCAACGGATCGCCGCGGCCGACGGACGCCAGCAACAGCGACGCGCGTCTGTCGTTTTCCAGGTTGGCGGTGTGGGTCGAAAGCCGTGAGATCAAGATTAACGGCGAGCCGTCAATGTCGGTCGCCACGTTAACCAATGAGCCGAACGGATGGCCGGTATTGCGGTCGATGGTCGCAAGCGCTCCGGCCCGTGTCGTGCGCAAAAGCGCCTTGGCGACCGCCGTCGCGTCAAAATCCGGCGCCGGTGCGCCCTCCGGCAGGCGGTTCGGCATCAAACCCGGCAGAGGGGCGCCGTCATTGGCCTTGGCCATTGGCAGTCTCCGGTTCCTCAGGTCTTAGCGATTGCCTCGATTTTGCCTTGTGCGGTCACACTTCCGCCCCTACATGGGTTTTCAAAGGCTTATGGGGCCGGGGCGAGTGATGCTTGCGGCCGACTCATGCTAGAAGGCCGCCATGCCGACCATCGCTCTCGTCGACGACGATCGCAATATCCTGACCTCGGTGTCCATTGCACTCGAGGCGGAAGGCTATCGCATCACGACTTACACGGATGGCGCCTCCGCTCTCGACGGCTTCAAGAGCGCTCCGCCCGATCTGGCTATTCTCGATATCAAGATGCCGCGCATGGACGGCATGGAGACCCTGCGTCGGCTGCGGCAAAAGTCGGATTTGCCCGTTATTTTCCTCACGTCAAAGGATGAAGAGATCGATGAATTGTTCGGCCTGAAAATGGGGGCCGACGACTTCATCCGCAAACCATTCTCACAGCGGCTGTTGGTCGAACGGGTCAAAGCCGTACTGCGGCGCGCCTCGCCCAAGGACGCCGCCGCGCCGAAGGAAGTCGACAGCAAGGTTCTGGAGCGCGGACTGCTGCGCATGGACCCTGAGCGCCACACCTGCACCTGGAAGAACGAGCCGGTAACGCTCACCGTCACCGAGTTTCTCATCCTGCACGCCCTGGCGAGCCGGCCCGGGGTGGTGAAAAGCCGTAATGCCTTGATGGACGCGGCCTACGATGACCAGGTTTATGTCGACGACCGTACCATCGACAGCCACATCAAAAGGCTGCGCAAGAAGTTCAAGGCGAGCGACAACGACTTCGACATGATCGAGACGCTGTACGGCGTCGGTTATCGTTTCAAGGAATAAGCCCCGGCGTCGCCCATCGGAGCAGATGCGCGACAGGTCGTGGATTTTTTGATCCATGACCGCTGACTGGGAGAGGTGACGTGCGGTAGTAATGGCGTCCGCCCGCCACTCTATCCTCCGCCGCAAGTCGGAGAGGATTAAGATGGGGGCCGATCGCAACCCCGGCAGACAACGTGCTCGATCGAACCGCAGAAACGGAACGGGCCAGCACCGAGGCCCAAGTCCAGACTCCAGAGGTCGAGACTGAACAGGTCGAGGCTGAACGGGCCGAGGCTCGACACGTCACGACTCAACAAGCCGCAACTTCGACCGAGAGCGAAACGCTCGATGAGGCAGTTGCGGCTTCGCCGGTGCGGAGCGCTCTCCGCCGGATCCGCGGCTGGCTCCAGCGTGTCTGGGCGTTCTTTGTCACCCAGAGCTTCTCGAGCCTCACCCGGCGCATCGTCTTTCTCAACGTCACCGGATTATTGGCGCTGTCGATCGGCGTGACCTTTCTTTCGCAATTCCGCGCCGGCCTGATCGATGCCCGCGTCCAGAGCCTGCTGGTACAGGGCGAGATCATCGCCGCCGCGATTGCCTCGTCGGCGACGGTCGAGACCGGCTCATCGATCACCATCGATCCGGATAAACTTCTCGAGCTGCATCCGGGCGAAAGCTACGGCCCGTCCGAGGACGCGCTTTACGGCATCGATTTTCCGATCAATCCGGAACGGGTGGCGCCGGTGCTGCGGCGGCTGGTCTCGCCGACCAAGACGCGCGCGCGCATCTACGATCGCGACGGCGTGCTGCTGGTCGACAGCCGCAACCTGTTCGGCCGCGGCGACGTGTTGCGTTTCGACTTGCCGCCGCCGAATGCGGAAAAGCCCGGCCTCTTCGAGCGCATCATCACTGCCGCGCGGCGCTGGCTCGGACGCGGCGATCTTCCGCTTTATCACGAGCTCGGCGCTTCGAACGGACGCGGCTATCCCGAAGTGGCACAGGCCTTGAACGGCCAGAACGCCAGCATGGTGCGCATCAACGATCATGGCGACGTCATCGTCTCGGTCGCGGTGCCGGTGCAGCGCTTTCGCGCCGTGCGCGGCGCGCTGATGCTGTCGACCCAGGGCGCCGACATCGACGACATGGTCGAGGCCGAGCGGCTTGCCATTCTCAAGGTCTTCCTGGTCGCGACCGCGGTGATGGTGGTGTTGTCGATCCTGCTTGCCGGCACCATCGCCGAGCCGGTGCGGCGGCTCGCTGATGCTGCGGAAAGCGTGCGCCGCCGCATCCGCTCCCGGGTCGAAATCCCCGATTTCACGCGGCGGCGCGATGAGATCGGCCACCTGTCCGGCACGCTGCGCGACATGACCAACGCGCTCTACAGCCGGATCGAAGGAATCGAAAGCTTTGCCGCGGACGTGGCGCACGAACTGAAAAATCCGCTGACGTCGCTGCGCTCGGCGGTCGAGACGTTGCCGGTCGCCAAGACCGATGAAAGCCGCGCCCGGCTCCTGAACATCATTCAGCATGATGTGCAGCGGCTGGATCGCCTGATCTCGGATATTTCCGACGCCAGCCGGCTTGACGCCGAACTGCAGCGCCAGGAGGCGGCTCCGGTCGATGTCGCCAAGTTGCTCAGCACGCTGGTCGGCGTCGCCAACGAGGTCAAGCGCGACGACGGCGTCAGGGTGACCTTGCGGTTTGAAGGCGGCAGCGTCCATGCGTTCCAGGTACCGGGACACGATTCCCGCCTCGGTCAAGTGGTCGATAATCTGATCGAAAACGCCCGTTCGTTTTCGCCGCCGGGAGGCACGGTGCGCGTCACCTGCCGGCGGCTCAGGAGCAATGTCGAGATTCTCGTCGATGACGATGGTCCGGGCGTACGGCCCGACGCCATCGAAAAAGTATTTGAACGCTTCTACACCGATCGGCCGCACCAAGGCTTCGGCCAGAATTCCGGCCTCGGCCTCTCGATCTCCAAGCAGATCGTCGAAGCGCACGGCGGCGCCATCTGGCTGGAAAATCGAGTCGGACCGCTTGATGCGGATGGCGCGCCAACGGTCGCCGGCGCGCGTTTCATTGTGCGCCTGCCGGCGATGTGATGGCTTCTTCCGCGACGGTGCACGCGTCAGCCGTGCTGGTTGGTGCGCGCGCCGTGCTGATCCGGGGACCATCAGGATCGGGTAAATCGCGGCTCGTGCTCGACCTCATCGAAGCGGCGCGCAGCGGGTCGCTACCCTTCGCACGGCTTGTTGCCGACGACCGGGTCCATCTGGAAACGGCAAACGGGCGGTTGCTGGCTCGCCCAGCGAAGGCGTTAGCCGGTTTGATCGAGGTGCGCGGGGTCGGCCTAAGACGCATTGCTCACGAACCGAGCGCGGTGGTTGGGTTGGTCGTCGATCTCGCGGCAGCAGAGGCTCAGCGTTTGCCGGACGCCGCCGAACGCATCGCGGACGTAGGCGGTATCAAGTTACCGCGACTTGCCGTCGCATCGGGCGCTGCGGCCTTGCCGGCGGTGCTCGCCCGCATCAATTCACCGGCGGATAGCTGGATTTAGCAACCGGTCCGCGGCGAGTGCCGTCCGCGCTTCCTTGCGCGCGCTTTGGCCGGTTGGGATTGGTTAACCATAGCGCTAGTAGACTCGCCTGGCACGGTGGCCTTCGTTGACCGCACGGAATCCGGTCCCGTCGAGCCCCCGTTGGCCCACCGGATCGCTGCATCGGAGCCACCGCTACCGCAATGCAACAATGGCCAGATATCGTCGAAAATGCCTCTTGCGCTTGGGCTTCGGATGGTCAAGATGAACAACCTTTCGTGCGGTGCACTCGGGACGCACCCGCGGGGAGTTCCATGATTGGTCTTGTGTTGGTGACCCACGGGCGGCTGGCTGTCGAGTTCCGCTCGGCCCTGGAGCATGTCGTCGGGCCGCAGGACCAGATCGAGGCCGTCACGATCGGCCCCGACGACGACGTCGAAGAGCGCCGCAAAGACATCATCGAGGCGGTCAAGCGGGTCGACAGCGGAGATGGCGTCGCCATACTGACCGACATGTTCGGCGGTACCCCCTCCAACCTCGCTATTTCGGTCATGAGCCGGCCGAAGGTCGAGGTGCTTGCCGGCATCAATCTGCCGATGCTGGTCAAGCTCGCCAAAGTGCGCGACGAGTGCCCACTCGCTGAGGCGGTCGCCGCCGCCCAGGACGCCGGCCGGAAATACGTCACCATCGCCAGCCGAGTCCTGACCGGAAAATGAGCGTGCCGGCGCCCCGCAGCGACGAGTGCGGGCCCGACGGCCAAGCTTTCCGCGAGGGCGCCGTCATCCGCAAGCTCACTATCTGCAACCGAAAAGGACTGCACGCCCGTGCATCGGCCAAATTCGTGCAAACGGTTGAAAAATTCGACGCCGACGTGCGCGTGATGCGCAACGGCGAGACTGTCGGCGGCACCTCCATCATGGGATTGATGATGCTCGCGGCGGCACCCGGCACGTCGATCATCGTCGAAGCAACCGGCAAGGAGGCGCAGGAAGTCGTCGAGGCCTTGACGCAGCTCATTAGCACGCGATTTGGCGAAGACGATTGATAACGGGCGTCAATCTCAACTCGGCCGCTGGCGCGGTGTTGGGTCGGCGTGCGCCGTCGCCGCCGTTTTGAGATCGGCAACAAAACTCCGATACGCTTTTCGCCGTTCGCCTTCGTCCTCGGTGCGCAGCAGCGCCGAGGGATGAATGGTAACGACCAAGCGGGTGCCGTCCGCGAGCTCGATCGGCTTGCCGCGCACCTTGCCGATGGTGAGGGTGCGTCCGGTCAAGCTGTGCGCGGCCGTGACGCCGAGCGCGATGATAGTCGAGGGCCTGACCAGGCGACGCTCGACATCGAGCCAAATCTTGCAGCGCTCGATCTCATAATTGTCGGGGCGCTTGTGGAGCCGGCGCTTGCCGCGCATTTCATGTTTGAAATGCTTGACCGCACCGGTGATGAACGTTTCCTCCCGCGCGATGCCTGCGTCGCGCAGCGCCTGATCGAGGACGCGGCCGGCGGGACCAACAAAGGGCTTGCCGGCGAGGTCTTCCTTGTCGCCCGGCTGTTCGCCGACCAGCATGATGGCGGCCCGGCTTGGGCCTTCGCCGGGCACTGCCTGCGTCGCGTTGCGGTAGAGGGGGCAGCGCGTACAGCTTGCCTCCGCCCCCGCGAGCTCGCGCAGCGAGTTGATCGGCTCGGGCAGTTCCGCTGGAAGGCCAGTTTTCATCGGGATTGCCTCAACGGGCGACGCCGCAGCGCGACCAATTGCGCCAATGACGACGATCTACGCCGGAAGCACACCATAGCAGGCGATCCTCCGCCGGCCGGCTGGAGCAAATCGCAAACTGCCGATTGGCACCCCCTTCGAAACAAGAACGCGATTTAGCAACGATCGCAGATAGTTGCGTCGGCCATCGATCGGCAATGGACATAAAGGATTCTTTATGTCTTTAGTGCCGCCGCGCCGACCCCTGGCCTGGAGCCATTGGTCGGATTGCCGCCAATCACAAGCCCCGATCCGCCCGCTGCACGAGGATCGCCACGGAGCGCCAAAGGACCGTCATGAGCACGTCGACCAAACAGAAAGCTTCGCAAACCGACTATGTCGTCAAGGACATCGGCCTCGCCGAGTGGGGCCGCAAGGAGCTCGCCATCGCCGAGACCGAAATGCCCGGCCTGATGGCAACCCGCGACGAATACGGGCCGCAGCAGCCGTTGCGTGGCGCGCGCATCGCCGGCTCGCTGCACATGACCATCCAGACCGCCGTGCTGATCGAAACGCTGACCGCGCTGGGCGCCGATGTGCGCTGGGCGTCGTGCAACATTTATTCGACGCAGGACCACGCCGCCGCGGCGGTTGCCGCCGCCGGCGTGCCGGTGTTCGCGGTCAAGGGTGAGTCGCTCACCGATTACTGGGAATATACCCATCGCATCTTCGAATGGTCGGACGGCGGTGCGCCGAACATGATCCTGGATGATGGCGGCGACGCCACACTCCTGATGCATCTCGGCATACAGGCGGAAACGACGCCCAACGTGCTGCATCATCCAGGCAACGAGGAAGAGGAAGTGCTGTTCGCCGCCATCAAAAAGCGGCTGGTGCACCAGCCGGGCTGGTACAGCAAGACGGCGAAGCAAATACGCGGCGTCACCGAGGAAACCACGACCGGCGTGCATCGGCTCTATCAGATGGAGAAAGAGGGCCGGCTGTTGTTCCCCGCCATCAACGTCAATGACAGCGTCACCAAATCGAAGTTCGATAATCTCTATGGCTGCCGCGAGTCACTGGTTGACGGCATCCGCCGCGGCACCGACGTGATGATGGCCGGCAAGGTCGCGATGGTCGCGGGCTTCGGTGACGTCGGCAAAGGCTCTGCGGCGTCGCTGCGCCAGGCCGGCTGCCGCGTACTGGTCTCCGAAATCGATCCGATCTGTGCGCTGCAGGCGGCGATGGAAGGCTACGAAGTCGTGACCATGGAGGAGGCCGCGCCGCGCGCCGACATCTTCTGCACCGCCACGGGCAATGTCGACGTCATCACCATCGAGCATATGCGGGCGATGAAGCACCGCGCCATCGTCTGCAATATCGGTCATTTCGATTCCGAAATTCAGGTCGCGGCGCTCAAGAACTTCAAGTGGGAAAACATCAAGCCGCAGGTCGACGAGATCGAGTTCCCCGACAAGAAGCGCATCATCCTCTTGTCCGAAGGACGGCTGGTCAATCTCGGCAATGCCATGGGACATCCGAGCTTCGTGATGTCGTCGTCGTTCACCAACCAGACGCTGGCGCAGATCGAGCTGTGGGCCAATCCCGCCAAATACCAGAAGAAAGTCTACACGCTGCCGAAGCAGCTCGACGAGAAGGTCGCGCGGCTGCACCTCGACAAGATCGGCGTTCACCTCACCAAGCTTTCCGACAAGCAGTCGACCTATATCGGCATTCCGGTCAGCGGCCCGTTCAAGACCGATCATTACCGATATTGAGATCAGTCCGTAGTGCGCGCCGGCTTGTCAGCCGGCGGCACCACCGTGATCTGATAGCTGATCGCGGGGCTGGAAACGCCAAGGAAGCTGCGCGTCAGCGTAGCGGTGATCGTGCGTGCGCCGGCATCGGCGAAGGCGTCAGCGGTCTTCTGACACGGCGCGTCGTCGCTGGTGCACACAATCAATAGGCCGTGGGTGGCGATCGCCGCGCGGCCCTCGGCCGACAGCGGGCCGGCGATCAGGCGTTGGGCGTTGGGCAAGTAGAACGGCAAGCCCGGCACGATCGCTTCGGAACCCCACATCAGCTCAATCGGTCGGCCGGCTAGCAACTCCGCCCGTTCGGCAACTTGCCGGAAATGCGGGCGATTGACGTCGGGACCGTTGGCCAACCGAACACATGCAATAACCGGCGAAGCCAGGACGATCGCGAACGTTACAACGAGTGCGGCGAGGCCGCCGCGAGCCACCGCGCGGTCGTCGACGAGCAGATGGCGCGAGCCGTAGAGGACGATCGGGAGCACGGCCCAGTTCGGGAAGGTCCAATCCGGCGTGAGCCGATAGGGTATTGCCAGGTTGACCAACGCCGGCAGGATCAGCGGCACTATCAGCAACACCCATGCCTGCCGGCGGCCCTCATCGGCTGGCCAGACGATATCGGCCAACGCGGCCCGGTTCGGGCGCAGCGCGGCCAGAAAGATCAGCGGCACGGTGATGTAAGCCAAGGCACCGATAATGTAGTAGGCGGATTTTTGCAGCGTCTCGCTGAAGGGAATGTAATTGACGACGCTCTCTGCGAACGCGACGCTCGAGCGGTCATGGAGCAGCCACCAAACGTGCGGGGCGAGGACAATTGCCGCTCCGGCCGCCATCAGGTAGGGCGCCGGCGAACGCCAGAAGCGCCGTGTCCCGGGCCCGACCAACGCGGCCACAGCCATGCCGGCGAACAGAAAGACCGCCCAGTATTTGCCGAGCATGGTCAGGCTCGCGAACGCGCCGGCGAGCAACGCATCGGCGCTGCCTAATCCGCGGCGGGCGCGCAAATAGAACAGCAGCGTCGCCGCCCAGAACGGCATCATGACCGTATTGGCATTGAGCACTTCCGCTTTGACCTGGTAGAGCGGGATCAAAGCGAGAGCGAACAGGCCCAACAAAGCGCGATTCTTGTCGAGGTGGTCGCGCAGCAACCGCCAAGTAACGGCGAGCGCCACGGCGCAATTGGTCACGTTCAGCAGGTCGACTGCCCATTGCTGGTGCGGAAACACGGCAAACCACAAAGCAAACAGCCACCCCGTCATCGGCGGATGCTTGTAGCCGAACGCGAAATGCTGCGCCCAGATCAGCGCTTCGTCGTTGTCGATGTGCACGTCGAGCGGCGCCGTCGATATCGTCCAAAACACCATCCAGACGACGACGAACGCCACGAGCGCGGAGAGCACGATCATGCCCTCGGTATGTTCGGCCATGTAGCGCTGGCCGATCTGAATAAGACGGTCGGAAAACGAGACCAGCCCTTGTTGTATCCGGCTGGTGGCGCCGCGCCCTGCTATCGACATCGTTGTTCTTGCAAACCTTAGTCGGCGAATTCGACAGGGAACTTGGGGCCTTTTCCAAAGCCGGATAAAGCTAGTAGCGTGGGTGTCCGGATAGGGCAATAAGTGCAGCAGCAGAGAAGGCGGACCGCGTTGCCACAATCGACCATGGACATTCCGGCGGCCAGTCCGTCCGCGCTGCCGGCGCGCGCGGATATGATCGCGGTCGTGCGCCCGGCGCCCGAACTGACCATCGTCGTGCCGACATTCAACGAACGCGCCAATATTCCCCTGTTGGTCGAGCGGCTGTCGCATCTGCTGACATCGTGCGACTGGGAAGTGATTTTCGTCGACGACAATTCGCCGGACGGCACCGCCACGTCAGCGCGCACGATTGGCGAACAGAACAGCCGCGTACGCTGCATTCGCCGCATCGGCCGGCGCGGCCTCGCCGGAGCCTGCCTCGAAGGCATGCTGGCGAGCCAGGCCCGCTACGTCGCGGTGATGGATGCCGACCTGCAGCACGACGAGGGATTGCTCGTTCCCATGCTGGAAGCGCTCCGCGCCGGCCGTGCTGACGTCGCGGTGGCGAGCCGCTACCTTTATGGCGGCTCCGCCGCCGGCCTGTCGAAGCAACGCTCCCGGGTCAGCCGCGGATCGAACGCCATCGTCCGTCTCCTGCTCGGCATCGAGCTCACCGATCCGATGAGCGGACATTTCATGATCCGGCGCGAAGCGTTTGAGGGGATCGCGCCGGCGCTGTCGTCGCAGGGTTTCAAGATCCTGCTCGACATTCTGGCAACAGCCCGCGGCAGCTTGCGCACCATCGAGCTACCGTCGACCTTCCGCGAGCGCCAGCACGGCGAGAGCAAGCTCGATTCCAAGATCGCGCTCGATTTCGCCGCTTTGGTGACCGCCAAGCTTACCCACGACGCCGTATCGGCGCGCTTTCTGCTGTTTTGCCTGGTCGGGTTCACCGGTTTGGGCATTCACTTGAGCATATTGAGCGCGCTGTTGACGTTGAGCGACCTGTCGTTCGGCGTGGCGCAGGCTTTCGCCACCGTCGGCGCCATCGCCTGGAATTTCGTGCTCAACAATCTCTTCACCTACCGCGACCAGCGCCTCACCGGCTGGCACTTTCTTACCGGGCTGATCCGCTTCCAGGTGATTTGCGCCATCGGCGCCATCTCCAATGTCGGCATCGCCACCTGGATCTACGACTATCACGAGGTGTGGTGGATCGCCGGTCTCGGCGGCGCGCTGATCGGCACGGTCTGGAATTTCGTGGTCAGCGCCGCCCTGGTGTGGCGGCAGCGGTAGCCCTGTCTGACTTTTATGCCTCTCTCCCGAGCGCTTCGCGCGCGGCCTCTCCCCGAGCGGGAGAGGTTAGAACACCGCGCGCAGCCGGATGACCTCGCCCCTCCCTGGAGAGGTCGGCCGCGATAGCGGCCGGGAGAAGGGATGAACGTTCACGGATTGAATGACGACCTACGCTTGCCGCTCCGCTGCACCGATGTTATCTGCGCCGCATGAGCGCGGTCCCTATCGCCAACATTCGCAACTTCGCGATCATTGCCCATATCGACCACGGCAAGTCGACGCTCGCCGACCGGCTGATCCAGCTGACCGGTGGCCTCGAGGCGCGCGAAATGGTCGAGCAGGTGCTCGATTCCATGGACATTGAGCGCGAGCGCGGCATCACCATCAAGGCGCAGACGGTGCGCCTGAATTAACGCGCCCGCGACGGGAAGGACTATGTCCTCAACCTGATCGACACGCCCGGCCATGTCGACTTCGCCTACGAGGTCAACCGCAGCCTCGCCGCCTGCGAGGGCTCGCTGCTGGTGGTCGATGCCAGTCAGGGGGTGGAGGCGCAGACGCTTGCCAATGTCTACCAGGCGCTCGACAACGACCACGAGATCGTGCCGGTGCTCAACAAGGTTGATCTGCCGGCGGCCGAGCCCGACAAGGTGAAGCAGCAGATCGAGGATGTGATCGGGCTCGACGCCTCCGACGCGATTCTGATTTCGGCAAAAACCGGGCTCAACGTGCCGGAGGTGCTGGAAGCGATCGTCACGCGCCTGCCGCCGCCCAAGGGCGATGCCGCGGCGCCGCTCAAGGCGCTGTTGGTCGACAGCTGGTACGACGCCTATCTCGGCGTCGTCGTGCTATTCCGTGTGGTCGATGGCGTGCTGAAGAAGGGCCAGCGCATCCGCATGATGGGTACCGGCGCCGCCTACGAAGTCGATCGCGTCGGCGTGTTCACGCCCAAGCGCGTCGAGCTCGGCGAATTGGGGCCGGGCGAGATCGGCTTCCTCACCGCCTCGATCAAGGAGGTCGCCGACACCCGCGTCGGCGACACCATCACCGACGACAAGAAGCCGGTCGCGGCGCCGCTGCCCGGCTTTCGGCCGGCGATCCCCGTCGTATTCTGCGGATTGTTCCCGGTCGACGCCGCCGACTTCGAAAATCTGCGCGCGGCGATGGGCCGGCTTCGCCTCAACGATGCAAGCTTTAGCTACGAGATGGAAACGTCCGCCGCGCTCGGCTTCGGCTTCCGCTGCGGCTTCCTCGGTCTCCTGCACCTCGAAATCATCCAGGAACGGCTGGAGCGCGAATTCAATCTCAATCTGATCGCGACCGCGCCGTCGGTGATCTACAAAATCAAATTGCGCAACGGCCAACAACTTGAGATTCACAATCCCGTCGATATGCCTGATCCGAACCACATCGAGGAAATGCAAGAGCCTTGGATCGAGGCGACCATTTTGACGCCCGATGAATATCTCGGTTCCGTGCTTAAGCTCTGCCAGGACCGCCGCGGTGAGCAAAAAGAACTGACGTATGTCGGCAATCGCGCCATGGTGAAGTACAACCTGCCGCTCAACGAGGTGGTGTTCGATTTCTATGACCGCCTGAAATCGGTGTCGAAGGGCTACGCCTCGTTCGACTATCACCTCACCGATTACAAGCCGTCCGAGCTGGTCAAGCTGCAGATGCTGGTCAATGGCGAGCCGGTCGACGCGTTGGCGATGCTGGTGCATCGCACCCGTGCCGAGCAGCGCGGCCGCGCCATGGCCGAGAAGCTCAAAGAGCTGATTCCGCCGCATATGTTCCAGGTGCCGATCCAGGCGGCGATCGGCGGCAAGATCATCGCCCGCGAGACCGTGCGCGCCTTCCGCAAGGACGTGACGGCAAAATGCTACGGCGGCGACGTGACCCGCAAACGCAAGCTGCTGGACAAGCAGAAGGAAGGCAAGAAGCGCATGCGCCAGTTCGGCAAAGTCGATATCCCGCAGGAAGCCTTTATTGCCGCGCTGAAAGTGGATGTGTGATCGAAGCGATGATTACTCCGTCGGATGAGCGGAAACCGGCGCGGCCGAATCTTTCCGACCTTCCTTCGACTCCGGCGCGGCGCTCCCGCCATCCGTCGTCACGATGCCACGCAGCAAGCGGCCGAGCAGGTCGGCGCCGGTGATGATCCGCCGCTGCGTGCCCCAGACCAGGATCAGGTCGTTGTCGACGACATCGTCGTCCGGCCGCTCCGGCGAAACTTGCAGCTTGCCGATGACATCGCCGAGCTTGGTCTTCATGTCGCGAACGATGACCGGCCGATGCCAATACGTGTTTGGATTGACTTCCAGCTGATCGAACAACGCATCCCGCAGGAACTGATGGGAGTCGAGAACGAAAGCCGGCTCGCCGCCGAGATCGGTAACGATCACCCATTTCTTGCCGGAGGCGTCGACCTGCCGAAGAAACGGGTCGTCGGGAGAGCGCTCGAATTTCGGTAGAATGCACCGGCGGTTCTCGAGCGGCAGGCTGATGATGCTTTGCGCGTGCACGAGCTCGCCTTCTTCGGTGACCGGCACGTCATCGAGGTCGAGAAAGTTTCGGGCGCCGGTCGCTTCGAGCTTTCCGATGTCGCCGCCGGCGGCAGCTGCGCTGCGGTCGATCAACAAGCGGATATCGCGTTCCCGGAAATAGACGATGCCTTCCTTGCCCAGCCACCAATCGAGCAGCCACGCCCTTGGCTTAGCGAGCGGAAACAGCACCACGCGGTAAAAGTTCAAGAACGGCAGAAATCGCGCGGTCATCCGCAGCGCGTTGCGCGAAAAATAAGCTTGCGGTGCGATCTCGCCGAGCAGCGTGATGACGACGGCCGAGAAGAAGAAAGCGCCGAGCCCGGTCAGGACCGAATCGGAAAGCAACGTCAGAAACACGTTGGTCCCGATATTACCCCAAACCACGGTGGACAGCACTTGATTGGAATTCTTGCGCAATTCGAGGACGCCGGCCGCGTCGGCGTTGCCGCCATCAGCCTCAAGCTGCAAGCGCAATTGGCTGAGGCTGAAGACGGCAAGGTTGAGGCCGGCAAACAACGCCGACTGCACGACACAGACGATGATGCCAAGCCAGATCCACACGGGGGGAATGGACGACATGGTGCTTTCTCAAATCGAATTTGGACCGCGCGGCGTTGCTCCATGCGAGCGATGGAACTTCCCGCACCGTTGAGGGTATGTCGGAAACATGACGGTTAGATTGAAAGGGCGCGCGCAGCGCCGAAACCACGTGTCGCTGCGGTAAAACAGCCGTGGACTGCTACTGCACCACGATCGTGGTGTTGTGCATGCCTTCCCGCTGCACCAAGCCAAACAACGTGGCCGCATCATTGGGATGCAGGCGGATGCAGCCGTGCGAAGCAGGTCCCCCCAGCCGCGCAATGTCGTAGCTGCCATGAATGGCGAAGCCGCCATAAAAGAAAATCGCATGCGGCATCGGCGCGTTGTAATAAACCGTGGAGAACCAGCGCGACGCCATCCGTTGCGGGTGGAAGGTGCCGGCGGGCGTGCCATAACCCGGCCGGCCGGTCGATACCCGCCATGAGTAAAGGTACGCGCCGTCGGCGCTGATCTCCATAGTCTGGCTGGCGCGGTCGACGCGGACCAGGAGCCCGGCCTCGGCGGACGAGGACACCGACACCAGCACCAAAACGGCAACGGCCATCAAAGCCGCGAGCATCAAACGACGCATGGCCTGCCCCAGCCGAACTCTACGCGGCGAGATTATTCGGTCAGCCACGGACATTGTAAAGCCGTCATGACGTCGAGCGTTAATCGCGGAGGCTCAGCCCTGTCGTAAAATCGACGATCTCGGAGATCATTTAACAACCATGCCTCGGTTCGATCTGTTCAGTATCGGTCACTCCAATATTGCGGAGCAGCAGTTCCTTGCACTGCTGCGGGATGCAGGGGTGAGCTTCATTGCCGATGTGCGCAGCGCGCCCCATTCGCGATTCTGTCCGTGGTTCTCGCAAAAGCAGCTCTCGGTGTCGCTGGCAGCTTCGGGCATTGGCTATGCCGCGATGGGCGACGCGCTGGGCGGCCGGCCGCGCGACGAAGGCCTCTATCGCGATGGCGTCGCCGACTATGAAGCGATGGCGGCGCGGCCCGAATACGCTGCCGGCCTCGGCCGCCTGCTCGACGCCGTGACGCGGTCACGGCTCTGCATCCTGTGCGCCGAGCGCGAGCCGCTCGACTGTCATCGCTGTCTGCTGGTGGCGCGAAGCCTCGCCGAGCGCGGATTGACCCTCGGCCACATCCTCCATGACGGCTCGATCGAGCCGCACGCCGAAACCGAGCAACGGCTATTGGCGCTCACCGGCTACGGCGATGACCGCGACCTGTTCGCATCTGGACAGCGTGAGCGACTCGCGGCAGCGTATCGCCGCCGCAGCCACGCTGTCGCGTTTCGGCGAAAAGCCACCACGCACACCGCGGCGGAGCCTCAATGATGCGCGTCACACCGCAATTGATTTTTGCCCTATTGATCGCCGGCGTCGGCCAGGCGTTGGCGCAGGATCCCGGCACCGTCGAGGACAAGGTCTTGCCGCCGTTGGAACATCCCGATGCGCCGTCGACGCCGGCCAAGGAACTGTTCGGGCGCAAGACCAAGCCGGATGTGGACCCCGCGCGCTCGATCGGCTTTTACGCGCATGGCTGCCTCGCGGGTGCCGTGGCATTGCCGGTCGACGGCGCAACCTGGCAGGTCATGCGGCTGTCGCGCAATCGCAATTGGGGTCATCCGAAGCTGGTCGAATTCCTCGAGCGCCTGGCGCAGAACGCCAAGAAGGTCGGCTGGAACGGCCTTCTGGTCGGCGACATGTCACAGCCGCGCGGCGGACCGATGCTGACCGGCCACAGCAGTCATCAGGTCGGGCTCGATGCCGACATCTGGCTGACGCCGATGCCTGACCGGACGCTGTCGCGCGAGGAGCGCGAATTGATGTCCGCCACCATGGTGGTCAGGGACGATCGGCTCGATGTCGATCCAAAAGTCTGGACCCACGCCCATACCGAACTGATCCGCGCCGCGGCAGAGGATCCGGCGGTGGAGCGCATTTTCGTCAATGCCGCGATCAAGAAGGCGCTGTGCAGGGAGGCCGGATCGGATCGTGCCTGGCTCGCCAAGGTCCGGCCGTGGCACGGGCACGACTATCATTTCCACGTCCGCATGTATTGTCCGCCCGACAGTTCGCAGTGCGAGCCGCAGCCGCCGCCAGAACCCGGCGAGGGCTGCGGACACGAGCTTGATTATTGGTTCTCCCACGCCGTCTTGCACCCGCCGCCAAGCGAACCGGCGAAGCCCGGGCCGGGACTGACCATGGCGGCCTTGCCGCGTGCCTGCCGCCAGGTGCTGATGGCGCCGTAGAGCATGATCCCGAAAAAGCCTGCCCTCGGACTTGATCCGAGGGTGGAAGCCGGTTTTCGGAAAAGATCATGCTCTGCTGAAGATCTAGCGCAGCGCCGTCAAAACACCGACAGACCGAACATGGCGTGCTGCGCGACGGCGACAATGAGCGTCAGCACGCACGCGCAGGCGACGATCGCTGCGGTGTACGGCAAAACCTTCGGCCCGGGAGTTTGCATCAGGCGCGGCAAGCCGGTCCACAAAAGATAGCCGCCGTAGAAGCCGGTGAACACCAGGAAGCGCAAGCCCGGCACCAGCAGGAATATCCCGGCCAGCCAGAGCGGCGTGTACGAATAGACCGCGAGCTTGAAAGCGTTGTTGAACCCGCGGCGGCTTGCGAAAGCCGGCGCGAGCCGGTCGATGACGAGTGCCACCACCAGCACCGCGGCGCAGGTCATCACATAGCTGAAGGCGGTGCCAAACAGCCCATCGACAAACGGCGCCCGCTGGGTTGCTCCTCCGGGCACGACGACGCCGACGACGCAGGCGCCGATGAAGCTCGACAGCGCCGGAATGAGCACGAGCAACGCCACGTAGCTCGTCAGCAGATGCGGCACATCGTTCGGCTCATCCTCGATCTTCGGCCATTCGGCCGACGGATCGGCGAGCATCGCGTGCGCGCGCAGGGCAGTGTTCACGACGCAAGCCCCTTGGCGTCGGCGCGGATCATGGCGGCGCCCTTCTCGGCAATCATCATGGTCGGCGCATTGGTGTTGCCGGATGTGATGGTCGGCATGACCGAGGCATCGACCACCCGCAACCGCTCGACGCCGGCGACCCGCAGCCGCTCGTCGACCACCGTCAATGGATCGCTGGCGAGCCCCATCTTCGCGGTGCCGACCGGATGAAAGATCGTGGTGCCGATATCGCCCGCGGCGTTGACCAACGCCGACTCGTCGTCGCTTACGCCATTTCCCGGCAGATACTCAGCCGGGTGAAACGGCGCCAGCGCCGGCTGCGCCACGATATGCCGGGTCAGGCGGATCGCCTTGACGGCGATGCCACGGTCCTGGTCGGTGGACAGGTAATTCGGCTGGATGGCCGGCGCCGCGGCTGGATCGTGCGAGCGGAGGCGAACATGGCCGCGGCTGGTCGGTCGCACGTTGGCGACGCTCGCGGTGAAGGCCGGGAATTTGTGCAGCGGCTCGCCGAAGCGATCGAGCGATAGCGGCTGGATATGATATTGCAGATTGGCGCGCTCCTGATCGGCGTCGGAGCGAGTGAAAGCGCCAAGCTGCGACGGCGCCATGGTCAGCGGCCCGCGGCGGAACAAAGCGTATTCGGCTAGCATGCGGGCAAGGCCGAGCGGCGCGTGATAGCGTTCGTTCAAGGTCGCGATGCCATCGACTTTGTAGATCAGCCGAAGCTGCAGATGATCCTGCAAATTGCCGCCCACTCCGGCACGATCGGCAACGACCGCGATGCCATGCTGCGCAAGATGTTGCGCCGGACCGACGCCGGAGAGGAGCAGAAGCTGCGGCGAACCGATCGCACCGGCAGCGAGGATGACTTCGCCGCGGCAGCGGGCGGTGCGCGTTTCGCCGCCCTGCCGCCAGCGCACGCCGGTGGCGCGGCGGTCCTCGAACACGATGCCTTCGACCAGACAATTCGTTTCCAGCCGCAGGTTGGCGCGCTGCAGGACCGGCTTGAGAAAAGCCGTCGCCGCCGACCAGCGGCGGCCGCGTTTCTGATTGACGTGGAAGGCGCAACAGCCCTCGTTGTCCCCGGTGTTGAAATCAGCCACGGACTTGATGCCGGCCTCCTCGGCAGCCGCGCGAAACGCATCGAGCAAGTCCCAATGCACGCGCGGCGCCTCGATCCGCAATTCGCCGCCGACGCTGTGCAAGTCGCTGTCGCCGAGAAAATGATTTTCGTGCTGCTTGAAAAACGGCAGCACGTCGTCCCAACCCCAACCGTTGAGCCCGAGCTGGCGCCAGTGATCGTAGTCGGCGGCCTGCCCGCGCATATAGATCATGGCGTTGATCGCCGACGAGCCGCCGACCGCCTTGCCGCGCGGGTAGCTCAGGCTGCGGCCGTTGAGCCCCTGCTCCGGCTCGGTCTTGAAGCGCCAGTCCGAACGCGGATTGCCGATGGCGAACAGATAACCGACCGGAATGTGAAACCAGATCCAGTTGTCGCGCCCGCCGGCTTCAAGTATCAGCACGCGCTTGTCGCTGTCGGCAGAGAGCCGATTGGCCAGCAGGCAGCCGGCCGAGCCCGCCCCGACAATGATGTAGTCGTAGTCGCCTTCGATCGGCTGCGTCCCGGCCATGCTTCGCTCCGCAAAAATCGGTTCGAATGATAGCCAGTCTGAGCGGCTTTGCCACGGCATCACGCGGCTGCTAACCTCAAGCTTGAGACATACGGCGCGCCGGGCGCGCGCCGTACAAGCCTGGAACGATGGTTCCCGAAGGCTTTCGTGTTGGTCAGGTTCGCGCGGCACTGCGTGCGAACGGCTGAACAAACGTGCGCATCGGAGAACCTTCGTGATCGAAAGAAGATTGATCCTGGCCGTCGTTGCTGCGGCCGTCGTGATTACCGGGGCGCCGGCTGTCGGCGTGGCGCAGGACAAAACCATCACCGTTTTCGCCGCTGCCTCGATGAAAAACGCGCTCGATGACGTCAACACCAGCTTCACCAAGCAGAGCGGCATCAAGGTCGTGGCCAGCTACGCGGCAAGCTCGGCGTTGATGAAGCAGATCGAGCAAGGTGCTCCCGCCGACGTGTTTCTGTCCGCCGACGTCGATTGGATGGACTACGGAGCCAAGCACAACCTCATCAAGAACGGCACGCGGCACGACCTTCTCGGCAACCGGCTGGTGCTGATCGCGCCGAAAGATTCCAAAATCGACCATGTGGACATCGTACCGGGCTTCGATCTCGCCGGGCTCGTCGGTAGCGGGCGCATTGCCACAGGCGACGTGCGCGCGGTCCCGGTCGGGCTCTATGCCAAGGCGGCGCTGGAAAAGCTCGGCGTCTGGCCGAGCGTAGAGTCGAAGATGGCCATGGCCGAGAATGTGCGCGCCGCCTTGGTGCTGGTGGCCCGCGGCGAAGCGCCGCTCGGCATCGTCTATGAGACCGATGCCAAGATCGATCCCGGCGTGAAAATCGTCGGCGTTTTTCCAGAGGATTCGCACCCGCCGATCGTCTATCCGGTAGCCTTGACCAAGGACGCCAAGCCCGATGCCGCGCAATATCTTGCATTCCTGCGCACACCGGAAGCAAAGGCGATCTTCGAACGCTACGGCTTCCGCCCGCTGGCGCCATAACACTCGAAAGACGCGGTCTTGCTCAACCTTACGCCTGACGAGTGGACCGCAATCGCACTGTCGCTGCGCATCTCGATCGTCGCCACGGCGTTCGCACTGCCGTTCGGCATTGCGCTCGGCTGGCTGTTGGCGCGCAAGGACTTCTGGGGCAAGACCCTGCTCGACGGGATCTTATATCTGCCGCTGGTATTGCCGCCGGTGGTCACTGGCTATCTTTTGCTGATTTCGTTCGGGCGCCGCGGGCCGATTGGCGCTTTTCTTGATCACTATTTCGGTATCGTCTTTTCGTTCCGCTGGACCGGCGCGGCGCTCGCTTGCGGGGTGATGGGTTTCCCGCTCATGGTGCGCCCGATCCGGCTGGCGCTCGAAGCCATCGACCGCCGGCTCGAGGACGCCGCGGCGACGCTCGGCGCCGACCGAATTTGGGTGTTTCTCACCATCACCCTGCCGCTGGCGCTGCCCGGGATCATCGCCGGCGCGGTATTGTGTTTCGCCAGGGCGCTCGGCGAATTCGGCGCCACCATCACCTTTGTCTCCAATATCCCCGGCGAGACGCAAACCATCTCCGCCGCGATCTATACGTTGTTGCAGGTTCCCGGCGGCGAGGCGTTGGCGGCGCGCCTGGTCGTGGTCGCGATCGTGCTCTCGCTTGCAGCGCTGATCATCTCAGAATGGTTCGCGCGGCGCGCCGGCATGCGCTTCCAGGGTGAATGATCGTGCTGGCGGTCGACGTCGAAAAGAAGCTCGGCACGTTCAAGCTGGCCGTGCGCTTCGAGGCCGCGGGCGGCGCTACCGCCCTATTCGGGCCGTCGGGCGCCGGCAAGACCACTGTCGTGAACATGATCGCCGGTCTGCTGACGCCCGATCGCGGGGCGATCGCGCT
>Ga0210390_10001427_pt1 | contig 22969 bp, 15 predicted proteins | sample IncBWH11OmetaG_FD_161050 | JGI IMG/M metagenome (GOLD analysis project Ga0210390, IMG submission 161050) | Forest soil microbial communities from Barre Woods Harvard Forest LTER site, Petersham, Massachusetts, United States - Inc-BW-H-11-O ... | reverse complement strand
TACAACTCATCTGCTTGGCCCATCGGATTACGATCAATCGCACAGTTGCGAAACCTGGGTATCCGCCTTGTAGCCTCGCTCTTTCTTTGACACAACGTGAGCTTTTGTCCGCGGGATGCTTCTAGGTAAGTTAGGCACTGCTCGTCAGTCGCGATCGCGATTTAGAAACTTCTGTTAGTTTCATGGTTTTGATTGCTTGCCTGTGACTATCCGATAAATGCAATATCCCAACCCGGCTACCAACAAACCCAAAAATACGACTGGGTATCTCAAGAAGAACACGCACACCACTGCGACCGCCGCGAAAATCAATGCTCCGCGTCCAGAGCGCGTCCGGCTTTTTCCACCTATTCACAATGCACACTTACGGTCGACATGCGCCTGTGTCAAGTGCATAGTCGTCAAATTAGTGATAAAGCGTCGCTTTGGAACAGAGCTTGGGGAAAAACCAGGTCTCGAAAAGCGCGAGACCTGGGGCACCCGTCGTTCAGAGGCTAGCGGGCTGCGTTTGGTTTGGAATTCCGCGGGAATTTCAGGGTTACTATGTCGTTCTGCCCGGCATCAAAATCGAAACCCGTTCCGGTCACGATCAGGTTTCCGAAGGGATCGACGACTGAACCGGTCGTCGAAAATTCAGAAAACTGGTTTGAAGCCTGGAAGGTCCAAAGGACAATCCCGGCCGGGTTCAGTTTGGTTACCGTGTAGGCGCCGCCGGACACGAACGCATTCCCCTTGGTATCGCTCACGATCTCTCCGGACGCCGGAATCTGTGTGACCCAGATTTGTTTGCCGGATGGATCGAGCTTCGAAGCGGTGGAAACGGGATCGCCGTGGAGAAGCGTGAAGCCCGATAGCAGGATCTTACCCGCCGGGTCGACAGTTACGGACACTCCGCCATTTCCAGCCCCGGCCAATGCAAGGATGAGTTTGCCGTTGGTGTCGTATTTCACGGTATAAGGGAACGAGTCTCCGGTGATTAGATTGAGTGCGACGCCGGTAGCGTAGATGCCGTCGTTATGATCCACAAATCCGGCTCGCGGAACTTTGTTGAAGTCGGGTGATTGGGTGAAGTTCCGCGCCCAGAGAAGACTGCCTTGAGGATTGATTTTCAGGATGGTCGTGTCTAGGCCCGGTCCAGCGTTTGTAGTATCGCCGAATACGATGAGGTTTCCTTTGCTATCGAGCTGGACATCGGTTACCCCGGAGCCGGGAGCGGTGCCCTGGTGCAGCTTCTGCCAGAGAAGTTTCCCGTCCGCCGTGAACTTGGCGACCATCATAGATCCACCCTGCATACCACCGGCGTAGACATTGCCGGATTGGTCAAGGGCCAATGCGTTTACCTGGTCGATCGTGAAAGCGCTACCAAGAAGGTGCGTCCAGCGCGTTTTCCCCGATGGGTCGAAACTCATGACTAACGCCCCAAACAACGTGTAGCCTCCGGCATAGATATTGCCGTTTGCGTCCACCTTGACGTCGTTCGCGAAACCGGCGGACAGGGACTTGGGTTGGAAATGGAAGGCTCCTAACAACTTTCCCTGAGCGCTGTATTTGATAACGGCGAACCCGTTCAGATGGTGAGTGTCGTCGAGCCCCGCGGCAATGTAAAAGTTGCCCGCAGCATCCGTGGTCATACGAGCAGAACGGTCATCGAAGGGCTTCGCGAAGCGGAATTTCTGTGGAGTTATCGCGAACGCGGTCGGATTTGTGGATTCCAGGGGTTGAGCTGTGCCAGGAATTGGCAAGAAAAGCACCAATGCTGCGGCAAAAGACATCAGGGCGGTAACTGCACGAGACTTTTGAGAAGTCATGTTTATTTTTTCCCTTAGCATTTATTGAGATTGTCCGCGCTAGACGGAGGCTCGCTGCGTGACGATGTCAGAGTATGAGAATGAAGAATGCAAGATGTCACCTTTCTGTCGCATTCAGGTCTATTCGTGGTGACACGGAGCGGCTCTCTGGATCTGTCGCGGTGGGTGAATACGCAGGCCGGTTGCAGTCGCGGGCGCTATGCTTTCTTGCAGAACTCGCTGTGGTGCCGGCTATAGAGCGCGTAAACGGTCAAACCGATAGCCAGCCAGGCAAAGAATCGCAGCCAAGTCAGAATGGGCAGACCCGACATGAGCAGAATGCAAAAGAACACGCTGAGCACCGGCGCTGCAATGCCGCCCGGGGCGCGGAATCCGCGATGGCGGCCGGGATCGCGATAGCGCAGGATGATGACGCCAATCGAGACCAGTACGAAAGCGAAGAGCGTTCCGATGTTCGACAAATCAGAAAGCGTGCCAATATCCAGAAAGCCTGCGGGAATGCCAACCAGAAAACCGGCGATCCACGTGGCCGTCGCTGGGGTGCGAAAACGCGGGTGGACGCGCCCGAACAGCCGGGGCAACAGGCCGTCGCGCGACATAGAAAACCACACTCGCGCTTGTCCAAGCTGGAAGACCAGCAGCGACGAAATCATGCCCATCATCGCGCCGAAGAGGACGCCGAGATGAATCCAGTTCAAGGTGTGCGAGCCAGTTTGAACCGTCAACAGCTTCATGGCGTTGACCACCGGCGCGGCATCGTCACGAACGGACGCCCAGGGCACGATCCCGGTAAGCACAACTGCGACCCCGATATAGAGGACGGTGCAGACGACGAGCGTGGCAATGATACCAATCGGCAGGTCACGTTGCGGGTTGCGAGCCTCTTCGGCAGCGGTTGAGACCGAATCAAATCCGATATAGGTGAAAAAAATTATCGATCCGCCGGTCAGGATGCCAGACCATCCCATGGGAGCGAAGGGATGCCAGTTGCCGGGATGCACATACTGTGCGCCGACGATAACGAACGCGAGGATGGCCGCAATCTTCAGCAGAACCATAACATTGTTGGCTTCCGCCGACTCGCGAATGCCGCGCACCAGGATCACGGTCAAAATCATGACCACGAGAAATGCCGGAAAGTTGAAACCGAAGTGGAGCCCCGGAGTGTAAAGCACGTCGCCCTTCAGATCGGTGAGACCGCCAGGCAGGTAGGCCGGCGAAATCCAGCGCAGGGCGGGGTGAAATCCGAACCAGTCAAACATGCCGACCAGGTGGGCTGAGAAACCTACGCTGACCGCCATGTTGCTCACGGCGTATTCCAGAATCAGGTCCCAGCCAATAATCCATGCGATCAGTTCGCCCATGGTCGCGTAGGTGTAGGTGTAGGCGCTGCCGGCGATTGGAATCATCGAGGCTAGTTCGGCGTAACAGAGGCCGGTAAAGGCGCAGACGATGGCCACCAGAACCAACGAAAGAGCCAGCGCTGGACCGGCACCGGGCCGACCGAGCGTGGCATGGTGGGTGATCAGAAAATCGAGCAGGGGAGCATTGAGAATGGAAGAAGTGTCGAACTTCTGCCCTCCAATGGCGGTGCCGATGACGGTGAAAATACCCGAGCCGATAACCGCGCCAATTCCAAGAGCGGTGAGCGAGACCGGCCCCAGCGTTTTCTTCAGTTTTCGGTCAGGCTCCTCCGAGTCGGAGATCAGCTTGTCGATGGACTTGCAACAGAAAAGCTGATTCTCCGAGGTTCGAGGACTGCCCTCCGTGGTCTGGTTAGTCGTCGGGATTTGAGCCAAAGGGCGTTGTCTCCTGAAGAGCGGCACTTGGCATTTAGCAATTGGCATTTGGCCGCGAACGTTCCGGGCCAAGCGCCAATCGCTAAGTGCTGACTTTTAGCGCTTCGCTGCGCCGCGAACCATCTTCTTCACTTTGCGCTTTTTCGAACCGCGGGCGTATTCCCGCGGCTTCAGCGGCTTCTCCGCCTTCACTTTCTTGCGGGCTGTGCGCTTCGACTTCTTGCGTTCTTCCTTGGTCAGCTTCTTTGTATTTGCCATGAATGCATCCTGAGTGCGTGATTTGTAATTTGGTAATTGCGTAATTGAGTAATTTGAAACCAGACAATTACTCAATGATCCGATTACAAAATTGCGAAATCCTCCTAAGCGCGTTCCAACTGGGCATACTTCTCTACCAGCTTCTTCAAACCGAAGCGAGGGAATTGTACCGTAATCTTGGCTTCTTCACCCTCTCCTTCTCGATGGTACACCGTGCCTTCACCATATTTGGGATGGCGCACCTTTTGCCCCGGGCGGAAGCCCTTCTTGCCTTTGGGTTCCTCCACCAGCGTTTTCGGGACGCTGAATTTCTTTCCCCGCGAGGCGAAGAACTCGGCAATGTTGTCAATGGAATTGTAGCTGCGCCCGGAATACGTACTGGCTGGAGTTCGTGGCTGGTTGGGGGCGGTCCAGTTGGCATTGCTCTGATCCTCGTCTTCGTAGGCATAGTGCGACTGTTGCTCAGGCTCGTGTGGCACGGACACTCTTGTCCGTGAAGACTCTCTCTTCCGCCGAGAACCTCCAAGTTCTTCTACTAAACCTGCCGGGACTTCCTCGAGGAATCTTGACGGGACGCTGGCCTCGGGCAAATCTGTGCCGTAACGCCGGCGGTAGACGGCGCGGGTCAGAATTAAGGTATCCATCGCCCGGGTCATGCCGACATAGCACAACCGGCGTTCTTCTTCGATGTCGTCCGGCTGCAGGAATGTTCGGGAGTGTGGAAACAATCCTTCTTCCAGGCCACAGAGAAATACCAGGGAAAATTCCAGGCCCTTTGCCGCATGGAGGGTCATCAGCGTGATCTGCGCGCGCTCATCGTAAGCGTCGGCATCGCTTACAAGCGCGGCGTGATCGAGAAACTGATCCAGAGTTTCGCCCCGATCGCGCGAGTCCATGGCGGCATTCACCAGTTCGCGCAGGTTCTCAATCCGCGAGTAAGCCTCGGGCGTGTCTTCCTCTTCAAGTTGTTTGATGTAGCCAGTGCGATCGATCAGGAACTTCAGAATTTCCGCAGTATTCGCCGCTTCTCCGGGGGCGCGGAACCCAGGCTCAGCTTCTGCCTGTTGTGGTTGTGTGGAGCGGGCGCCCTCGCCCGCTTCGGGTGCGTCGAAAGTCTCAGCGGGGGGCGCCAGATCAGGAGTTCCAAAGTCGAAGGAGATGTTTTCACCATCGGTGAAATCGAAGGAAACATCTGCGTCTGGCTCCGGTATTTCATTCTGCGGGGCAGCTTCATCCGAAGCGGGCAAGGGCCCCGGCTCCAAACTTTCTTCCAACCGCTCCACAAAAGTCCCGGCCAACATAGCGCGACCATCTTCAATGAGCCTTTTGAAACTCTTAAGCGCTGCCAGCGCGCGCTGCGGTAGCAACTGGCGCTTGATGGTTTCGCTTAACGCGCCCCACAACGAAACTCCCGTCTCCAGTGCGACGCGTTCCAGAGTCTCAATCGTGGTTTTGCCGATCCCGCGCACCGGCGTGTTGATCACTCGCAGCAGGGAGATCGAGTCGTCTACGTTGTGGATGACTTTCAGATACGAAATCATGTCTTTGATTTCGGAGCGCTCGTAGAACGAAAATCCACCGACCACGTGATACTTCAACTGATAGCGGCGCATGGCCTCTTCAAACAGGCGCGACTGAGAGTTGGTGCGATAAAGCACGGCCGCCCGCGCATTCTCGCCCTGGTCCACGGCCTCCCGCAGGTACTTCGAAATGTAGTCGGCGGCGAACAGAGCTTCGTTCTCGCCGTCCGGCGCTTCGTAATAGCCAAGCTTGGTGCCGCCTTGCCGCGACGTCCACAGGTTTTTTCCCTTGCGCTTGAGATTATTCGCTACCACCGCCGACGCCGCTTGCAGGATGTTCTGGGTTGAACGATAGTTCTGTTCCAGGCGAATGATCTTGGCCTCGGGGAAATCCTTCTCAAATTCAAGAATGTTACGGATGTCCGCTCCGCGCCAGGAGTAGATCGACTGATCTTCGTCACCGACCGCGCAGACGTTGTGCCGGGCTCCGGCCAGCAGCCGCATCAGTTCGTACTGCGGACGGTTCGTGTCCTGATACTCGTCGACGAGAATGTACTGGAATCGCCGGTTATAGTATTCGCGCACAGAGGACGCGGCCTTCAACAGGCGCACGGTTTCGAGCAGCAGGTCGTCGAAATCCAGAGCGTTCGCCTTCGCCAATTCTTTTTTGTACTCGGCGTAAATCTGCGCCACGCGTTCGGTCTTGGGATCCGCCGATTGCAGATACACTTCTTGCGGATCTAGCATGTGATTCTTGGCCCACGAAATATGCGCTAGCACGGAGCGCGGCGTAGTCTGCTTGTCGTCAATTCCCAACCGTCGCATGACAGACTTCACCAACTGCTGCTGGTCGTTTTCGTCGTAAATCACAAAGGACTTGGTGTGGCCGATCGGCGGCGCGCCGGGAACGCTCGAAGGAATGCGAAGCGCTTCGATGTCCCGCCGCAACACCTGTACGCAGAACGAATGAAAAGTAGAGATAACCGGCTTCGCGATAGATAACCCTCCGACCAACTTGTCCACGCGCTCTACCATCTCGGAAGCCGCTTTGTTGGTGAACGTCATGGCCAGGATGGACTCCGGCATAACCCCCATGTTCTCGATCAAATATGCGATCCGGTACGTGATAACGCGAGTCTTCCCGCTCCCGGCGCCAGCCAGAATGAGCACCGGCCCGTCGATGGTTTCGACGGCCTCACGCTGCTGCGGGTTGAGTTGGTCGAGGAAAGACAAAGTCTGGGAAAGCTCCAAAATCAGCTTCTTAGATTTTACCGTGATTCGCCGCCACAGTTTCCCTTTTGAGACGCACGTGGGTTCGATTGTGACGTTTAACCGTTATAATTCGCGCAAAACGTGAGTAAATCTCTCCGGGCCCGTGGTGTAACGGGAACACAGTACCCTGCGACGGTAGCAGATGCGGGTTTGAATCCCGTCGAGTCCACGCTCAGTGTCCTGAGCGCGGGTTCTGTGGGAAGCAAACGCAGGGATAGCTTCCCTACAAAAGTAACTTGATTGAGAGCTGTCCCGGCCGATACTGAAAGGGTCGCAGGGTGCCGTAAGTACCCAGAGTATTCTTGGCCCCGAGAAATCGGGGCCATCGCATTTTCTAGCGATGAGCGCCAGCCGGGTTATTCCGCGCCGACTTGCACTCCTCGCACGGGCACCAGTCCCTCAGAAACTGCCACGAATAAATCCCCAGCTCGTGGTCATCGTTGAAATGAAACTTGATCGCGTATTTGCCCACGCCTTCCGCTGAAGTCGCTTTGACGGCGGGCTTGAACATGGGCAGCGTCCCCGGCGCCGGTTTTGGAGGTTCCCCTGGCTGCTGGTGCGTCTTGCCTCGCGATTCGTCGCACAGAGCGCAGGGACAGGCGTCCCGCAGAAACGGAAAGGAATAATGCGACCGGTGACCGTCTTTCCACTCAATATCGAGGCCTGTGCCGGTGCTCAAGTTCACTTTTACCGACTTCGGGTCCGCCACTGGCGCCATGACTTCAGTATCGCACAGGGGACTGGAGCGGTTGCATCCAGAGCTTGAAGACATTCTCCGAGCAGCAACCCGATTTACCCAAGAGGTATCGAAAGTAACTGAGTAGGCATGACCGAAACACTCGCGACGTGCTATCAATATAGAGACCCGGAAGCGCGTGGTAAGCCTCCGTTCAAAATCCTGAATGCTTGATACCGCTCAGATAGAGGCGCCAATGCCGCCCGAGGTCAGCTCGCCAGAAGATGTATCTCATCTTTCCGGCGATATTGTCGACCGGCACGGATTTGTTACCTCCGTCGACCAGACTCGCCTTTTCTTTCGCCACTGGCCTAGCAGCAAGGCCTGGAATGGCCGGACGGTCGTGGTTCTGCACGGCATCGGATATCACAGCGCCCCTTACAAGGTCATCGCCGATGCGCTGAATCCTCACGGCACAGACGTTTACGGGTTGGATGCCCGAGGGCATGGACTGTCCCAGGGACGCCGCGGATTCGTGGGCACTTCGATTGAAGTCGGAGCCGACGTCGAATGCATGATCCGGTTTGTTCGACAGCAGCGGCCCACGGCAAAGATTTTTCTGCTCGGCGACAGCATGGGGGCCGATTTCGCCCTCAACTACGCAAAGCGAAATAGCTGCGAACTCGCCGGCCTGATCCTTCTGGCGCTGGCTTTGAATCTGGATTTCAGGCAGTTCCTCAGTCTGGAGAGTTTGAGCCTGATGCCATATTTCGCGCTCGCACACCGCGAACCCGTTATAAGTCTGGTAGGGAAGCGCCTTGAGGAAAGTTCCCGCGATCCGGAGTTCATTGCCCGCCGTCGCGTTGACCCGCTGGCTTACAAGAATGTCAGCTTCGGATACTTGCTTGACGTGCAGCGGCTTGTCTTTGGCTGGAGGTGGAAAATCGCACCTCGCGTGCATGCTCCAACACTTCTGATCAAAGGCGGGAAAGATCTGGTAGTGAGCCACCGGGAGTGCGTCGCGTTTGATAAGCTGTCCGCTTCGACGGACAAGTGTTTCAAAATCTATCCCGACGTGCCGCACACGACGCTCTGGGACCCGGAGACGCCTGACATCCTGGATGTGGTTGGGCAGTGGATTCTGGAGCGCTGAAGCGGTTCCGGTTTTAATGGAGAACGGGCGACCACGCCCGTCGCGAGTTGCTGAAACCACCTCAACTCCGGTAAAATTCATGTTTTGCACACCACGTTCTGAAACTATCTGGAGTTGTCATGGCACAAGTTTGTGATGTCTGCGGCAAAGGTCCGCAATTCGGAAATACGATCAGCCACGCCCACAACGTGTCGCGGCGGCGGTGGAACGTCAACCTGCGCCCCGTGCGCGCCAAAGTGAAGGGCGGCGCCAAGCGAATGCGCGTCTGCACGTCCTGCCTGCGCAGCGGCAAGATCGTCAAAGCTTAAACCCAATAACCACCAAGGACACTAAGGTTCACAAAGGAAGATCTGCTGCCTTTCTTTGTGAACCTTAGTGTCCTTTGTGGTTGATGCCTTTACTTCAAGCTCAACAGTTCCACGTCGAAGATCAGAGTTGCATTTGCTGGAATCACCCCGGGGTAGCCGCGTTCGCCATAGCCTAGCTGCGGCGGAATCCGGAGTTGGCGTTTGCCTCCCACTTTCATTCCGATGATGCCTTCATTCCATCCCTTGATGACCGGCGCACTGCCCAGAGGCTCGACCGAAAACGGCTCGCCGCGGTCCAGCGAACTATCGAACTTCTTGCCGCTGGTCAGCCATCCGGTGTAGTGAACCTTGGCGGACTGCCCGGCAGTAGCGGTGGGGCCAGTACCAACTTTGATGTCCCAGTACTGCAGCCCGTCGGCGGTCTTGGTGCCATCTCCGGTAACCTTTGTGGGCGCACTATTGTCGGGTTTCTTGCTTCCCGCCTGCGCAAATAGGGCTGTGGCTACGAATGTAACAATGGCAATCAAAAGAGCACTCTTCAGCATCAAGTTTTCTCCCCGAGTATTTTGAATTTAGACTGAAACCTTTTGGATTCTAAATCGGCCGCCGAAAATAACAAATTGCCAAATCCTATGCCATCGCGATTACATCAATTTCGACCAGCACATCCTTGGGCAATCTCGCGACCTCGACCGTCGATCTGGCCGGCGGCGCGGCTGAGAAATAGCGCCCGTAGACTTCGTTCATGGCGGTGAAGTCGACCATGTTTTTCAGGAACACAGTAGAGCGCACGACTTTTTCCAGCCCGCTTCCAGCGGCTTTCAAAATCGCAGACAGGTTGTTGAGTACGCGATCGGTTTGGACCGCAACATCGCCGCCGATCACCTGCTGCGTGGCCGGATCAATCGCTACCTGTCCAGAAACGAAGACGAATCCATTAGCCCGGATCGCCTGTGAATACGGCCCGATCGCCTGCGGGCCTTCTTTGGTAGAAATTACCTCTCGCATCCATCCTCCAAAAGTGTTACCGGTGCAGATTAACGCAGATGACCGCTGGAGATGTCAAACCGGGGGACGATGACGTCAATACAAAAACCAGTTGTCAGTTGCTGGTTCGCGGTTCTCAGTGGGTTTGGCCAACGACCAACAACCAACGACGAACCGCTAACGACTAGACTTTCTGCAGTCTTTGTACGTCGTGCACGCCGGGGATTTTGCGGACCCCGGCGATGATATTTTCCAGGTGCTTTAAGTCGGCGATATCGAGAACGACATCCACGTTGGCTTGGGTGTTCGAAGTGCGCACCTGAACATCGCGGATGTTGGTTTTCGCGTCGCTGATCACGGCGGTGATTTGCTTCAGCATGCCAAAACGATCGTCGCAGAAAACCGTAAGTTTTACCGGATAGGAACTCGGGGTTCCCTCATCGCGAGCCCACTCCACATCGATGCGACGTTCCGGCTCGTACAGCAGGTTGACCACGTTGGGGCAGTTTACAGCGTGGACAGCGACGCCTTTGCCGCGAGTCACATAACCTACAACATCCTCGCCACGGATCGGGTTACAGCAGCGGGCACGGTACACGAGAAGATCGCCATGGCCCTTTACGCGGATGGCGTTGTTGCCGCTGTCTCCGCCGAAAACCCGGCGCACCACGCTGGCGATGCCACCAGATCTGTCTGCGTCATTGTCAGCGACGGGCGCGGCGGAGGCGGGCGCCAAACGAGCCAGAATCTGCCGAGCCGAATACTTGCCGTATCCGATTCCGGCCATTAAATCTTCGATCTGGCCCAGGCCGTAGTCGGATGCGATCTTGCGTAACTCTTCGTCCTTGATCTCCTTGAACGCGACCCGATACTTGCGCGCCTCTTTTTCGATCAGCTTGCGGCCGATTTCGACCGCGCGCTCGCGCTGATGAATGTTGAGCCAATGTTTGATCTTGTTGCGGGCGCGCGACGACTTGACCGCAGCCAACCAATCGCGGCTCGGCTTATGGCCAGGCTGGGTAATGATCTCGACGATGTCGCCGCTGTGCAGCTTGTGACGCAACGGGACCATGCGCCCGTTGACCTTGGCGCCTACGCAACTGTGGCCAACTTCGGTGTGAATGGTATAGGCAAAATCGATAGGCGTGGACTCCCGCGGCAGCACCACAACTTTGCCTTTGGGCGTGAAAGTGTAAACCTCTTCGGGATACAGGTCGATCTTTAGCGTGGAAAGGAACTCGGTGGGATCGGACACGTCACGCTGCCACTCGACCACCTGCCGGAGCCAGGCGAGTCTTTGCTCGTCCTGGGCTGAGACTGGGCCATCCTTGTACTTCCAATGCGCCGCGATGCCCTCTTCCGCCATGCGGTGCATTTCCTCGGTGCGGATCTGCACTTCAAACGGCGTGCCATCCTCGGTGATTACCGAGGTGTGTAGCGACTGATAAAAATTCGGGCGAGGCATGGCAATGAAATCCTTGATTCGTCCGGGCACTGGCCGCCAAACGTTGTGCACGATCCCAAGCACGGCGTAACAATCTTGCAAAGACTTTGTGATCACCCGCATGGCGTAGAGGTCGTAGACCTGCTCCACGCTGATTTTCTGCCGCACCAGTTTCTTGTGGATGCTGAACAAGCGCTTGATGCGGCTTTCCACTTCGGCGGTGATGGCAGCCTCTTTCAGTTTGTCGCGAAGGGTTTGCTCGACTTTCGCCAGGAATTGCTCGCCCTTTTTGCGGCGGGATTCGACCGCGTCGTGCACTTGCTGGTGAGTGAGGGGATCGAGGTAGCGGAATCCGAGGTCTTCGAGTTCGCCGCGAATCTTGCCCATGCCGAGCCGATGGGCGATGGGACCGTAAATCTCAAGCGTCTCTTTTGCGATTTTCTGCTGGCGTTCCGGGGTGAGATGCTCAAGAGTGCGCATGTTGTGCAGGCGGTCGGCGAGCTTGATCAGCACGACGCGGATGTCATCGACCATGGCCAGCATCATTTTGCGAAGGTTCTCAGCCTGCTGTTCTTCGCGTGTGGCGAAATCAATTTGGCTGATCTTGGTGACGCCCTCGACGATGTGGGCGACCTGCTCGCCAAATTCTTTGCGAATATCGACGATGGTGACGGAGGTGTCCTCGACGGAATCGTGTAGGAGGCCAGCAGCGATGGCCACCGCGTCCATCTTCATTTCGGCTAAGACTTGGGCAACTCCTAGCGGATGGACGAGGTAGGGCTCGCCGGAAGCTCGCGTCTGACCGGCATGATTTTTCTGGGAGAATTCGTAGGCTTTGCGCACCAACTCCAGATCGTCGCCGGGCCGGTTGGCACGCATGGTGCGCAGCAACTCCCGGAACTTGGTCACCGTGAGGGCGGTGGTCGCGATCTGTTCGCGCAGCGTCGCCATGAAGAATTATAGCCGGGAACCAGACGTTGCAAGCAACGTCTCTACGGCGCTGTGACGATGTAGCTCGCTACGTCTGTCCGGGGGATCGGCGAACTGTTACAGTTGATTGCATGCCTGCGAAAGTTCTTATAAGCGGGTCTTCCGGATTCCTGGGCAGTGCGCTGATACAGAATCTGGGCGCCAATGGCTACGAAATCACTCGCCTGATCCGTAGACCTACCTCCGCAGCCGGACAAATTGCCTGGGATTTTGCTCAGCCTCTCGCGCCCCAATCGGTGTCAGGCTTCGACGCAGTGATTCATCTTGCGGGAGAATCAATCGCCAGTCGTTGGACGGAGTCGAAGAAAAAGGCAATCCGGGACAGCCGGGTTCTTGGAACACGATATCTTGCCGAAGCGCTTGCTCGGGCGGCATCGCCTCCGCGTGTCTTGATCTCGGCCTCTGCCATCGGCTTTTACGGGGATCGCGACGATGAGATATTGCGCGAGGACAGCGCTTCTGGCGGAAGGGGGTTTCTGCCGGAGGTTTGTCGCGAATGGGAAGCGGCCGCCGAGCCCGCTATCAACGCAGGCATCCGCACGGCCTTTTTGCGTACCGGCATCGTCTTGAGCGCGGAGGGTGGCGCGTTGAAACAAATGCTGCCTCCGTTTCGAATGGGACTGGGCGGAAGGATCGGCAGTGGCCGTCAGTGGATGAGTTGGATCGATCTGCAGGATGAGATCGGGGCAATCCGCCACATACTTGCGAATGAATCCCTCCGCGGCCCGGTGAACAGTGTCTCTCCGCATCCAGTGACGAATGCGGAGTTCACCAAGACGCTGGCTTCAGTGCTGTCGCGGCCGGCGATTTTCCCTATGCCTGCTTTCGCGGCTCGCCTGGTTTTCGGGCAAATGGGAGAAGAACTTCTACTGGGCAGTCAAAAGGTAGAGCCGGCAAAGCTGGCGGCCAGTGGTTATCTGTTTCGCAAGCCGAACCTTAGAGGGGCACTAGAGAGTATTCTAAAAAGCTAAGAGGCGGCCACGGATTTACGCGGATTAACACGGATAATTCTTGAAGTCTAAAGTTATATCTGTGCCGATCGGTGAAAATCCGTGGCTGACTTTCTTATTTTGCTTGTGCCTTGGCGAATTCTTCTACTCGCTCGCGCACGCTGAGGACATGCTTGGGAAGGTTCAGATGGCTGCCGGCTTCGAGGATGGGGATCAGCCGGTCGAAATCCGGTCCCGAATGTGAGCCGGTGATGATGATGCGGATGGGATGAAATAATTCTTTGCCTTTGACTCCGGTTTCCGCTTTTACTTCGTTGACAAGTTTCTTGAATTGTTCCGGAGATAGTTGGCCCGTGCGCGCGGAATCATCTTCCAGAATCTTGGATGCGAATCTCGCAAACACGGCGTTCGTGTGTGGCCAGTTGAGGACTTCGGCGTTGTCTTGCGCCTTCAAGGCAGATTTGGCGTCGTAGCTGAAAATCGGTGAGGCACGTTCGGGGAGTTGGTCCAGTCGATCTACGTAAGGTGTCAGCAGTCCTACGATCTGCCCCAGCCAGCTTCGCAAATCGTTGCTCACTTGAACAATAGGAACTCGGTGCGAACTCAGCCAGGTGGCGTCACTGTGCTCGATCAGCCCAGCCTTAGCGAAGAACCAAACCCCAATGGCGATGAGTTGGTCAGCCGGCCAAGCCTTGATGTACTGCCGGTTCAGCCAATACAGCTTCTCCATATCGAAGACGGCCGCAGACGGCGTGATTCGCTCCAGAGAAAATTCTTTCACCAGTTCCTGCAGGCTGAAGATTTCTCTCGTTCCGCCGCTTGGAGCCCAGCCCAGCAGCGCCAGATAATTCACCAGCGCTTCCGGCAAGACGCCCATGTCGCGGAAGTTTGCGATCGAAGTAGCGCCGTGGCGTTTCGAGAGCCGTTCGCGGTCAGCGCCGAGAATAGTGGACAAATGCGCAAACTCCGGCACCGGCCATCCCAGAGCCTCGTAAAGCGCGACCTGCTTCGGCGTGTTGGACAGATGGTCGTCGCCTCGAATCACGTGAGTGATCTTCATCAGCGCGTCGTCGATCACGACGACGTAGTTGTAGACCGGCATTCCGTTCGAACGCAGGATTATCGGATCGCTGACGACTTCGTTCGAGAACTCAACATCACCGTGAACAATGTCGTGAAAGCGGATGGGGTGTTCGGGGATCCGCAGCCGGATGGCGCAGGCTTCCCCGGCGGATCGGCGGCGCTGGGATTCGTCGGGATCCATCGCGCGGCACTTGCCTGAATAAATTGGCTGGCCGCCCTCAGCTAGCGCCTTGTCGCGTTCTTTCTGCAGATCTTCCTCGCTACAAAAACACAAGTACGCTTTGTGTTCGTTCAGCAGACGCTCTGCTTGTTCGCGATAGAGGTCCAGCCGGTCGGATTGACGATAGGGAACGTAGGGGCCGCCGACATCTGGGCCCTCGTCCCAATCTAAGCCGAGCCATTGCAGGTCCGCGATGAGTTGATCTTCAAAGCGCGCTTCGCTGCGCTCGACATCGGTATCCTCTATGCGTAGCACCATCGCGCCGCCCTTCTGGCGGGCGAAAAGCCAGTTGAAGAGCGCCGTGCGGGCGTTTCCCACATGCAGATGCCCGGTGGGAGAAGGCGCGAAGCGCACGCGGACTGGAGTAGTTGCTTTCACAAAATAATGTTAACAGGAGAGCAGGAAATGGATCACGTCAGTCAAAACCCTTCTGCTATTCCGAGGAGCGAAAGCGACGGAGGAATCTGAGTTTCGCCACCGACGCGCAGGACCTCAATTCCCGCGCTTCGCGCGAGATGACAACCGGCGACGGGCTCGGGGATGGCAGCTGGGCCTCTAATTACAATCTGAGCTTTGCCCCGGCGGTTTGTCGCGGTTCATTTCATCCAGCAGTTTTGCCAGCAACTCGGCCCGCAGGTCGCTATTCAATTCGCGCCGCAGTTCCTCCAGCGCCAGGGCCACGATGTGATAGTGGTGAGCGCCGCAGTACTTGGGGTCGGAAGTGATATCGAGCCAGACACTGTGCATGAGTTCGAGATCCTGGGGGCGCATGCGCGGGGCGTGAGGGCCAAGCGGGTACTCGCGGAGTTTTCCATTGGCCTCATGTATCTCCAAGGTCAACCGCGGTCTGGGTTCGGGGATACGTTCCCACGCGTCCCCCGTGAGCTTGGCCTGCTCGTCGCTGGTTAGCTTGTTGGAGACCCCGCAGACGATGCGGCTCGAGTCCAGGCGTTGCGCGGTTACGATAATTGCCTCAAAGACGTCGGTGGCGGGAACGACGAGCAGCGAAACCGGTTTGCCCTCTTTCTCCGCAGCCGCGACGGCGGCGGTAAACAGCTCCTGCTCGTAGTGATCGAAGACTTGCGAGGCCTCGACGACCGCGCTGCCGCTGAAAGAATGCTCGCGATGGTAGAGACGCGCGGTCATCACGACGACATCCTGCCGCAGTGTGTCGGTGGTTCGGAGGATATCGCGCAGATAATAGAGATTTCTAGGATCGCGCACCGCGACCAGAATGTTCCCCGGCCTGACCCCTAACGCTCCGGATCCCAGTTCCTGGTTCCCATAAACGCGGAATTGGTCCAGATTCTCTGGCTTGCCATGCCGCTCTTTCGTGACCCGATGTTCGGAGTAAGAAAAAATGGCAAAGAAAACAGCGCTGAACGTGACTCCAGCAATCGTCGCTTCGGACTTGGTGAACAGATTGACCAACGCCGTAATCAGCAGCACGCCTGAGATCAGGATCAGCCCTATCGGCACTTCACGGCCGCCGATGTGGATATTGCCAGGCACCTTCCATTGACGGTTTTCCGGCTCGGTATAACGCAATACCAGAACGGCCAGCGATTTGAGGGCAAAGCTCCAGATCACACCGAAGGCATACAGTCCCGCCAGCACATAAACGTTGCCACGGCTGAGAATGATGGTCAGGAGCTGCAAGCCGACAATCAGATTGATGATGCGGTAGCTGGTGCCATATCTTCGCTGCGGCTTCTGGAACCAGTCGGTAAGCACGCCATCTTCGGCCACCCGGTTCAGGACGCCATTCGCGCCCACGATCGAAGTATTCTGTGCCCCCGCCAGTATCAGCACACCGACCAGCACCACGAAGGCGTGGAAAATCAGCTTCAGCACGGTGGGGCCAACCAGGTACATGGCGATGCCGCCGATAAGGTTGGCGAAGTAGTCGTGCCGGACGCCATCCGGAATAATCATTACCGCGTAGAACGAGACTAGCGAGGTGAAGAGCAGGCTATAAATAAAAATCACCAGGCCGGTTTTTTCCAGGTTTTTCAGCTTGGGATGCTCGATCTCGCGGTTGACCTGAGCCAGCGTTTCCTCGCCGCTCATGGCCAGGACTGAGTGCCCGAATCCAACGAACATGATGATCCAGGTGAAATGACTAATCCAGGATCCGTAAAGCCAACCCATGGATTCTTTGTTAATCTTCACCACCCCGGAATGCAGTGGGTTCGGCGGCAAATGAATGGGCGCGCTGAAGACGGTGATGGTGCACCAGATGATCAAAATCACGACCATCACGGTTGTGACGATCATGATCTGCAGGGCCTTCTCGCTGGATTCATGCATGCCCTGGATGTTCTTCCACCAGAAATACAGCACGATCAGAATGGCGAAGCCGGCTGAAAAGTGGTCTTCGGAAAAAACCAGTGGGTGGTGGACGTATCTCCCGATATCTTCAATGAAGCCTGCCAGGTACTGACCGGCGGAAACGGCGCTGATAGGGCCGGTAAGCACGTAGTCGAAGAGCAACGCCGACACCGAAAACTTGGCCAGGGTACCACCCATGGCCTCTTTGACCACACGGTACACGCCGCCGCGTACAAACATGCTGCTGGACTCGATATACAGAGCGCGCACACAGTAGCTGAACAGCATCACCGCCAGAATGAACCAGGGGGCGCTCTTGCCGATCACCTTCTCGGCGTCACCGCCGGCGTAATAAGCGGAAGAGGCAAGGTCGGCAAGGACAATCGCCGCTGCCCGCCAGAACGAGATGAAGGTCAGCATCACCGTGGTGGCAACGAACACCTTCACCGCGGGACGCCGGATGCCTGGGACGGATGAGGACATTTATAGAAATGCCGGAATGCGTAAGTCTAAGAATTTAGCACAGTGGCGCAGCGGAATCTGTGTCGGGACTGGGCGGAAGGTCAATCTGGGTTCCCGAGTGAAGCCGCCCGTCGGGTAGGCTGGACGGGTCAAACACCCGCCCCCACAGGATTCGGACGGTGTGGTTTGAGCGCCATATAAGTTCTGGTGATGCGGTCGTGCCAGCAAAGCCGGTCCTCATCCAGGAAGCACCAGGCATACCCCAGCGCTAGCGAAAACCCTGACAATATGGAAGCCAGCACTCGCCAACGCCGGATTCTCCTTGGGACTGCAGTGCCGTCAAACCGGTTTAATCGGAGCCCTGCCAGCTTCAGTCCCGGAGTTGTTCCGGTATAGACCAGTAGGACGTATTGATACGCGGCCCAGAATAGTGCAATCAGACTCACGGAAATGCCTGCTGCTTGCTGGAGCGGGGGAACGATCGATGTCACCCTAAAAAAGATGTAAGCGAAACTTGCAAATGCCGAAGCCACCAAGAGGCTATCGATGACACCAGCCAAGAGGCGCATTGACAGAGGAGCGGCTTGCAGGGGCAGTTCGAACCCGGGACGCCGTTCCTCGGCCGCTTCTTCCACAGGATCCATCAGGATGCCGCCGAGCGCCGGTGGAGGAAGCAAAACCTCTGGCACTTCGAGGATGCGCGGCCTGTCCACAACAGGCTCGGCGAGTTCGTCGAAAGCTGACGGAGGCGTCTCGTAGGAGCGAGGAAACTCAAGAACCTTCGCGCTGGTTTCCGCCATGTCCGAACGGCGTGCGTCGTCGGTTCTCGGTCGGATCGATGGTTCTTCTCGTTGAATCGCACGACTATCCTGCAAGGCGACCGCGAGCCGACTAGGGATTGGAGAGGCCGTAGGCTGGATGGGGCCCGTCTGAGCAGTCGACGAAGGTTCGGGCGAGTCAAACTTCAGCTGCAATGACGGATAACGCGGGGCACGAGGACGCCTCCGCGCGCGGTAATTGTTCACCCGATCCGCCACCTCGCGGCGCCACAAATCAGAGTCCTGCCGCCCGAGAAGTTCGGACTGAAGCGCATTGACCGGAATAATGGCTTCCGGATCTTCTTCGGAGCTGAGACGACTTATTTCGGCTTGTGCGGGAACCGTCAGTGATCGGTCAGAATCTTCGGAGGAGCCGTCGTGACCCTCAACTTGAGACAAACCAGTTCGAGCCGTCGATTTGCTTGACGGTTCCCGGGCTGCGTCCGGCACAAATCGCGCAGGCACGGGCTTTTCTTCGACGCTGGCGGCAAAGCGCTGTTCGCTGGCATCGTATGCTTCAGGGTCGATAAGCCGGCCGGAGGGAGGGAGGCTCACGCCAGAATCAACGTCGGGTTCAAATTTGGATTTCATATCTGGAGGCCTTGAACTGGACGGACTTCCGGGCACAGCAGCAAGCAGCGCCCCGGCGCGGGCAGCCTACGGGCCGATGTTCCAACGTCAACAGGCAAGACGAACCAAGCCACAACGAAGCCAGAGTCTCACAAAAATTTGGGGTCATCGCAATGCCCGACACTTTGCCTCTCGGGCCAGCGCCGTGCTAACTTCACGATACCCCAACGTGGAATTCACACTCGGGGAGTTCGTGCGCTTGGCGATGACTTCCCGCACTCGATTCCTTATCACGGCGGCGTTCGTTTGTCATCTGCTACTCGCGCCTTCCTTAGTTACCAGCCAGTTGCTGTCTCAGGTGACCACAGCCGATTCAGTTCGAAACCTGCCCAATACGCCCTCGGCGCTGAACGAAGAAGATGTCACTATCCGCGCAATTACGCAGGAGAAGACTGGCGCCATCTATAAACTGCATGGCAAAGCTGAGATTCATTACGGCGTCTACATTCTCCGCGCCGATGAAATCACTTACAATGCGGACACCGGACAGTCCACAGCCGATGGTCATGTCGTGCTCGAGGGCGGACCCAACGACGAGCACATCCAGGCCAGCCATGGTACCTACAACGTGCGCGCGGAAAACGGACGATTCGAGAACGTGACCGGCAGTATCGGCGTGCGTACGCGCGGAACCCGCCTCATGTTGACCTCCTCAAATCCGTTTTTTTTCACCGGAAAAGTGGTGGAGAAGACGTCTCCCGATCATTACCTGGTCTATGACGGCACAGTGACGACCTGCGAGCTGCCCCAACCAAAATGGCAGTTCAATGCCAAGAAGGTCGTGGTCAACGTCGGCGGCACTGCCAAGATTTATCACAGCATTTTTGGCATAAAAGGAATCCCAGTACTGTATTTTCCGTTCGCTACGCTGCCCGCTGAACGCATCCCGCGACAGTCTGGATTCCTCATTCCCAATATCGGGACCTCCTCGGTGAAGGGAACGATCCTGGGTGAATCGCTGTTCTGGGCCATCAATCGAAGCTTGGACGCTCACATCGGGGCTGAGTATTTCTCTGCACGGGGATGGGCCCCGCAGGGAGAATTTCGGGCCCGGCCCAGCGACACTTCCTTTCTCGATCTCAATTATTTCGGCGTGCTCGATCGCGGCACCGGCAACCCGCCGGTGAATCAGGGTGGAGAAGAGGTGCGGCTGACCGGCGAAGGCGCTTTTGGGCACAACTTCCGAGGAGTCGCAAACATCGATTACCTCAGCTCGTACGTCTTTCGCCTGGCTTTTAACGATGTTTTCACCCAGGCGGTCAACTCCGAAGTAAAATCGAAGGCCTTCCTCTCCAACACAACCGACGGCTTCTTCTCTAACGTGTCGACGCAGCGCTATCAGGACTTCGAGAGCACGACTGCCGGGGACGTCGTCACCATCCTGCATGCCCCCAGTCTTGAAGGATCAAGCGTCGATCGCCAGCTCGGCCACTCACCTTTCTACTGGACATACGACGCTGCGGCCGAGGGGCTCTCCCGCAGCGAGCCAGGTTTCAGCACCGCCGCTCTGGTCGGACGCATTGACCTGGAGCCGAGCTTGTCACTGCCGCTGAGTTTCGGAGGATGGTCGCTAAGGCCCGAGCTCTCGATTCGAGATACGATTTATACCCAGCAACTTTCAGCCAGTGGCACGGTCGCGGAATCAGATCCTATCAATCGCCGTGCTCTCGAGGGCACGGTTGAGCTGCGGCCTCCTGCTTTGAGCCGCATCTTTGACCATGACTTCATGGGGCGCAAGTGGAAACACGTCATTGAACCCCGCGTGGTTTACAGCTATGTCGTAGGGGTAAACAATTTCCCCAACATTTTGCGTTTTGACGAGCGCGACATTCTTACCAACACGAATGAAGTCGAATATGCCGTGGTGAATCGCCTTTACGCGAAGCGCAAGTCCACGCAGCCGGAAGACTGTGGGAAACCTGGAATGCCGTCTTTGTTCATCGGAGGAGCGCCTGTGCCCAGCCACATCCCGTGGGAGCGGCAGAGCGACCTGGCCGAGGCGCCATGCGATACCGGATCGCAGGTGCGCGAGATCGTGACCTGGGAAATCGCACAGAAATACTTTCTCGATCCGAACTTCGGGGGACTGGTGTCCGCGACCAACAACGCCGCGTGTCCGGCGCAATCTTGCAACGTGCAGGTCTTCACCAGCACCGTAGATTTGTCCGGCATTTCATTCCTGACCGCGCCTCGCCACCTTTCGCCGCTCATCTCGCGGCTGCGGGTTCAGGCCAATGCACGAACTGATTTCGAATGGGATGTGGATTACGATTTCGAGCGCGGCGGCTTCAATGCGAGCACGATTCTGGCCAACTATCGTATTGGCCCGTTCACGGTGGGTGGCGGCGATGCCTACCTGCAAGTTCCCGGACAAGTGACCGGTTCGACTGTGATTTTCTCGCCACAGCTTTTCAACCAGTTCCGGCTTTTACTGGGATACGGCCACTCTGGAAAACAGGGCCTCAGTGTCGCAACCAATGTTGGATTCGATGCGAAACTCGGATTCTTGCAGTACGGTGCGGCGCAAGCCACGTACAACTGGGATTGCTGCGGAGTGAGTCTGGAATTCCGCCGCTTCAACCTGGGTACGGTGCGGAACGAGAACCAGTACCGCTTCACCTTCGCGCTGGCTAACCTTGGGGCGCTGGGGAATTTGAGGCGGACCGAGCGGTTGTTCTAGTTCGCCTTAACCCGGGCAAAGCTATTTTCGCGGTACCATGGACCTCCATCGTGAAGACTGTGGGTGCTACCGCTGGCGGAACTCTTGATCAGACGACCACAGGATCATCTTTTCCTCACACGCCACGGAGGCGTTCATCGCCGCTGGACCTCGGTTTACTCGCTCTCGTCGCTTGCGTGGGTGCTTTGCTTCGATTCCATGCACTGGCCGCAAAGTGTTTCTGGTTCGATGAGGGCGTAAGCGTCGCGATCGCACGGCTCGATTGGTACAACTTCGCCCGGATTCTCTGGCGTCGCGAAGCCAACATGTCCCTGTACTACCTTCTCCTTCGCTTTTGGTTGCACCTCGGAGGCAGCGAGTTTTTCGTTCGATCACTTTCAGTTCTTTTTGCGATTGCCTCCATCCCGGCCATCTACCTGTTGGGTCGCCGTCTCTTTGACGCACGAGTTGGTCTGATTGCGGCTGCGCTGCTGGCGATCAATGCTTATCACGTTCAGTACTCGCAGGAGGCTCGCGCCTATTCGCTGATGGTGCTTCTTTGCCTGCTTTCGAGTTTGTATTTTATTCAGAGCCTGACCGAGCCATCGCGCCGCAACCGTGTGGCCTACGTCCTCACCAGCGCGCTGGCGGTTTATGCTCAATTCTTTTCGGCACTGCTCGTGATCACGCAGTGGGTTTCGCTCAGATTCCTCGATCGGGGTGACTCTGCTACGCAGGCGCCAGCAAAAACCAGAAACGACTGGCGTTGGATCGTGCTTCTTACGTTACCGGTTTTAGTTTTCGTCGTCACCACTGGCACCGGACCGCTGCGTTGGGTGCAACGTCCCGGATGGCAGGATCTGTGGGCATTTGCGTTACATCTCACCGGGAACGGCGGACCGCTGTTGCTACTCACATTCACGGCGGCCTGCTTTGCCACGCTGCTGCCGGCGTTGCGTGGACGCGAAGCGCGGCGAGTGCCCTGGGAATCCTGGCGTTATCGCTTTCTTTTGCTCTGGTGGCTTCTTCCGATCCTGCTTACTTTAGGGCTGGCATTGGCCAAGCCCTTGTTCGTCCCGCGGTATTTCATTTTCTGTCTGCCACCTCTGTTGCTGCTTGTGTCTTCCGGAATTACCCGCCTTCGTCCTGCTTGGATCATGGTACCCGCCGTTTTGCTCTTGTTCGCTCTCTCAACACGGGGAACGATTGACTACTACGAGCAGGACTTGGACATCCAGCGAGACGACTGGCGCAGCGCAACCCGCTACTTGCTGGAAAATGCCAAGCCCGGCGATGCTGGGCTATTTCATGTTCCGATGGGCCGTATGCCCTACGAGTTTTATATTTCTTTGCTGAAGCCGGAGTCAGCCGCTCCGGATGTGCTTTATCCGTACCACGGCGATCGCCTTACGTTCCTTGATTTCGTCGAGAAGCCTGACGACGCGCTGATTGAACGCTCACTACCCAAGCATCCGCGAGCCTGGCTCGTGCTCACTTACGCAGAGACTCATTCGGGACTGCCGGACGCCAGGTCGGTTGAACTCTCCCAAATTCTTGGGACGAGCTATTCCGCGGTCGAGAAGCGTGAATTCGCGGGGATC